>Ga0137412_10000583_pt1 | contig 26396 bp, 25 predicted proteins | sample CZODoug2_1_16fun_FD_122160 | JGI IMG/M metagenome (GOLD analysis project Ga0137412, IMG submission 122160) | Vadose zone soil fungal communities from Angelo Coast Range Reserve, California, USA - CZODoug2_1_16fungal (Hybrid Assembly) | ecosystem: Environmental > Terrestrial > Soil > Vadose zone... | reverse complement strand
GGTTTCGAGCGAGAGCTTGCGCCCCGCAAAATCAATTTCGAGTTTCTCGTACATTAGTGATACCTGAGGGAGGATCTGAGGCCGCGCGACGATTGCGGTTCTTTTCAATGCCCGCGAGGCGTCACAGAGGACGCGCCTTGTTGTTCTGCCAAGCTGGCAGCCAAGGCCCGCGCGCCCGATGTGTTGAGGGCGTCGCGGCAGAATATGTGCGGCCTATCTCCGGATGCCCAGCTTCTCGATCAGCCCTTTATAGCGCGAAAAATCGCGCGAATGCAGGTAATCAAGCAGCCGACGACGTTTGCCGACCAATCGCAACAGACCACGGCGCGTGTGATGGTCCTTCTTGTGCGCACCGAGGTGCGTGGTCAACTGGTCGATCCGGGCCGAGAGTAGCGCCACCTGAACTTCAGGCGAGCCACTGTCATTGGTGGTTCGAGCGTTGGCTTGTATGACTTCCCGCTTACGGGCTGATGGAAGAGGCATTCGGAGTTCTTACTTTCCCTTTTCCTTTATCGTTAGCCGACCAAATTAACAGAGCAGGGAGGGAGAGTAAAGGCACGGTGAATCCCGCGTCACCGCTCCTGCCCGTGCCATTTCTCCCGCCCGTGTCATTCTGAGCGCAGCGAAGAAACCCGGATCTTTTCCAGTGCCGGCTGCCGCAGCCCAACCATGACGAGGTCGACCAGCCAGCAGGACGGCGAGAATTTTAGCAATATCCGCTTTTGGGGTGCGTCGGCGCGCGTAGAGAAAGATCCGGGTTTCTTCGCTGCGGGTTTTTTTGTTGCTGTTGCCATTTTGTTTCTCCTTCACGTGATGGGAAAAATCAAGCTTGATTTGAAACCCGCCAGGTCCATCGCGATGAACCTGGCGGATTATTCATCGGCACAAGCAAACTGCTGCTTATGCTAATGAATTCGGCGCCAGCTGAACTGCTGCATCCCCTCACTTATGCAGCACTTCAGCCTTACATGGCTATGTACATTTCGTAGCGACGCTACGGTCATAGCCAAAAAAAACGCCGACAATCATGCCGGCACCGAAAGTCGACGCGGAAATGCCTGCTTTTCCCAGTGTTGCCAGCGTCGCGCTGGAAAGACCAAAACGGGCAAACCAAGGAATGTTCAGCGAGAACAGTCCAGCGAGATACCCGGTTCCCATCCCTCCCCCCAGCTTGACGACAGAGCGCTTGAGCAGGTCCTTGTCCGTGAGCGCCCGCAGGATGTTCGCCACCGCGAAGCCCGACGGAAAGGGCAACTGCATGCGATCCACAAGGATAGGCGTGTAAAACATTCCTATACCAACCCCGAACATGCCAATGCACATGAAGTAAAGAACCAGTTGCCAAGCCGGCGGTTGGGGCAGGCCAAGCCAAATCATCGCCTGAATCAATACTCCCAGCCCGCACATGCCGGCGACCGACGCGGCCATCGTTTGCATGTAGTTGGCGCCATGTTTTCCTTCCGGCCCGTACGGCAATGTGACGACGCTGCCGAGAATGCCAGCCAACACCTGCCCTCCAATAAAAAAGCCGATCGAGAAATTCATGAAAGCCGCAGATATCCCTCCGAGCGGACCAAGGATCAGAATCGCTACCGCGGTCAGAAGCAGGTGGTATCCGGGAGATCCTATCCGAGGCAGAAAACGATTGGAGCGAACCGGGGTCGCTTGAGCCTTTTCGCTGAGAGGAGCCGTTAAACGGTTGTTCATAGTGAAAATGAGGGATCAGCCGGGACGGTCTGGATCGCTGCGTTCTGGCGGGAATATTCGCTGAGCTCATTGTGATTCTCTTGGAGCTTCCTGCGCTTCTTTTGGTAGAAAGCTGCCTTTCGGAACAAACCAAAGAAGGGAGGCATCGTTGTCGGCGATGGCTTCCGGCCAAGCATCGTGGGATTTATCGGGCATACACATCCTAACCCAGCAACAGGGCCGGATTCGCTCCTGCTGGCTGATCTCGATGAAGTCGTCGACCGTCACGTCGCGCTCGGGTCGTTCGCTCCCGCGTTCGTTCACGCCGACGGTGCCGTTGTCGGCGAGCAGCTGGGTGACGGCCTTCGCCTCGCCCAACGTGCGTACGAAGGGCACCATCACTTGCACATTGGTCAGCCCCATCTCGTCGCGCACGCGTTTCAAGGCGCGGCATTCGAGTTCGAAGCAGGGCCGGAAAACCTTGTCGATATAGCGCGACGCACCGCGGAACCCGAGCATGGGGTTTTCTTCGTGCGGCTCGTAGTTCTTGCCGCCGATCAGGTTCGCGTATTCGTTCGACTTGAAATCCGACAGGCGCACGATCACCGGCTCCGGCGCGAATGCGGCGGCGATTTGCGCGATGCCTTCGGCCAATTTGTCGACGTAGAAGTTCACCGGACCGTCGTAACCCGAGATCTGCTTGCCGATGGTGTCCTTGAGCTCGGGGCTCTGCCGGTCGAATTCCAGCAGCGCCCGCGGATGCACGCCGATCATGCGATTGATGATGAACTCCAGACGCGCGAGGCCCACCCCCTTGTGCGGTATGCCCGCGAAGTCGAATGCGCGGTCGGGATTGCCGACGTTCATGGTGATCTTCACCGGGATCGCCGGCATGGCGTCCATCTCTATGGTCCGCTGATCGTATTCCAGCATGCCCTCGTAGACATGACCGGTATCGCCTTCGGCGCAGGATACCGTGACTGCCTGACCTTCCTTGACGGCAGTGGTCGCAGTGCCGCAGCCGACGACCGCCGGTATGCCGAGCTCGCGCGCGATGATGGCCGCGTGGCAGGTTCGTCCGCCGCGATTGGTGACGATGGCGGATGCGCGCTTCATCACGGGTTCCCAGTCCGGGTCCGTCATGTCGGCCACCAGCACATCGCCGGCCCGGACTCGCGACATTTCCTTCACGTCCTTGATGATGCGCGCACTTCCCGCGCCGATGCGCTGACCGATGCTGCGCCCGCTGGTCAGCACCTTGGAGCGCGCTTTCAGCGTGAATCGCAAAATGGTGCGGCCGGCGCGGCTCTGTACGGTTTCGGGGCGCGCCTGGAGGATGTAGATCTTGCCCGTGGCGCCGTCCTTGCCCCACTCGATGTCCATGGGAGTGCCATAGTGTTCTTCGATGATCAGCGCCTGCTTCGCCAGCGCCACGATATCCGCTTCGTCGAGCGAGAAGCGATTGCGATCGGCCGGCGCGACATCGACCGTGCGCACGCGATCCTTCGACCCCGGCTCGCCGTAGACCATCTTGAGCGCTTTGCCGCCGAGATTCTTGCGCAGCACCGCGCGGCGGCCGGCGCGCAGCGCCGGTTTGTACACATAGAATTCGTCCGGATTGACGGCGCCTTGCACGACCGTCTCGCCCAGCCCGTAAGCGGCAGTGATGAACACGACGTCGCGGAAACCGGAGTCCGTGTCGAGCGTGAACATGACGCCGGCGCTGCCGAGATCGCTGCGCACCATGTGCTGCACCCCGACGGAGAGCGCGACTGCGTTATGATCGAAATTGTTGTGCACGCGATAGGATATGGCGCGATCGTTGAACAGCGAGGCATACACTTCGTGCACGCAGGCCATCAAATGCTTCTCGCCGCGCACGTTGAGAAAAGTCTCCTGCTGCCCGGCGAAGGATGCCTCCGGCAGATCCTCGGCGGTCGCCGAGGATCTGACCGCGACGGCGAATTCGTCCGCGCCGCCGCCGGCCTTGCCCATTTTGCGCCACGACTCGAGAATTTCCTCGTGCAGCCGCTTCGGAAAAGGCGTCGCGAGCATCCAGCCGCGGATCTGCGCCCCGACCACCGCGAGCCGCTCCACGTCATCGACGTCGAGCGCGGCCAGAACGCCGCGGATGCGCTCATCCAGCCCGTCCTGCGCGAGGAAGTCGCGATACGCATGCGAGGTCGTCGCGAACCCGCCGGGCACGATAACGCCGAGCGTCGCCAATCCGGATATCATCTCGCCGATGGAAGCATTCTTGCCGCCGACGAGTTCAACGTCTTTGTTCTTCAGCTGCTCGAAGGGGATGATGTAGGGCTTCATGGTGGGCTGCTTGTGGGCCGGTGGGTTAAGTGAAACACTTTGCGACGATGCGCCAACATCCGAGGCTACCGTGATCAAGCGAACCGTGTTCTTTGTTTCCGATCAAACGGGCATTACAGCAGAAACGATGGGTCACAGTCTCATGACACAGTTCGACGGCATCGAATTTCGTCAGGTGACTGTGCCATTTATCGCCACGGTTGACAAGGCGATTGAGGCGGTTCGTAAGATCGATTTGGTCGGCGCCCAGGAAGGCATGCGGCCGATCATATTCAGCACTCTGGTCCAAGAAGACGTTCGCAACGTGGTTCGCGGCAGCACCGGCTTTTTCCTCGATTTCTTCGATCCCTTCCTAGCACCGCTCGCAGCCGAACTCAAGACGCAATCCATCCATACCGTGAGTAGGACACATCGTATGGCGGACGCGCACGCGTACGCCATGCGCATCGACGCCACGAATTTTGCCTTGGCCAACGACGACGGCTCGGTGGTGCGCGATTACGAGCGCGCCGATGTGATTCTCATCGGCGTATCGCGCTCGGGAAAGACGCCTACCTGCCTGTATCTAGCGATGCAATACGGCATATTCGCCGCGAATTACCCGTTGACCGAGGACGATCTCGAGTCGCGCAAGCTGCCTCCCGCGCTCGAAGGGTATGCGCGGAAATTGTTCGGCTTGACGATCAAGGCGGATCGGCTGCAACAAATCAGAAATGAGCGGCGTCCCGACAGCCGCTACTCGTCGGCGCCGCAAGTGGCCTTCGAAATCCGAGCGGCCGAGTCGTTGTTCGAACGGCACGGCGTCCCGATGCTCGATGCGACGGAAGTCTCGATCGAAGAAATATCAAGCAGAATTCTCGACCGTACCGGCATCGAGCGGCGCTTGCGCCCCTGACATCCCTCGAGTGCATGGTATAGTTCAGGCATGTTAGCGGATCAATGGTGTGAGACATCTTGGCGCGCGCAGCCCGGCAGCTTCGTCAGTTTGATGACGCTGTACGAGAGCAATTTCGTGCGCCTGGGCTGGCTCGTGAGCGACCTGCGCTCGGTCAGCGCACGCCGCGTGTCGCACGTGGACTCGGACTGTGATCTCTATCTCATCCCGCAGGATTTGAGCCGTTATACCAGTGTGTTTCGCCTCACATATGAGTTCGAATTCGAGGCGGCGCGGGTCCGCGACCCGGATTTAGAGGTGTGCGTGTATCACGACGCCCGATTGGCCGAGGTACGCAGCTTCCGCGGCTTCGAGCGCCATCCGCAGCTCTCCAAGCTTCACTCGCGACTCAAGCGTGAACTGGATCAGCGCTGGACCCGAAACATGATGTTAAATAAATGGCTGGAATATTGTGCCGAGCGGGGGCATCACTTCTAGCGGCTAGGTTTGCCCTGGTGGTTGTGCGCTGTCCCGCGAATTCACCCTTGTGGCTGCAGGCGGGACCTTGATCGACAAGTTGAGTTTTCTGAAAGGAGGTGCGGACGGGGGCGCTGTGAGTCCTGACGAAGAGCGGCTCATGCAGCTCTTCCAAAATCGTGCGGGCCTGAAGAAAGCCTACGCCGACCTCAAGGACGAATTTCATCTGCTGCGCGACCGCCTCAAGCAGCAGGAAGGCGCGACCATACGCGTGCAGGAACAGCTGGACGCGCTCGGCGATTTACTGGGCGATCCGAAGACCGGTTTCGGCGCCCTGGTCTTCTTTCAGCTGCGCACGCTGTGGAAGACCTGCCATCAGCAGCTCTCGACCTTCGCCGCCGATCTGACGCGCCAGCAAGAGGCGCGCGAGGTGGCGAAGCACAAGACCGACGCCGAGACGGCCAAGAGCGCACGGCTCTCGGATGTCGATCAGCGGCTGCAGGGCGCCGCGGGCGAAGCCGACTTGCAGCGCCGGCATCTGGCCGACGCTCAGAGCGAAATCGGACGCTTGACTGCCTTCTGGCACTACTTCAAGCGCCGCCGCCGCCAGAAATCTCTGGAATTGCTGCGCAGCCAAGTGGTGGCCGCCGACGCCGCGGTGGGAGACCTGCACGCCGAACGCAGCGCCATCGAGCGCGAGTCTGCGCCGGAATTTCCGGGAATCTCGCTGGCGGCACGCCGCAATATCAATCTTGCCATCATCAGTTTCGCCGAATTGCTGTGCGAAAGCGTTGATGCTTATGGGCTCGCGGCGCGCGCCAAGGAGGCGGTCGCGCGCAGAGTTCACGAGATGAGCTTCGGCGCCCGCGCCGAATGCGAGGGCTACATGCAGCGCGTGCAGCAAGCGCAGGCTGCCGTGGCGAATCAGAAGCAGATCACCGTCGCGCTCAAGGTCAAGTTGGACCGCCTGCGCGCAACCTGCGAATACCGCAACAATGCCGACACCGTGCCCACCGCGGACTCACTGGCGCCCGCGCCCGCGCCCGCGGCCGCCGATGCCGGACTCGGCACGATGGCCAAGCCCCCGGCCCCGGCGACTTGGAACGTGCTGGCCGAGGACTACTGGGACCTTTATACGCTGCTGCTGCGCTGAGTCGAGTCAGTACCGGCTGGTGCAATGCTCGCGCAGCGAGCACTCAAGGACGGGGTCGTCCCCGACCCCGTTGAAAGGTGGCGCGCCGCGCCTAATTAACGCGCCGCGCCTGCGTGGGCGCGGCGCGATGCGCCGACGCCACGGCTAGATCCGCCGCGATCTGCGACGCCTCGTCGAGCAAGATGCCCGCAGCCGCGTCGTCCTTGATTTCCTCGAGCGACTTCGCCGGTTTGACATCGTGCGCGGCCCGCCATGCGTTCTCGCGATCTAGCCGCTCGCTCTCCAGGCGCTTGCGTTCCGCCTCGCGCGTCTTGAGGTTGAGCGAGAGCGTCTTCTGGTTGCGCATCGCGTCGAGTGCCGCGATGTCATCATGCAAATAACGGAAGTCGGCGCTGTTCGCGGTGCGCTCCTCGTGCAGTTTTTCCAGGGAAGACGCCGTCGTCTTCAGATCGCCTTCGGTCCTGAACGTCGCCGGTTCGATGTGGTCCCAGGGCAGGGCGCGGTCGCGAGTGCTCTCGCCGACTTCATTGGCGTCGATCAGCGAAGGCAATGCGATGTCGGGGGTCACGCCCCGGTCTTGAGTGCTCTCGCCGGTGATCCGATAGTACTTGCCGATGGTCACGTTGAGCTGGCCCAGTTCCGGCTTGCGTCCGAAAATCGTGTAATTGAGCGGATGCGCGTTTTGCACCGTGCCCTTGCCGTAGGTCTGCTGACCGACGATGAGGGCGCGGCCGTAGTCCTGAATGGCGCCGGCAAAGATTTCCGAAGCCGAGGCGCTGAACCGATCCACTAGAACGATCATCGGCCCGCTGTAGAAGACGGACGGGTCGGGATCATCGTCGACCTCGATGCGTCCAGTGGTATCGCGCAGCTGCACCACCGGTCCGCGGTCGATGAACAGCCCCGTCAGCGATTCGGCTTCCGGGAGGTAGCCGCCGCCGTTGGCGCGCAAATCCATGATCAATACCTCGGAGCCGTCCTTCTTCAGTTCGCCGATCAGGCGCTGCACGTCGCGGGTCGTACTTCGGTAATCCTTCGCCCCGGCGCGGCTGGCGTCGTAGTCCTGGTAGAAGCTCGGAACCGTGATGATGCCGACTTTCACATCGTGACCGTTGCGCTGCAGAACCCGCATCGCCTTGTGTGCGGCCTGAGCCTCGAGCGAGACACGGTTGCGGGTAAATTCCACCACTTTCTGCGGCGAACCGGGAGCGGCGCCCGCCGGCAGCAATTGCAGGCGCACGAGCGTGCCGCCCGGCCCGCGAATCTTCTGCACCACGTCGTCCAGGCGCCAACCGATGACGTCGACCAGTTCTCCGGTCTTGCCCTCGCCGACCGCGGTGATGCGATCGTTGGCGGCGAGCTTGCCGCTGGTGGCCGCCGGACCGCCGGCGATGACGTCGATCACGGTGACGTAGTCGTCCGTCAGCTGCAACGAGGCGCCGATGCCCTCGTAGCTCAAGCTCATTTGGATGTTGTATTCCTCGGAGTTGCGCGCCGAAAAATAATTCGAGTGGGGATCCAAGGACAGCACGAAAGCATTCATGAAAGCTTCGAACACATCCTCGGGTTTGCTCTGATCCATGCGCTTCGCCACATGTTCGTAGCGCTTGCGTAAGACATCGGCTGCTTCGGACCATTGTTTGCCGGCAGTCACGAGCGACAACTCATCGTTCTTCACGCGCTTGCGCCAGAGCTCGTTCATCTCGGCGGTGTTCGCCGGCCAGGGTTCCTTTTCCCGGTCGAAATTGAACGACTCATCGACGTCGAAATCCGGCTTCTTGTTCAGCAGTTCGATCGCATAGGCCATGCGCTCGCGGCTGCGCTGCTGATAGCGCCGAAAGATCACGAACGCGGGTTCCACGTCGCCGGCTTTGATGGCGTCGTCGAGTTCGTAGCGATAGCGTTCGAACTCTGCGATATCGCTCGCGAAGAAATAGCTTCGGCCGCCGTCGATCGCATCGAGATAACGGTCGAGGATCAAGCTCGAGAGATGATCGTCCAGCGGTGCTCGCCGGTAGTGCTCGCGGGCGACGATGTCGGCCACGCGGCGCGCGACATAGTTCTCCTGCTCCGTGGGGGCGAGCACCGCGGTCGCGGCCGGAACGGCGGGCGAGGGTGTCATGGCCGCGCCCAACAACGCGGCAAGCCCCACGGCGCTCGCGCACACGGCAATGCCGGTAATCCAGCGCGAGCGATTGGCCCAAGGCCTATTAGTCATCACCGTACGAGTTCTCCTGTAAACTCCAATCCCCAATTCCCTTCAAGGCTAGAGAAGCCCGGCCCTTTTGCCAAGTGTATATGAGCCTTAAGGCATGCGTCCGTTCACTGTTTTGATCGGTATCGTTCTGGGGTCGGCGGCATCGATCACTTTCGGCCTGGGTGCCGTTCTAATCGTGTTCTGCGTCCTGGCCGGTGAACACCCTGATCTGCGGCTCGAATTGCCGCAGCTCCTAGCGAGCTTGGCTGCATTCGCTGTTTTGACCGCCGCCAGCGCGGGTAGTTTCCTGGGGCAGGTCAAGGCGCGGCCCTGGCGCGTTTGGGCCCATCTTGCGACCGCCGCCTGCCTGGGGGCCGTGATTTTGCTCTATTGGCCGCGCCGCAACTGACAAGGAGTGGGCTATATCATGCGAATCGGGGGTTATTGGGGCGTTTTGGCGTCCGCAGGCCTGCTGTTGTCGGCTTGCGCGGGTTCGGAACATAAGCTTCCCCCGCCGTCCACTGATATCGATGAAACGGTCTACCGCGACCATGTCCGCGTGCTGGCGTCCGATGACTTCGAAGGGCGCAAACCCGGCACCCCCGGCGAGGAAAAGACCGTCGCGTACCTGGTGGAGCAGTTTCGCAAATTGGGCCTGAAGCCGGGTAACGGCGAGAGCTTTTTGCAGCAGGTGCCGATGATCGAGAATCTCGCCGGCACCGATGCGTCGCTGTCCGTCGCGGGCCGCAATGCGACCCTCAAGCTTGCCTATGGCAAGGAGATGATCATTTGGAGCAGGCGCAACTCGCCGCAGGCTGAGCTTCGGCGCAGCGAGTTGGTGTTCGCGGGCTACGGCATCGTGGCCCCGGAGTACGCCTGGAACGACTACGCCGACGTCGATGTACGCGGCAAGACCGTCTTGGTCTTGGTCAATGATCCGGGATACGGCAGCAAGGACCCCAAGATCTTCCGGGGCGGCAGCATGACTTATTACGGACGTTGGGCCTACAAGGTCGAAGAGGCGGCCCGGCAAGGCGCCGCGGGTGTGTTACTGATTCACGATGCCGATTCGACCGGGTACGGTTGGAGCGTCGTGCAGAGCACATGGACGGGAGCGCAGCTCGCACTCTCCGGCGCGGACGAGGCGGGGCGTCCGGCCATCGAGGGTTGGATTCAGAAGGATGCGGCGCGCGCGTTGTTCGCCGCGGCGGGACTCGACTTCGAGGCCACCACGGCGGCCGCGGCCCGCGCAGGATTCAAGCCGATTCCAATGGGCCTCCACGTCGATGCCGCGCTGCATAACAGCGTTCGGCCGATCAACTCCGCCAATGTGATCGCGCAATTGCCGGGCCGCGGCCGCCACAATGAATATGTCGTGTACAGCGCGCACTGGGACCACTTGGGCCGCGATCCCGCGCGCCCGGGCCACAATATCTTCAATGGGGCGATCGACAATGCGTCCGGAGTCGCGGGCCTCCTGACATTGGCGCAGTCCGTTGTCCGCACCAAGCCGGTCGCGGATCGGACGATCGTGTTTCTGGCCCTGACCGGCGGCGACGCCGGCCTGCTGGGGTCTGAGTACTACTCTGAGAATCCGATTTTCTCCTTGCGGGCAACTGCCGCGGTGCTCAATTTGGATCGGCTGAACTTCGGCGGACCCACGCGCGACGTGACGCTGTTCGGCGCCGGGAACACGGATCTGGAAGAATATGCGCGCGCGGCGGCGTTGCTCCAGGGCCGCGAAGTGACTCCCGAACCCGAGCCCCAATGGGGACTCTACTTCGAGTCGGACAATTTCATCTTTGCTCAAGCCGGAGTGCCGTCGCTGTACGCGAAAGGCGGTCTCGACGACTCCGCTCGCGGACCCGTATGGGGACGGACGCGGCGCGACGAATACGTGGCGCATCGCTATCGTCAACCGAGCGATCAATACTCTCCGGACTGGGACGTGCGCGGCGCGCTCGAGGACCTAACGCTGTACTACGACGTCGGAAATCGGGTGGCGCGCACCCGGCGATTCCCACGCTGGTACGCCAACAGCGAGTTTCGCGTCAGCCGTGATCGCGGGCCTTGAGCGGCTAGCGCTTGCTGACCCGAGTCCAGTTCCTCTTGCGATCGAAACTGCCGGAGGTGTTGTAGGGATCGACGCCCCGATTTTCGTTCGCCGCCCTGAGCCGGGAGGTGTCCACGAGGCTGAGGTCCTTCGCAGTTGCCGCGTGCTTGATCTCGCGCACGCCGAAACTGAATGTTGATTCCGGATCATCCGGGGTCTTGTGATCACTCGCCATCTTCTTGCCTCTACAAAAAAACCAACGCGTCAATAGCTCTTGCGGTGTTCTTGATTCCGCCGTCCCATGCATGTTCCCAAATTGCGACAGCAAGCAGCCGCCGGCGTCGTAAAACTGTGACGCAGGTCAATTCGAAGGCGACATAACGCAACCGCACCGCAAACTTGCGTCACGCTAGGACCGCCTCCGCACGGTCTCGCGTCGCGTCGCACCGTGCCGCGCCGCGCCGTCGAATCAACCGATGCGGGCCAGCGTGCCGGATATTTGCCGGTCGAAGGGCACGGAACGATTGCGGCCGCGCACCTTCGCGGTGTACAGGGCCTGATCGGCGGCTTTGACGAGGTCGGCGACGTTGTCGAAATGGGTCTGGGTGCCGTGGGTAGCGCAGCCGATGGAGATCGTCACCGTGGCGTGTTCGGATCCGATCACATGTCCGGTGTTGCGGAACGCCATCACGATGCGTTCGCAAATGCTGCGCGCCGTCTCGGCATCCGTTGCCGGCAGCACCACGACGAACTCTTCGCCCCCGTAGCGAGCGATCACATCGGACTCGCGCGTGTTGCCGCGAAGTATGCGCGCGGTCGCCTGCAGAACGCGGTCTCCGGCTTGGTGACCAAAGTTGTCGTTGATGCTCTTGAAGTTGTCGAGATCCGCGAAAGCCACGCTCAAGGGCCATTTATGGCGAGTCGAGTTGTCGAATTCGCGCCCCAGAAATTGATCGAGATAGGCGCGGTTGTAAACGCCGGTCAGCGCATCGCGGCGGGTCTCTTCCTCCAGTTCGAGCGCCCGCGACGACGAGCTTTCCGCCACCGCCCGCAGAGTGTTGATTTCGCGCAGCGCATGCAGACTGCGCAGCATCAACACCTCGCGCGCCTGCTCGAGAATCAATTCCGGATGCTGCCTGGCCAACAAGTCGGTCTCGAAAATGGCTTCCGTTTCGGGAATCATGGCGCCGATGGTGCCGAGCACCTGGCCGAAGGCCATTTTGTCGAGCCCGAGGCTGCGTTCGGCGCATAGCGCCGTCTCGGCGAACTGCCGCTGTTCGGGGTCGAGCAGGAATAGATCCGCCACCGGTCCCGACAGGGCGACGCAGCGATCGAAGATTTGCGCAGGGTCGCTGTTGTAGCTCAGCTCCAATTGGTGGCTGCGGGCGATTGCGCGATGCAGGCGTTCGGGCAGGTTCCAGCCTTTCATCAGCCAGCCGCCGATCTCTGCATGATCGACCTGCAAGCGCTTCTTTTCGTGCTCGGCGAGCGCGCTGTGGTTGCGCTGCAGAGTCTCCCCTTGCGAGTACAAATCGGGAACCACCTTGTCGAGCGCCAGCATGCCCACATCCTGGAGCAGCGCCGCCAGGAATATCTCCTCGGCCAACGATTGGTGCATGGCGTCGCCGAGTGCGCGCGCCGCCGTCCCGGCGAGCAGGGCGCGGCGCCAATACAGGCCGTAGTTGAGACCGTTCGGTTTGCCGCCGCGCAGGGACTTCACCAGGGAAAAACTCAAAGCGAGGGTCAGGGTGGCGTTCAATCCCAACACCACCAGCGCCTGGCGCAGGTTCTCGCTCTTGCGGCGCTGGGCATACAGCGGCGAATTGGCGATGCGCAGAATCTTCGTGGAGAGCGCCGAGTCCATGCTCAAGGCCTTGGCGACCTTGCCCATTTCGATGTCCGGATCCTGCGCAAGTTCGATGATGTGCGTCGCCACGCCCGGCGGCGAGGGGAAATTCACAGACCTTCGAAGATGAGCTTCGATTTCGGGATTCACGCGCAGGCTCCAACAGTCAAAAATCGGATAAAAATCCGTCTATTGCCAGTTAGCGTCCGCGCCGCGGGGAACTTGAATCTTGAATTAGGTTACGCTGCCGCTGTGCGCGCTGGCGCGCCACCAGGCGCGAAGACCTTTGAAGAGAAGGTACAGCCCGTAGGGGCCGAGGAGTACCGCCCAGGAAGCGATCGACGGTTGTCCGAGACCCGCGAACAGGCTCCGATAGAGTTGCCCGAGGCTGGCGCCATCGTAACGGCCGAGGGTGGCGACGCCCGCGTAGAAGATGAGCACGGGCATAATACCCACGCCGGACAGCAGGCCGAGGGCGGCGATCCCAAGCTCCATCGACCAGGGACTGGTCAATCCAGCGCCCATTAGGATTCTCCGTATCATCATGCCCCCGATTGTAAACGAATCAGGCCCTCGGCCGCCCAAGCGCTGTAGAATGAGGGTATGCGATCCTGGACTCCTCAGACGCTGTATGACGCAAAGCCCTGGGCCTTCATCGGCATCGGGGTAGTGTTGGCGATTGGTACGATGCTGTGGTCGCTTTCGGCCGGGCTTTGGACCGTATGGCGCGGGCTGCTGTGCTTTGCCGGCTCCGCGCTCGCAATCGTCGGCGGCGCCACCCTGCAGCTGCGCCAGGATTATCGCGCGCGCAGCAAGTGGCGGCGAGACGCACCGCCTTGATTCGTACGGCCGTCGTCGGCGTCGGCTATCTGGGCCGATTTCACGCGCAGAAGTATGCGAGCCTGCCGAACTCGCACTTGGTGGGCGTTGCCGATCCGTCGGCGAAGGCGCGTTCGGCGGTGGCGGCCGAATTGAATGTGGCGGCCTATGCCGACTATCGCGAATTGCTGGGCCACGTGGATGCGGTCAGCATCGTGACCCCGACTCCCCTGCATTTCGACGTCGCGAAGGACTTTCTCGACGCCGGCGCGAGCGTGCTGGTCGAGAAGCCGATGACCGTGACCGTGGCGGAAGGGGAGAGCCTCATCGAACTGGCGCGGCGCGCCAATCGAATACTGCAGGTCGGCCATCTGGAGCGCTTCAATGCCGCGGTCCAGGCCCTGCAGCCCAGCCTCACCGTTCCCCGCTTCATCGAATCGGCGCGCTTGGCGCCCTTCAAGTACCGCGGCACGGATGTCGATGTGGTGCTGGATCTGATGATCCACGACATCGATTTGATCTTGAGCATCGTGCGCTCGCCGGTGGTGGCGGTCGATGCGATCGGCACCAGCGTATTTTCCGGGGAAGTCGATATCGCGAATGCGCGCTTGCGCTTCGCCAACGGCTGCGTCGCCAATGCGACCGCCAGCCGCGTGAGCTTGAAGACCGAACGCAAGCTGCGGCTGTTTCAGGACGACGCCTACATTTCGGTTGATTTGCAGCAGAAGGTGCTGACTGTGATTCGCAAGGGCGCGGGCGTAGGTGCCGACGGCATGCCGCAGGTCGCCATTGAAGAGAATAGCTACGAGCAGGGCGATGCGCTCAAAGACGAAATCGCGGCGTTCCTCGAGTCGGCGGCGACCGGCCGCGCGCCTCCGGTCAGCGGCGAGGACGGGCTGCTCGCGCTACGCACCGCCGTGAGCATCGCCGAGCAAGTGGCGACTTCGCGGCGCCGATTCTCTTAAGGAGAGGCGCAGGTTTTCCAGCGGGGCCGATTCTCCATGGGGGAGGGACCGGTTCTCGAGAGGAGCCGATTCTCGATCGGAGAAGGCAGTTCCCTTAGGGCGAGGGCGAGTTCGGCGCCGGAGCGGGAACGGGCACGCGCGCTCCGGGGGCGCTCGACGCCGGCGGTGCGCCCGGAGTGTCGCCCGGTTCTTTGTCCGTCACGGTCACTCGATCCACCAAGAAGCGCGTGTCCGCGAAACAGTTGGTGGGAATTCCCGGGTGCTCCGTGTAGTGCAGTTGCACCCGGTGACCGACCGCTTTGACCAGGTCGGCCGCAACCGACTTGTCGCGCACGCTGAAGTCCCACAATTGCGGCGACATTCCCGCGCCCATGTATTGGCCGCCGCCATAGTACAGCGCGATTTCGCCTTCCTGGGTCTTGCAAAGCCAGCCGCGCCGCACGAATTTCTGCAGCACTCCCGCACGCTCTCCCTCGGCGTAGGCCCACGCCAGTGTCAGCCACGTCCACAATCCGGCGCCGAGGATCAGCACCAACAGCAATATCGCGAGCCAACGGCCGAAGCGACCGGACGACCGACGTCTTCCCGTGGAATTCGGCACTTCAATTCGGGTCATGAGTAAAAACGCCTCGGGCCACGCTTGGCCAAAAAATGCCGGGCCGGGGCGTCAGGGAATGCGCGTAATCGCTTGACCGGCGTACTAATTCCAGATTACTCCAAGACGCCGGTCTTGTGCCAGCGCGACAAGACGGTGGTCTTGTGCCGGGGCGTGCCGTCCCGGCGAGCGGCGCATGCAGCGGCACTCGCCGGGATCCCACGCGAGTCAAAGCGATTGGAGGAAAGTCAGGATTTGCTGCTTCTGATTCTCAGTCAGATCGCGGAATCGCTCGACCACGTGTTCCGCCTCGCCCTCATGGCGCTCGATGGCCGTGCGCAGCGTCAGCGATTTTAGGTCGTGCATGTATCGGGGCCGCATCCGCAAGTCCCAAAGGGCGGCGGTGCGCAACTTGTTTGCGGTGTCCTGCGGACCTGCCTGCACTATGCCATCGCCGGTTCCGATGTCATGCAGCAGGAAGTCGCTGTAGGGGTGGATGATTTTGTTTCCCAAGGCGGCGGGCACGACGAATGTTCCGCCGTCGATGACGGTTCCGGGCTTGCTGGTCGTGATCGACGAGACGTGGCAGGCGCCGCAGCCTATCTGATCGAACAGGTGTTCCCCGGCACGAGCGGCGGGAGCTGCCGCCAGCGCCGTGTCGCGCGGCGGGACCTTCGTGCCGCGGATGAACTGCGCGAAGTGATCGATGTCGGCCAGCCCGAGCTCATCAGGAACATCCTCCGGGTCCGGCGTCACCTTCCCAATGGTCGTCTCATCCTTTGGCCGCAGACGGTTCGTGACTCCCATTTCGTTCAAGTAGGCGTCCCCGATGAACGAGAGCAGACTGCTGTGCTGATCTTTCCAGCCGAAGCGGCCGATGCGGGACTGGCCCGGCGCTTCCAGCACGGGAACCTCAATGGCTTCGCCGTGAATCCGGCCTCCGCTCTGTTCAGGCTGGCGGGCGGCGATGGCGAGCAACGTGTTGTCGTCAATCGCTTCGACGAATCCGTCGCCGAGCGTATTCAGCGCCGCTCGCAGCGCTCGGATGTTTTCGGTGACCGGGATGTGTTCCTGCGCTGCGGGCAGGACCGCCCGATCGTTGATGAGGGAACGGCCCGCAATGCTGGCGGCGCCGCCGTCGATAGGCACCGTGGGGTTCGAAAAGTTGCCAGTGGCATCGAGGTGCCCGACACGCAGCTCGGTAAATTGGCTGGCGCCGCCACTGACCGGGTTCTGGTGGCATTCGGCGCATGCGCGGCCGTTGTATACCGGACCCAGCCCGCTGTTCACATCATGCAGCGTTTCATACACCCGCTGGTCGAGCGCAAATTGATCGCCGGGCGGTTCGGCAATCCCGTTGCTCTGGCTCATCGAGCCGGGATTCTTGACGAGCGTAGGCGTATCGAAGCCTGCGGGCGCCTCGCTTGCAGGCTGCTGCGCGGCTCCCGTCCACAGCGGCCACATGCCGATCACGCAAACCATAAACGCAGTCAAGCCGTTCTTCATGACTTCGCCTCCTTAGTATGTTCCATCCGCTACAGTGTCCATGGCGCGGCGAGAATCGATCCCCGAGACGTAGATGAAGACTGAAGGCGAGCGGGCTTTATTCCCGAATTGCGTAAAGATTCTCGATGGCGATGGTCAGAGGCGGTTTGCTATGTTTCACCCCAAATGACGACCACCAACAAGGGTTTCATCGCGACCGCCGCCGCGTTCGCGATATGGGGCCTGTTCCCTCTGTACTTTCACTCGCTGCGTGAGGTCTCGCCCTTCCAGGTCATCGCACATCGCATCGTCTGGTCGTGCCTGTTCGTGCTCATTTGGATGGCAATGCGCGGTGAACTGTCCACGCTTCGCGCGACCCTCGCCAATCGCAGCGTCGTCTGGCGCCTCGTCGTCACTGCGACGTTGATAACCAACAACTGGGCGGTTTATGTCTGGGCCGTCATGAACGGCCATGTCGTCGAGGGTAGCCTGGGATATTTCATCAACCCGCTCGTCAATGTCTTGCTGGGAGTAGCCCTGCTGTCCGAGAGGCTCACCCGGGCTCAATGGACAGCCGTCGCGCTCGCGGCAATCGGTGTCGCCTATCTCACCATCGTGGCCGGAAGTCCACCGTGGATCGCACTGGCGCTCGCGTTCTCGTTTGGATTTTACGGCCTGATCCGCAAGGTGGTGAAGGTCGAATCGCTGCCCGGCCTCGCGGTCGAAACGCTGCTGCTGCTCCCCTTTGCAGTGGGGTACCTGTTCTGGTGCGAGTCTGCGGGGAGCGGCGCGCTGGGTCATGCGCGACCGGCGGTGGTTGCTCTGCTGATCGGAAGCGGACCGTTGACGGCGATCGCCCTCTTCCTGTTCGCGTACGGCGCGCGCCTGGTTCCGTACTCGACCGTCGGGGTGCTGCAATACATCGCGCCGACTCTGCAGCTCGCGTGCGGCATATTCGTCCTTCACGAACGGTTCGAGCGCACGCGCGCCGTCGGCTTTGCGCTCATCTGGGCGGCGCTTGTCATCTACGCGGGCGAGGGTCTGTGGCTGGCGCGAAAGCAGCGGCGCGCGTTCGCCTGAGACCGCTAACGACCCTGTCTACGGACGTTGGCCGATCTTCGCGCCTTCGGGGTAAGGCCTTGGGTCGCGGTACCCAGACGTTTCCGTGGAAACGTCCGGGCCACGCACTGGCGCATAGTGGCTCGTTATGTTCGGCATGGCGGCTCGTTATGTTCACAGGCTCGTTATGTTCACAGGAAAGCCTCGATAGCCGACATGCTCAGCAAGGCCCTCGGTGGAGGCAGCATCAGCGTGCGAAACGTTCCCTACAGTCTTAGCCGCATGTCGTCGCCGTGAACGGCGGAGTATAGATTGGTATGTACTGATCCGCGCGAGCCACTCAGTGCGCCGCACGAGAACATTCCAGCGACGGCCTGCCTGGTGGTCCATGCCGTCTTCTGGGTGTTCACATGCGGCGCACCCAGTGGTTCACTCGGCGCTCGAGATTCTGGGTCGCTTGCGGTGGACGCTTGCGTATAGCTGGTAGTGGGCCGGAATAGTGTATTCCTGCCCCAAAAGCGTATTCCTGCCCCGAATAAATGGCATCCGTTGACAAGAATCTGGAACTAACTTAAATAGCTTTTTCGGCCTCTCTGGAGAATAAAGGCAACAATTTTCGGGTCACGACCATGAAGCAACCCACAGTCAGGTTTCCGGTAGTCTGTCCGCGTTGTGGCGTCGAGAGTCTCGCCGAGGTTTCGATCGCTCTGGCCGCTGAGGCGTTGATGAGAAACGAAGGCACTCAGCTCAAGGCGGCTTGCCACAACCTCTATTGGACAGCCAGCCCGATTGAAATGCAGCAATTACGGGGGTACATGAGCGCTGTTTTAGTCGATGAGCAGCGGACCTCGAGCCCGGCAGCCGATCGCGCCAGAATCCCCAGCAACCGAGAGAGCGGCCGCTGATATTCTGCGGATACATCGGTCTCGGAGAATGCGCGCAACGGGTTCGCTTTTCCTACGCTAGATGAGTGGCAACTGCGTATAGACGGGACGCGGGCGGCCTGCAATTATCTGCTGGAAACGCTTGTGGGTGTCCCCCGTGGGCGTCTCGGCTCCCCGGGGGGCTGTCCTAGGGTTGGCCCTTCAGGGGAGTCTTGTCAGCGGAACGGAGGGGGTTGCAGGCGTGTTGGCGGCCCGGAATCCTGGTTCCGGGCGCCTAAGTGGTGGAGCCGGGGGGAATCGAACCCCCGTCCATAAGTCCTACGCTGCAAGATCTACGTACGTAGCCGCGTCTATTGTTCTCGCCGCTCGCTACCCGACGGGCAGGGAAAGCAAACAGCCAGCCCGGTAATTTTTCGTTGAACACACCCCAGACACGTGTGCTCCACTAGCTGATGAGCGCTACCCCTCGACGTTCGCATCAGCACGAGCCGCCAAGGGTTCAGCCGCGATTAGGCGGCTAGAGCGTAGTTGTCTTGATTGGCAACTATAAGTTTGCAAATGGTTTTACGAGGAACCTGCACCTCGGTACGCCCCCGCAGTTTCGCAACCCATGTCGAAACCGGTCGGCCCCAAATCACATCAACATCGAACTCGCAGTTTACGCGCTATTGCCGCGCCCACCAAATGACCCCACCGGGCCCCCGGGCGCGCGGCCGGGGGGTTCAGCGGCGCATCGCCTTCATGATCCGGCCCTTATCGCGCTGCCAGTCGCGGTCCTTCTCGTTGGAGCGCTTGTCGTGCTGCTTCTTGCCCTTCGCAAGGCCGATCTCGAGCTTGGCCCGGCCTTCCTTCCAATAGAGCTCGAGCGGGACGATGGTGTACCCGCGCCGCTCGACCGCCCCGACCATGTGATCGAGCTGGCGCCTGTTGAGCAACAGTTTGCGCGTGCGCGTGGGGTCGGTGTCGACGTGAGTCGACGCGGAATTCAGCGCGTTGATATGGGCACCGAAGAGGAAGGCTTCACCGCTCTTCAGGTACACGTAGGCCTCGGCGATTTGCGCCTTGCCGGCGCGCATGCTTTTGACTTCCCAACCCATGAGGGAGATGCCGGCCTCGAAGCGCTCCTCGATGAAGTAATCGAAGCGCGCTTTGCGATTGACGGCGATGGGCGGCAATTTTTCGGTCGTTTTCATCTTATCTTCATAACAAATATCGGGCGGGCAGCGTCTTGGCTCCTTCAAAGTTGCGCGAAGCGCATGGCAATCGCGCGGCAGAACCAAGCGCATGGCAATCGCAGGGCAATACCAAGCGCATGGCAATCACGGCAATTCAATTCTACCGATTCGCTGGTGGCGGCGCCCACGCTTTTGCCGGAGAATTAGCCGCAGCGGCGGCGGCGGGGAGTATGAATGCAGATTGTCGAGCGTAGCGCACTGGTGACCTATACGGCCGCACAAATGTTCGCTCTGGTGAATGATGTCGCCCGCTATCCGGAATTCCTGCCGTGGTGCGTCGGCGCGCGGGTGGAGGAGGTTTCCGCCGCCGAACGCGTAGCGGCCCTCAAAGTGGCGCGCGGCGTGCTGAAGACCGAGTTCACCACTCGCAATACCTTGCAGCAGGATGCGCGAATTCACATGCAGTTGATGCACGGACCGTTCCGCGATTTGACCGGCGAATGGCGCTTCGAGCCGATCGGCACGCGCGGCTCGCGCGTGTACTTTCGGATGGAGTTCGAGTTCAAGAACCGCTTGTCGGCGGCGGCGTTCAACGCCGTGTTCGAGTCGCTCTGCGGCACCATCGTCGATGCCTTCGTGCTGCGAGCGCAAGCCATATACTCCGGTTAGTCAATTGAGCGACGCGCCGCTGCGGGTCGAGATCGTCTATGCCGAGCCGCAGCGCGTCATCGGCAAGGTCTTGCATCTCCCGCCAGGTTCCCGCGTCGCCGACGCGCTGCGTTTGGCTTCACTCGATCCTGATTTCAACGGGGTCGACCTCGCGAATTCGGCGCTCGGTATTTTCGGCAGGCTCACTCGGACGGATCAGGCGCTGCAGGAAGGCGATCGACTCGAAATCTATCGCCCACTCGCCGCAGACCCCAAAGTCGCGCGGCGACAGCGCGCCCAGCAAGCCCGCAAGAAGACATAACCTAACGGTCGGGATCGCTTCGACCCCGTTTAATCCGCGCGTCAGCGCTCAATAAGTGCGGCCGTTTTTGAGCTTCGCGGCGGAGGCGTCCTGCGCCGCCGCCTCGGCCGCCGTCGGCTTGTCGAGCCGCGCGACCTTGTCGCCCTCGAAATACACCGTGACGCGCCGCGAATCGACGTGCCTGCTGCGTCCCTTCTTCAGATAGTAGATGTAATCCCAACGCTCCTTGTTGAAGCTGTCGGCGACCATCGGCGTGCCCAGGAGGTAGCGAACCTGGCTGCGCGTCATACCGGCTTTGACCTGTTCGACCGCCGCTTGATCCAAGAAATTACCTTGCTGAATATTGATGCGGTAGACGCAGCCCGATGCGATTGTGCCCAAGGCCATTCCCAAGAGAACCCGATGCAGAATTTTCATCAAAGTGGTGCGCAGCCGTTAAATGATTGATAATTGAACTTGTATCATACCCGAGGGCACAGCATGCCGCAGCGCCTGAAACCCGATTCCACCAGCGAAAGCAACGACCTGCGCAATGCGGGCCTCAAAGTTACGCTGCCGCGACTGAAAATCCTCGACATTCTGGCCGACGGCTCGGCGCGCCACATGAGCGCCGAGGACATCTACAAGAAGCTGCTGGTTTCCAATGAAGACATCGGCCTCGCCACGGTCTACCGCGTGCTCACCCAGTTCGAAGCGGCCGGTCTCGTCACGCGCCATCACTTCGAGGGCGGCATGGCGGTGTTCGAGCTCAATCAGGGCGCGCACCACGATCACATCGTGTGTGTGGACTGCGGCCGCGTCGAAGAGTTCATGGACGGCGGGATAGAAGAGCGGCAGAACGCGGTGGCGAAGCGCCTGGGGTTCGAAATCAGCGATCACGCGTTGATTCTCTACGGGCATTGCCGCAAGCCCAACTGCCCCAATCAGAAACGCCCTCACATCAAGTAGCCGGTAGGCGCCGCGCGTACCGAACGGCCGGCAGCTGGTGGACGCTGCGCGTCCGGACGGTTGGCAGCCATTAGCCGGTAGACCCCGCGCGTTCCGAGCGGCGGGCAGCCAAACGCTTCGCCCGGAGCGTTCAGCGCCGCGTGGCAGGCGCGCGCTTTTTCTTGAGGTTGGCTTCCACCGGCGCGGCGCGAGTCAGCATCTCGCGTGCGTGGGCGCGCGCCTGCTCGGTGATGTCGACGCCGCCCAACATGCGCGCGATTTCGTCGACGCGTTCGGGCTGACCCAAGGTCTTCACTGCGGTCCGCGTGATTTTGCCGTCGGAGAGCTTGGTGACCCGAAATTGGCTGTGCGCCTGCGAGGCCACTTGCGCGAGGTGAGTCACGCAGAGCACCTGGGCGCGCTCCCCCAGGTCGCGCAATTGGCGGCCGACGATTTCCGCCACGGCGCCGCCGATGCCGGCATCCACCTCGTCGAACACCATGCAGAGCGCCGAGGTTTTGGCGGCCGCCGCCACTTGTACCGCGAGGCTGATGCGCGACAGTTCGCCGCCGGAGGCGACCCTGGCGAGGCTTTTGGGCGCCTGTCCGGGATTCGCGCTCACCAGGAACTCGATGTCATCGCTGCCCTTCGCGCCGAATTCCGCATCGCTCGGCGCGATGGCTACCGCAAACCGGCCGCCGGCCATGCCGAGGCCCTGCATGAGCTGAGTGATATGGGTACCCAGGTGATCGGCCGCGGTCTTGCGGGCCGATGTCAAATTCTGCGCGGCGGCGCGGTACTCGCGAGTCAAGTGGGTCAGTTCAAGCTCGAGGGCGGCCAGACTCAGCTGCGCATTGTCGAGCGCGGTCAATTCCGCCTCGATGCGAGACAACTGTTCAGGAAGCTCCAAAACGCCCAGACGGTGCTTGCGGCCCAAGGCCTCGAGCGCGGCGGCGTGGCGCTCGATCTCCTCCTGGCGGGCGGGATCGATGTCGAGAACGTCCAGGTAGTGCCGCAGCGCCTCCGCGGCTTCCTGGGTGTTGATCATGGCCTCCGCCAACAGCTTCACCGTGGGCGCAAGCTGCGGGTCGGCGTCCTCGACATGGCGTAGCGCCGCATGGGCCCTGCCCAATAAGCCATGAGCAGTGTCGCCCTCCGACTCGTAGGCGGCGGTCAACGCTGTTCGAGCCGCCGCCGCCAGCCGGCCGCGGCCGGCAATGCGCTTTTGCTCGACGAACAGCTCTTCGATGGCGGCCACGGTGGTGACCTCGGCCTTGAGTTCGGCGAGTTGATAGCGCAGGAGATCGAGGCGCGCGTCGCGATTCTCGGCGGCGGACTTGAGCGACTCGAAGTCGCGGCGGCGCAGGCGATAGCGCTCGTAGAGATCGGCCAGGACACGCAGCAGGCCCGGATCGGCCAGATGTTCGTCCAGCATCTCGCGCTGGGCGCCTCGGTTCACCAGGCGTTGAAATTCTTGTTGGCCGTGGATTTCGATGAGGTGCTCCGCCAGTTCGCGCAGTGCCTGGATCGGCACCACTTGGCCGTTCACATAGGCGCGCGAACGTCCGTCGGCCCCGATCACCCGCCGCACCACGAGATCGCCGCTGTACTCGATCGCCTGCGACTCGAGCCAGGCCTCCGCCGCGGGGGGCAGGGCGTCGAAGCTCGCGGCCACCTCGGCGCGTTCCGCGCCCTGGCGCACGATGTCGCCTCCGGCGCGTCCGCCGGCAATGAGCAGAAGGGCGTCGACCACGATGGATTTGCCGGCGCCGGTCTCGCCGGTGAGGGCGGTGAGGCCGGATTTGAGCTCGAGCTCGGCCTGATCGACCAGAACTAGATCGCGCAGCTGAAGGTGGGTGAGCATGATGGGCTATTCGGCGTCGCCGTTGTTGTTCGGGCCGCCGTACGCGCCGCGGCCCCAATGCAATTTAGAGCGCAGCAGCCGGTAGTAGTCATACCCCGGCGGGTGCAGCAGCGTGATTTGCGCATCGGCGCCCTCGACATACAGGTTGTCGCCCTGCTCCAGCCCACCGAGAGCGGTGCCGTCGCAGGTGACCTGCGCCCGCGACTCGAAGCGATCGGACATGCGCAGTTGGATCTTGCTGCCCGCCCGCACCACGATGGGACGGTCGCTCAAGGTGTGCGGGCTGATGGGGGCCAGCACCCACACGTCGAGGTCGGGCTCGACGATGGGCCCGCCGCAGGACAACGCATAGGCGGTCGAGCCGGTGGCCGTGGCGATCACCATGCCGTCGCCGCCATGCGAGTTGACGAAACGCCCGTTGATCGAGGTTTCGAAGTCCATGGTACGGCCGGTTTCCCATTTATTGACCACGACGTCGTTCAAGGCGAGGGCGCACACGGACTCGGCGCCGTGTTTTTCCAACCGCGCGGCCAGCAACGAGCGCCGATCCTCGGTGTAGCGCCCGGCGAGCACCGTGTCCACGTCCTCCAGCATCGAATTGGGGCTGACGTCGGTCAAGAACCCCAGCCGGCCGCGGTTGATTCCGAGCAGCGGCACGGAATATCCGGCCACCAACCGCGCCGCGTACAGCAGCGTGCCGTCGCCGCCGATGGCGATGATGAGATCCGCCCGGGACGCGAAGGAGCCTTCAGGGCAGGGCAGCACGCTGTCCGCCTCAAAGGCGAGACCCACGCCGGGGTCGACCAAGGCGCGCACGCCTTTGGAATAGAAATGACCGGCGAGGCTCAGCATGCATTCGGCGACGCGCAAATCTTTGGAGTTGCCGACCAGCGCGATGGATTGAAACGAATGGGTCATGAGCGATTCCTTGTAGCATGACCGCGACAAGCCGGTCACGCGCTGAAACGATGGTTTGGGCCGAATCGCGGGTCTTGACTTTACGCGAGGCAGCTTCAAACATGTTATATGGAGCGTATGACTGAAGGCACCGAGGAAGGGCTCAACGAGCGGGCGCAGCTGCTGCTCAAGGCCCTGATTGAGAACTATATCCGCGACGGGCAGCCGGTCGGTTCGCGCACGCTGTCGCGTGATTCGGGTCTGAGTCTCTCGTCGGCGACCATTCGCAATGTGATGGCCGACCTGGAAGATCTGGGCTTCGTCGCTTCGCCGCATACCTCCGCGGGGCGCATACCCACCGACAAGGGCTACCGCTTTTTCGTCGACACCCTGCTCAAGCTCAAGCCCTTGCGCCACGAGGAAATCGAGGATATCGAGCGCCTCCTGACGAGCGATGCGGCCAACGGCCGTTCCCTGGTCCAAACCGTGTCGCAGATGCTGTCGAACGTCTCGCATATGGCGGGTCTCGTGACCTTGCCCAATCCCAACTACGTCGCGCTGTCGCAGATCGAATTCATCGCTCTGTCCGAGAATCGCGCGCTCGCCATCATGGTGATGAGCAACCGCGAGGTGCAGAATCGCGTGGTCCAGCTCGATCGCTACTATTCGACCGAGGAGTTGCGGCGCGCTGCGAATTATCTCAACGAGGCGTTCGCGGGACGCTCGCTGCCGGAGGTCCGGGCCCAGCTGGTCGGGCAGCTGCAGGAGACCCGCCAGCACATGAACCAGCTCATGCAAGACGCCATCCAAATGGCTCAGAAGGTCTTCGACACCAAGCCCGACGAGGGGGTCGAGTACGTCATCGCCGGCGAAACCAATCTGATGGGATTCGCGGAGCTGTCCAATGTCGACCGGCTGAAGCGCCTATTTGAAGCGTTCAACGAGAAGCACGACATTTTGCGCCTGTTGGACAGCTGTCTACGGGCCGATGGAATCCAAATCTTCATCGGCCAGGAGACCGGCTACCGAATTCTGGACGATATCAGCGTCGTGACGGCGCCCTACATGCTGGACAACCGGGTGGTGGGGGTTTTGGGCATCATCGGACCGACCCGCATGGCCTACGAGCGAGTCATTCCCATCGTGGATGTCACCGCCAAACTGCTGGGTTCGGCCTTGAACGCGCGCAAATAGCCCCCAACAAAGGCGCTTCGAGCGGCATTCATGCCGCCATTCTTTTGAGGGCACAGTCTGTGAACGAAACCGATCAAGCCGGAAGCGCGATTCCCGCGGACGCGGGCCCCGAGGGCGGCTCGGACGCGTTGGCCGCGGCCGAGGCCAAGGCCACCGAGAACCGCAACAGCTATTTGCGTGCCGTGGCGGAAATGGAGAATTTCCGCAAGCGCAGCGAGCGCGAAATCGACAATGCGCGCAAGTTCGCCATCGAGCGATTCGCGCAGGAGCTGGTGACCGTCGGCGATGCGCTGGAGGCCGGGATCAATGCCGGCGCGGCGAATCCCGGCCCCGTCCTGCTGGAAGGGGCGCAGGCCACCTTGCGGCAGCTGCACCGCGCCTTCGACAAGGCCGGCATCAAAATCATCGACCCTGCGGGCCAGGCCTTCGATCCGCAGTGGCATGAGGCGATGGCGGTCCAGGAGAGCGCAGCGCATCCCGCGAATACGGTGTTGTCGGTAATTCAAAAGGGCTATTCCCTGAACGGACGATTATTGCGGCCGGCACGGGTCATCGTCAGTAAGACTCCGGGTGCAGAGGGCAATTGAAAATTGCCGCGGACTCCCCCACGTAGCGGTCATAGGTTAAGAATCTCTTAGAGGGTTTTCACATGGGTAAAATGATTGGCATCGATCTCGGCACGACCAATTCCTGCGTCGCGTTCATGGAGGGCGGCAAGCCCAAGGTCATCGAGAACAGTGAAGGCGACCGGACGACGCCGTCGATCGTTGCCTTCACCAAGGACGGCGAGGTGCTGGTGGGGCAGTCCGCCAAGCGCCAGGCCGTGACCAACCCGGCGAACACGGTGGCCGCGGTCAAGCGGCTGATCGGCCGTAAGTTCACCGACGACGTGGTGAAGAAGGACATGAGCATGGTGTCCTATAAGATCGTCAAGGCCGACAACGGCGACGCCTG
>Ga0137412_10000582_pt1 | contig 26415 bp, 24 predicted proteins | sample CZODoug2_1_16fun_FD_122160 | JGI IMG/M metagenome (GOLD analysis project Ga0137412, IMG submission 122160) | Vadose zone soil fungal communities from Angelo Coast Range Reserve, California, USA - CZODoug2_1_16fungal (Hybrid Assembly) | ecosystem: Environmental > Terrestrial > Soil > Vadose zone... | reverse complement strand
CGCACATCGTCGTCCACCCATTTTGTAACGCTGGCTTGTCCTGGAAGGGCTTCCAGCCGGCGCTCTTTCTTTTTCTTCTGACAAACCGCCGCAACTTCTTACCCTGAGCCAATCCGAACGGGGCCCTCTCTTCGCACTTCGCCTTGTCCCTTGCTCCAAACGCTCCCGCAACTTCCTCAACGCCGACCTCTTCGTCGAAACCCTCTGCAACTCCTGACGGGTCGTCCGGGCGACTGATTCTCGACGGACCGTCTTCAGTCTGCCGGCAACTCCACTTATTTCAATTAAATATCCCTTTGGCGTAAACTCAACCTATCCAGGCATCCATTAAATGCTGACCACCACCTCGCCGACTTCCTTCCGTGCCTGCAGGTTTTCCCTTTCACCTATTCTTTTGATCGCACTTCTTTCAACCACATCAATTGCTCAGTCCCAGTCGCCCCCGCAACTTGAAATCACTTCTCCTGCAAACAATGCCATTGTCCCTTCGGGCCAACCGCTCTCCGTAACGGTAACTTCTCCCACCAAAAGCGAATTCTCTTTCGTGGCCGCCGTTGGACCGGAACCATTTGGCTTTAGCGCTCCGATCAAGTCGCTGCCCGCACATTTCACGTTCGAAATACCTGCGCGCACCTCCTCTGGCTTCCGTACGCTGAGTGTGATGGGGCTTACGGTGTCAGAGCAAAGAGCGGATGGTCCATCCATTGAAGTAGACATCGAGCGGCCAGATATGCCGCTTAGTCTGGAGGTCGACTCTTCAACTCTTTACTTTGGCGATCCCGGCGAAAGGATTCCTTTAAGGGTTTTGGCCACGTTTGCGGATAGGTCCGTAGTTGACGTGACGGAATCCACCTACCTCACACTCGAATCTTTGGATCCTTCCGTCGCCTCGATTGACCGCGGTTCCGTCGTCTCTGTCGCTCCGGGTCTTACCTACGTCTGCGTCACTTACGAAAAGGATGGCCACAGAATAAAGTTCTACGTCCAAGTGGAAGTTCCGAAGCACCCGGACAACTTCGCAGGCCAATTCGACATTTCCGTCGAACCGGGCGCCCTCAAGGTCATTCCGGGAGACACTGTTGAATACAAACTTTCTTTGGGTACGTTCTCTCAGTTCGCAGGCCCGGTGGATTTAAGGATAAGCGGCATTCCCAAGAATGCCACCGCCAGTTTCTCTCAGGCTTCCGTCAGTGTCCCGGGTTCTTCGAAACTCACGATATTAACCAGCGGCGCCACGGCCACCGGCATCTATATGTTCGTCATCACCGCCACCAGCGGCGACCTGACTTCCCATCTCATGCTGGCCCTTCTCATCGTCGGCCCCAACGGCCAACTTTAACCTACCAACACACGCCTTGGTCCGCACCCGCTTGAGAATAGGTTGAGGAATTAGGCGTAAACGGGATTTCTTGCCGCGGTCAGCTTTGCGAGGGGAACAATTCCATCGTGTCCAAATCGTCTTTCAATCTCTCGTATTCGTTCGAGGCACTCTCCAACCGTACTCACTGGCTGCTCGATCCGCTCCGGAAACTCGTCATAGGTCTTTCCGTCTAATCTGCGCCCCGCCTTTTTCTTTCTAACGCCGCCCCACTGTTTAAAGAAAAACGGAACCCTGCTCTTTTGGCACTGATCCCGCAGCGCCAAAACCCATTCCTTCTTCATAGGTCGAGCTCCGGGTCCGCTTTCGCCTCCCACGATCACCCAATGGATTCCATCCAGATCGATTGTTCCAAGTTCTTCCAGAAGTGGCTCCACCGAAAGAAAGCGCACGCCGGCATTCGCCTTTTGCAATTCCTTAATCCGCGGCAGTCCGTATTTTTTGTCCTCGACGCTCACGCCCCACCAGATATGTTTCTCTTCGGCCGCAAATCTCAATTTCGTATTGAGGAGCTTCCGCAACCGGTCGGCCCTCTTAGTCAGCACCTGATATGTGTGCCACTTTGCCGCAACCATCACTCGCGCCACATCAACGATATAGTCGTCCCGCACCTGATCGTGAAACAGATCGCTCATCGAATTAACAAAAATCATCTTCGGATTCCGCCAGCGCAGCGGTTCCGCAAGCTTTTCCGGCACAAGCCGCAGGTCGAATCCCTGCTCGTAGGGATGTCCCTTGACTCCGCGAAATCTCTCGGCAAACGTCTCGGCATAGCAGTGCTTGCACCCCGGACTAATCTTCGTGCAGCCCCGCACCGGATTCCACGTCGCATCCGTCCATTCGATGTGGGAATGTTCAGCCATCTTAGAACCTCTTCAACTTCAGTCAATCCAGTTTAGCGGCAACTGCGGTGTGCTGTACTTCAATACTTCTTCCCAATACTTGTAAGCCAACTTGTGCCTAGAAAACAGAGCTAGGTGGTAGAGGGGTAGATTGTTGAGGTCAGAACGAACCTGCTTCATCGTTTCAAATTTCACGGGAAGATAATTCAGAGACTCCATTTGCTCAGCATATGCCTCGGCCAGGAACCGAGGAAATGTCTTTGGTTGAGCTTTTCCATTCCACCGAGCGCGCCAATCAGTTTTTCCAAGAAAATCGTCGATTTTGGTGTTTCCAGGATTGACGTAATAAGCCTGGTTTCGATTTGCATCCATGTGCAAAGCGAGCAAGACCAAGAAATCCACAAAACGATATTCCGCAATTCTTCGTATGGTAGAAAACTTAATTGAGAGGTCGTATGGATCGACGAAACAGAAAGTGAGCACCCGATTCGTGCGCGAACCTTCTGGAATCGAACTACAAATTCTCTCAATCTCAACGTCGCAATCGCCGGGGACGAATTCCACGTTTGCGCTAGGGAAATGAGTCGCGACTCGTTTCCTCAGGCCCGACATGGATTTCGGATTTTCCTCACAGAAAATGTACTTATCAAAGGGACTCTTCACGCCCAAGGCGAGCATCGGCGAACCCCAAAGAAACTTATTTCTATCGCGCACCTTAACGAGGCCAGGGCCCGAATAGGGGTCAATATAGACACGCGAGTCCCACTTATTCTTCATTCCCTCTGAAAATAATTGGTCATAAAGGCCGACGAGAGCGTATTTATCCTCGGACCATGCTCCAACTCCATCGCCGGAATAGAGTCCATCATCGAGCGGTACAGGTAAGGTTTCGGGTGTCATATGAAGCGTAAGATAACACGGGAATAGCCATCGCTAAGTTCCGGAGTTGGTCGGAATCAGAACCCCAGTGTGGATCCGGGACGGCTGCCATGCACAATTCTCTTGACTTCCTCTAACGAATCGGTTATATTGACTCTTGTAACATCGCGGAGGGTAAGGACAATGGCCTTATGCCCTCCAAATCTCTCGCCGACCTACCCTCAACTCCCAGTCCAACTGCTCTCTCTGCGCAAACCGCGCACCCGCGGCAAATCTTAACTCCCCTGCTTTCTTTCACTTCCGCACTTTTTCCCGGTCCGCGAGGGACTTGCCGCACTCTTTTTTACCCCGAGCGAACTCAGCGAGGGGTGCGCAAACTACACGTTCTCTCGCACTCTTTCGCTCTCGTTCAAAAGAGCGAAAATCATCTCGCGTGTTTTCAACAGCTTGCGCACTCTTTGCTAAAAAGACCGGGGTGTACCCCTCTCGCAGCCTCCTAGTTTCCACGGTCCAATTGCTAACTGCCTTAGATTCAATACTTACAGAAACGCCCTCCTGTAGGCCCTTTAGAATGAATACTCAGCGTCCCGAGAGTAGCCGAGGAATCGGGAGTCGATGGACGTCTCTTGCATCCGACGAAGGGTATTTGCTTGCCTCGAGTGCCTGCGAGACAGCCTGGCTTCGCGCGCGTTTTCCTTCGACTGCCACCGGTAAACAGCCAACGGTAAACGTTTCTTCAGGGCTTCGCCGTCGGCGCGAAAAATCCGATCGCCAGGTCCCGCGACGTCCGCAATCCTGCCGGCGAACTCAGAATCACCGGAATCGAATTCACCGCCACGCTCGCCGTCGCAATATCTCCGTGCGAGCCGCCCGGAATCACGAGCGAAATATTCGGATGCCCCGTCAGCGTAATCGTATCCGCCGGATCTTTCGCGCCGACGTACATCTGCAGTTCCATGTAAATCAATTCCTTGCCGCCGCACAAACCGCGCGCAATCTGGTGCACACCCGCCGCTTGCCCCGCCTCGACCGTCAAAAATTCTGTCGTCACTTTTTCCGTCGCCACTTTCGGTTCAATCGTCTCGGTAATTTCGTCCACGGCCAGTCCCAGGCTGTCCGCGACCATCGCCACCGACTCCGGCAAGCCAACGTGCTTGATGGTTCCTTCTTTCACGCGCGCGCGAAATTCCTCCACGCTCAGTCCCGCGCCAATCTTTTTCTGCAGCGGCAATCTCCGCTTCGACGCGTCCACAATCCGCAGCGCCTTCGCATGTTCGATTCGCTGCGACACTGCGCCCAGCGTAATCGCCAGCTTGTCCATCACGAATCCCGGATTCACGCCCGTCCCGACCAGCGCCACGCCCCATTCTTTCGCCGCTGTATCCAGCTTCGTGGAAAGTTCCGGATGCGTCCGGTACGGATACGAAAGTTCCTCGCACGTCGAAACCACGCACGACTCCGCTTCCAGGCACGCCAGCAACTGGTCCATCACTTTCGGCAGCGAAGAAGAAGTCGTGTGCATCACCACGTCCGCCGCTTGTCCCAGCACTTCCGCGGCATCCGCCGAAACCTTCACGCCCCACGGCGCATCGCTCGCGCCGACCACTTCGCCCAAATCGCGTCCCACTTTTGCCGGGTCGTGATCAATCGCGCCGATAATTTCCACGGACTGCTTCTCGCGCATCAGCTTCGCAATCGAAGCTCCGATCGGGCCAATGCCATATTGAATCGCGCGTATTTTCTTTTTCACTATCGTTCTCCGCTTCGGCGGTGCAAGCCCACACCGCGCATTTTAGGTGCAAAGGAATCTTCTAAGATAATGGATTCGCCTCGCGCTCGCAATGCCCGTCGCTCCTCGCTTTCTATGCGGGTGCAATCGTTGCGCCCGTTCCTTGCGCGTACCATAATAAATAGGCCCACCGCTCCGGAGGCCCTTTATGCAAGCGCGCAAACTCACCGACGACGAAATCGCCAAGCTGATGACCCGGCTGCCCGACTGGTCCGTGCAAAACGGAAAACTTCACTGCGAATACGAGTGCAAGGATTTCGTCACCGCTTTCAGCAACATGACGCGCGTCGCGCTCATCGCCGAATCGATGAATCACCACCCCGAGTGGTTCAACGTATGGAATAAAGTCGTCATCGACCTCGTCACGCACAGCGTGAAGGGAATCAGCGATCTCGATTTCGTTCTCGCCGACAAAGTGCAAGAGGTCTTCGCCCCCAGCCTCGCGAAACATCAAAAATCCGGCTCATGAAGGGCGCCCACCAGCCCGCAGGCAAATCCTCCCGCTGGTTCCTCACTTCCGTTCGCTGGATTCTTTCTCTCGCGCTTTTGGTTTTGTTGATTCACTTTTTTCCGATTGCAACACTTCGCGTTGCGATCGGAAAAATTCCCCCGGCTCGTTTCTTCTGGATCCTTCTCTTTTATCTTTGCGCGCACGGATTCGGCGTCCTCAAGTGGCGCATGATCGTAAACACCGCCGGCGCGCAACTCGACCTCCGCACTTCCGCGCAGTGCTATTTCGGCGGCCTCTTCGGAACACTCTTCCTTCCGTCGATTGTCGGTGGCGACGTCGTGCGCCTCGCCGTCGGTTTACGCAAGAGTCCGAATCCCGCCGCCGTCCTCGCCGGCAACATCGCCGATCGCTTCCTAGACGTCGCCGCGCAAGCAGGACTTGTCGCGCTCGGCCTTATTCTCCTTCCCGGTTCTCTGCCCGCCGTTCTGCGTGGCAAGGCTCTTGGCTACCTGTTGCTGCTCGCTGCGCTGGCAGCGATCTTCGGTCTCGCCGCTTACTACTTTTACCGCGTGGCGATCACGCGGGGTTCCTGGAGCCTGCGGCGAAGACTGGCGCGTTTGCGGCAGGCGCTTCGAACGGTAAAGAGTCGTCCGCTCAATCTCATTGCCGGCTGGATAACGGGTACGCTCATCCAGTTCACCTTTCTCGTACTCACCGCGCTGCTCGCGATTTCCTGTGGCCTCACTTTGCCGTTGCGTGTATGGCTTTTTGCGTGGCCGCTGGCAAAACTCGCCGCGGTGTTGCCGTTGACGCAAGGTGGCATGGGAGTGCGCGAAGCCGCCCTCGTCGCGCTTCTTGCGCCGTTCGGGGCTTCGGGGGCACTCGTGCTCGCGTCCGGCCTGGTTTGGGAAGGCGTGATCGTGGCGGGGGGGCTGATTTCAGGATTGTTTACTTTGATTTTGCGGCAAGGCGCGCGTTCGAATGGCGAAGGTAACGAATAGGAACGAATCCTTGACTCTGCGCGCCACAGCGCGACAATAGGGGAACCCTTCCAAGTAGCTGTGCAGAGGACTGTCCTCTCCAGTCTCGTTCAATCGGTGTAACGCAAACGAAATTCGAAGCGGCTGGCGTGCGTCGCGATGGCGACAGGACGCGGGCGTTTCGAATGGGTTGCGTTGCGCAGCGGGACAGCAATGGGCGCCTTACAGCCGGACGTTTCACGCGGAGCCGTTTCGAACGGCAAAACAAAATTGCGCGTATTGATGGCGGAATGCGATCCGCCACGCATTTCGAAAATGCTGCGGTCGCTTTTCCCGGACGATGAATCGGCGCTGGAACTGACGCTGGTGTCGACGGTTTCCATCCTCCTTCCCACAATCCAACTGGTTGGACCGGAAGTGCTTTTTCTGGATCTTGCGGCGTCCGGGCAGGATGCAATGGCGACGGTCCGCGCGGTGCACCGGGCGGCGCCGAGTCTGCCCTTGATTACGCTGGCGGCGTCACCCGAAAAAGAGATTGCGGAGCAAAGCGTGAAAGAAGGCGCGCTGGATTTTGTTTTGAAGGACGTAGCCGACGTGCGAACGCTGGAGCGGGTGCTGCGGAGCGCGCTGGAGCGAAACACAGTAGCAGGACTCGCGGATTTGCTAAGAGATCCCGCGACCGGCCTTTACAACGGCGAAGGATTTCGGGCACTGACGGCGAAGGCCGTGCAAGGCGCGCAGAGGACCGGAGGGCAGCTGGTGGTACTCACGATTCGAATCGCGAACCTGGAAGCGCTGGAGAAGGAATTTGGTCCATCGGCCGGCGAGAGCGCAATCAAGGATACGGCGGAGATGTTGAAAGGGAGTTTTCGCCGGACGGATGTGCTGGCGCTAATTTCAAGTGGAAGTTTTGCGGTGCTGGCGGCAGATGCGGCGGAGCCGAGCGTCGCCATCATGCGGCAGCGGCTGGAAGCGAGGCGCACGGCGATGAACGGGATGCGGGAGCCGTGGGGAGCGGTGGAACTGGCGATCGAGGTGGGATTCTGGTCATCGCGGCAGCGGCGTCCGTTTTCTGAAGTGGCGGAGCCGCTGCTGAAAGAGTTTTGCGAAGTTGGCGCTGCGTTTGCGTTCGCGATGGTGGCGAGCGACGGGCAGGAAGGCTGAAGGCCGAAACGATGCAGAGAGCGATCAAATTTCGCAGAAGGATGATGGCAGCGTGGATTCTGCTTCTGCTTTTGCTGGTGTTCGGATTTGCGGCGGGAATTCGAAGCGCCTACCAGACGCGCACCATGAATCGATGGGTTTCGCACACGCAGGATGTGCTGACGGAAGCGGCATCGGTGCGGCTGACGCGATTGCGGATGCGAAACGATATGTGGTTTTACCGGGCGACGGGGAGCGGCGAATTCCGTTCGAAGTACGAAAAGGAAAGAGGGAAGCTGAGGGCAAGCATTACCCGGCTGCGGGAACTGACGGCCGACAACCCAAGCCAGCACGGCGCGATCAATCGAGCCGGCGAAGCGATTGAGCAACAGGTGGCGTTGCTGGATCGGGCCATGGAGAAGGCGCAATCCGCGAAACAATCGGGCGGGCCGCAGGAGGCAACGGGGGTGATATCCACCGACGATGGATTGACGAGCATGATGGACGCGTTCGAGAGGGATGAGCGAAGACTGTTTGCCGATCGTTCCGGCAGCGTGCAAAACAGCGCGCAGTGGACGCTTCAATTGTTGCTGATCACTGGAGTCTTCTCCTGTGGTGCGTTACTGCTGGCCGGTTACTACATCCAGCGGGAAATTCTGTCGCGAGGGGCGATCGAAGAGGGGCTCCGGCGGGCCAGCCAGCTGATCGGAACGCAACTGGACCAAAAGCAGTCCGAACTTGGGCACACGATGGAGGATTTACACGACCAGATCGAAGCACGAAACCAGGCGGAAGGAGAGATGAAACGCCTGAATCTGGAACTGGAAGGAAGGGTCGCCCAGCGGACGAAAGAACTGCGGGAGATGAATCAGGAGCTAGAGAGCTTCAACTATTCGGTGTCGCACGACTTACGGGCGCCGCTGCGGCACCTTGACGGTTTCTCGCGAATTCTAGAGGAGGAATTCACGGCGGAACTCTCCGCCGATGCAAAACACTATCTGCGTCGAATCCGGCTAGCGGCGACACAGATGTCCGGACTAGTCGACGATCTCCTGCAGTTGGCGCGATACGGCAGACAGGCCGTGAAGCACGAATACATTTCGCTGAACCCGTTGCTCGAAGAGACGATTACGGAGTGCCTGCAAGGGGAGGCTGGGCGGGAGATCGTGTGGAACGTCGGAGCGCTGCCGAAAGTCGAGGTCGACCCAGGGCTAGTACGGCAAGTTTTCGCGAACTTAATTGCGAATGCGCTGAAATTCACGCGAAAGAAGAAACCGGCGGTGATCGAAATCGGCTCGAGGGTGAGCGGAGGAGAGGCGACGATTTTTGTGAAAGACAATGGCGCGGGTTTCGACCCGCGATACTCGGACAAGCTGTTTGGAGTATTTCAGCGGCTGCACCGGCAAGACGAGTTTGAAGGCACCGGCATTGGACTGGCGATCGTCGCGCGGATCATTCACAAGCACGGAGGACGAATCTGGGCGGAATCAACGCCGGAGCAGGGCGCGACGTTTTATTTCACGCTGGCGGAGGCGAATCACACGGATAGAACGACGCGAGAAATGATCGGAGCACATGCATGAACCAGAACAATCACGACATATTGCTGGTGGAGGACGATTCCGCGGATGCGGAGCTGACGACGCGAACGCTGCAGAAGCAGAGAGCGGCCGGGAACATCGTCATTGCACGGGATGGAGCGGAGGCGCTTGATTATCTGTTTTGCCGGGGTGAGTTTTCAGAGAAGGACATCAGTCACATTCCACAACTTGTGCTGCTGGACTTGAAGTTGCCGCGGGTGAGCGGCCACGATGTGCTGAAGGCGATCAAAGCGGATCGCCGGACGTGCTGCATACCGGTGATCGTGATGACGTCGTCGAACCACGAAGACGATCTCCTGGAGTGTTACCGGGGCGGGGCAAACAGCTACATCACGAAACCGGTAAATTTGTCGCTGTTTGAAGAGACGGTGAAGCAAATCGGAAAGTATTGGCTTGGATTCAATCTGCCTCCGCCAGAGGCTGCATTTGAAAAAAGGTAACCGGGTGAAACGAAGATGAGTATGCATGCCTTGCAAGTTGTTCCGGTCGAGGATACGGCGGCGGCGTTGCGCGCGCTGATTCTGGATGACGCGCGTGAGGACGTGGAACTCCTGCTCTACGAGCTGAAGAGCAAGGGGTTTGCGATCGAGGCGACGGTAACGCACAACCAGGACGAGTTTCTGAGAGCGCTCAAGGAAGGTTCATTCGATGTAATCCTTTCCGACTACCGGCTGCCGGAGTGGACGGGACTCGATGCGTTCGCGGCATTGAAGGCGACGGGGAAAGACATTCCGTTTTTGCTGGTGACAGGAACGCTGGGCGAAGAGGCGGCGGTGGAGTGCATCAAGCAGGGCGTCAGCGATTACGTGTTAAAGGATCGCCTGGAACGGCTGTCGCTGGCGGTGAAGAGGTCGTTGGAAGAAAAACGGCTGCGAGAAAGCGCGGCAACGGCACTGAATGCGCTGGCCGAAAGCGAAGGGCTTGCACGGCAACAGTTTGAAGAATTGGATTTGCTTTACCGGACAACGCCGGTGTGTTTTGCGCTGGTGGATCAAGACTTGAATTTCATTCGGGTGAATGAGGCGATGGCGAAGAACCACGGAATCCCCGCGGCCGAACACGCCGGAAGGTCATTGCGCGAGCTGGTGCCGGAGGCATATCTGGAGTCGGTCCAGATCTACCGAAAGGTTTTCGAGGCAGGGGAACCGATCTTGAATATCGAGGCACAGGTCAAGCGGACTTTCCCTCCGTTCGAATTGCGGCACTACCTGGCCAGTTTCTTTCCGGTGCAGATGACACCTGCCGCAAAGAAGTCAGCGTGCGTGGTGATGGTGGATATCACCGAACGAAAGCTGGCGGAGCAAGCGCTGGGAATATCGGAGGAGAGAAACCGCGAGCTTGTAGAGCACTCGGTTTACGGAATTTGCCGGGTAAGCGGGAAAGGCGAGTTTCTGGATGCGAACCCTGCTTTGCTGCGGTTACTTGGATGCGAGTCGGTCTTGCAATTCCGCAAATTGAATCTGTTCCGGGATGTTTTTCGCTTTCCGGAGCAGCAAGTAAAGCTTTTCCGGCAATGCCGGGACAGCGGACAGGTAAGAGGAGCGGAGGCGGAATGGCGGAGGCTGGACGGCGGATTCGTTACGGTGCGGCTGCAGCTGCGATTGGTGACCCGGAAGAGCGAAGAGCCGGAAATCGAAGTGATGGCCGAAGACATAACGGAATTGCGAGCGATGGAACGGCAGCTGCTGCAAGCGCAGAAATTCGAAGCCATTGGACAGTTAGCCGGCGGAATTGCGCACGACTTTAACAACGTGGTCGGCGCGATTCTGGGATGGGCGGAAATCGGATACGACCAGTGCGGCCCAAACCAGCAAATTGCGGACCGCTTTGCGCGGATTCGAGAACAGGGAGAGCGCGCGGCGTCACTGACGAGAGAATTGCTGGCGTTTGCGCGACGCCAGACCCTGCAACCCCGAATCATCGATCTGAACAGTATTGCGGGCGGGCTGCTGACGTTTCTGGACCGCGTGATCGGGAAGGACGTCGAACTGAAAATTGTGACGGTGCCGCTGGACGCGATCAAAGCCGACCCGACGCAGATCGAGCAGGTGATCATGAATCTGTGCATCAATGCGCGGGATGCGATGCCGACGGGCGGACGGCTGCTGATTGAAACAGAAATGGTGGACCTGGACGAGGCATACTGCCGGTTTTATCCGCATGTTGCGCCTGGGCGTTATGCGGTGATTTCCGTCTCCGATACGGGAATGGGGATGGATGCGGAAACAAAGGAAAGAATATTCGAGCCATTCTTTACGACCAAAGAGCCGGGAAAAGGGACGGGAATGGGGCTGGCCACCGTGTACGGAATTGTGAAACAACATGGCGGCTTTACGCACGTCTACAGCGAGCCCGGGCAGGGGAGTTTATTCCGCATCTATTTGCGCGCGACCACGCAAGGAGAGGCATCGCCGAAGTCGGCGCCCGCGCCAGGAGGCACGGCCCAGGACTTGAGAGGGACGGAGGTCATCCTGATCGCTGAGGACCACGAATCGATTCGCGAGATGGCGCGGCAATCCTTGTTGCACCTCGGGTATAAGGTCCTTTCCGCGGGAGACGGCGAAGAGGCGCTGCGGCTGGTGGAGCAGGAACGTCCTGCCTTGGCGGTGCTGGATGTAATCATGCCGAAGCTCGGTGGGACAGCGGTCGCGACACAACTGACGGAACGATTCCCGGACCTGCCGGTAATTTTCACGAGCGGTTACAGCCAGGACGCAGCGAACCTTCCAGCTGGGACCGGGCGAATGACGTATCTGCAAAAGCCCTACAGCCCAACCGCACTGAGCAAGTTAGTGCGGAACGTACTGGACCTATACGTAACGAAGCTACATTGATGAAAGGGACTAAATTGGCGTTGACAGCGACAAACCGCAGGTGCTAAATAGCGGTAAAAGCGGGCCCTCTGGTGGTAAGTCTCTTACCGCGATGCGGTCTAGCAACACGCGAGTGATGCGGCGCCCCTGCCTGGCAGGGCAGGATGGCGCGGCTGCTGAGGGATTCCGCAACGTAACACCCCACCCCGGGAGGCGAGGATCCTCGGGTTTTCGCCTCCTACTTTTTTGCCTTGTCGTCGGCCAATAGCTCCCACCTTTCAGTAGTGGTCAGTTTGAATTTCTCGCCTGTTCAGTTCGGGGTTTGTAAGTACAAACCGCGAGCCCCGTTGTGTCACGATCCAAAAAATCAAAACTGACCCACTACCCACCTTTGCAATGTTTTACGAATTTCTGAAACGTTCGTTAAGATAGCCGCTCGACATTCGAACTACGTAAAGGACGGACCTTGAAACGGACGAGCGCGCCGCTGCTGGAACTGAATCGCGTGACGGTGATGCGCGGGGAACGCGCGGCGCTGGAAGACGTGTCGCTGCGAATTGAAGCGGGCGAGCATGTGTGTATTTTGGGTCCGAACGGATGCGGGAAATCGACGCTGATCAAGACGATTACGCGGGAATGCTATCCGGTGGCGCGCGAGGGATCGTCGATGGCGATTCTGGGCCGGGAACGGTGGGATGTTTTTGAGTTGAGGAATTTGTTGGGGATTGTATCGCCGGACCTGCTGGCGGCCTGCACGACGGATGCGACGGGGCGGGACGTCGTATTGAGCGGATTTTTCAGCAGCACGCGGATTTTTCCGCATCATCATCCGGACCCGGTTCATCTGGCAAAAAGCGAAGCGGTGCTGGTGCGGCTGGGAATTGCGCACCTGGCGGAACGCTGCGTGATGCACATGTCGAGCGGGGAAGCGAAGAGGACATTGATTGCGCGCGCGCTGGTGCATGAGCCGAAGACGCTGCTGTTTGACGAGCCGAGCAACGCGCTGGATATCGCGGCGCAGTTTCAGCTGCGCGAGACGATGCGGGAGCTGGCGCAATCGGGGCTGGCGACTCTGCTGGTGACGCATCATGTGAGCGAGATTATTCCGGAAATTGAGCGCGTGATTATGCTGAAGTCCGGCAAGGTTCTTGCGGATGGACCTAAAGAAAGTGTTTTAACGGAAGCGAATCTACTGGCGCTGTTTGATGTAAACGTGCAGTTGCACCGAGAGGACGGCTACTTTCATCTGTTCTAGGTATTTGGTGGGAAGGCGATTAGGACGAAGGATTTTTTCTGGAAATATTGCGCGCTTCGGGGCCTTTGGGCGACCAATCTTCTGGCGGGAAGGCGACGCGCCAGAATTGCGGGCGGGGCGCGGAAAATTCGAGGCCGATTTCAGCTTTATTGCCGCGAACGGGACCGAGGAAAACGACGGAACATTCCTGTTCTTCAGTGGTGCGTTTGTGCTGCATATTGATGAGGCTGCCGCTGGTCAGGCGCGCCTGAAGAAGGACCAACGCGCCATGGGCATTGATCGCGAGTGTTTCGGTTTCTTCTTCAAATGGCTTGCCCTGCGAATCCTTACCGTGAAGGCGGACAGGGACTTGCATGAGGACGCGCTGGCTGCGGCGCTTGGGGCCGGGTTGAGTGGGTGTGCTGGACACGATGGCTCTCTTTTCTTGCTGAATCCTATTTTACCCGGCGGCGGCTTGAATCCAGCGAGAGAAACGTAGAGATGGTTCACAATGAGTTCAGGCATCGCGAAACGACGGGCGGCTGCTAGACGCGTTGATCCATGGGCACGTAAGCGCGAGTGTCGTGTCCGAGATAAATCTGACGGGGCCGGGCGATTTTCTGCTCCGGGTCGAGAAGCATTTCCTGCCATTGCGCGAGCCAGCCGGACGTGCGCGGAATCGCGAAGAGGACAGGGAACATGGTCATCGGAAAGCCCATGGATTGATAGATGAGGCCCGTGTAGAAGTCCACGTTGGGATAGAGCTTGCGCTTGACGAAATATTCGTCTTCGAGAGCGATGCGTTCGCACTCCAGCGCGATTTCGAGAAGCGGATTTTTGCCCATGAGATCGAAGACTTCGTAAGCGACGCGCTTGATGATGCGGGCGCGGGGATCGTAATTCTTGTAAATGCGGTGGCCGAAGCCCATGAGCTTCGTTTCACCGGCCTTGACGCGCTTGATGAAGTCCGGGACTTTGCTGACGGAACCGATTTCATGGAGCATGCGGACGACTTCTTCGTTGGCGCCGCCGTGAAGCGGACCGTAGAGAGCGGCGATGGCGGCGGCCGTGGCGGAATAAGGATCAACGTGAGAACTGCCGACGCCGCGGATGACGTTAGCGGAACAGTTTTGCTCGTGGTCAGCGTGAAGGATGAAGAGAACGTCGAGCGCTCGTTCGAGCGTCGGATTCGGGCGATATCGCGCTTCGGTGGTGCGGAAAAGCATGTTCAGAAAATTGCCTGGGTAGCTGAGCTCGTTATCGGGATAGACGAAGGGCATGCCGAGCGTGTGACGATAAGCGAAGGCGGCGATCGTGGGCATTTTGCCGATCAAGCGAAGCGTTTGTTTCTGGCGCGATTCGGGATTCAGGATGTCCTTGGCGTCGTGGTAGAAGGTGGAGAGCGCGGCGATGGTCGAGATCATCATGCCCATGGGATGGGCGTCGTAATGAAAGCCGTCGAGAAATTTCTTGATGCTTTCGTGAACGAAAGTGTGATGCGAAACGTGCCAGGTCCAGTCCTTTAGCTGCGTCTCGGTGGGAAGTTCGCCGCGGAGGAGAAGATACGCGGTTTCGAGATAAGTGCTTTTTTCGGCGAGCTCTTCGATGGGATACCCGCGGTAACGAAGGATGCCTTTGTCGCCGTCGATATAAGAAACGCGGCTGATGCAGGAGGCGGTGTTGTTGAAGGCGGGGTCGTAACTCATCATGCCGAAATCGTTGGTGTCGACTTTGATTTGGCGGAGGTCCATGGCGCGGATGGTGCCATGGGTAATGGGAATTTCGTAAGACTTGCCGGTGCGATTGTCGGTGATGGAGACGGTTTCGCGGGAAGCGGCGCTATCGGCGGTCTTCTTCGATTCGGCGGTGGAAGTGACGGAATCCATGGATGAGCCTCAGTCCATCTTTCACTTTACACCAAAAGGGAGAGCAGAGCGACGAGAGGGGAGTACAGGTGAGGAAAAGGGGAGAGGGCGTAAAAGGGTGAGGGGAAAGGGGTTAGGGGCGCTGAAACGCTCCTCTTGACAATAGTCGTTATCACGACCATAATACGGATGTGAATAGGGGAATGACCCTGGGAGGAGCGAAAATGATTACGATTCGAAAGAGCGACGAACGCGGGCACGCGGATCATGGATGGCTGGATACGCGGTTTACGTTTTCGTTCGCGGAGTATTTTGATGCGAAGCATGTGGAGTTCCGGACGCTGCGGGTTATGAATGATGACCGTGTGGCGGGCGGCGGTGGATTCCCCACGCATCCGCACCGCGACATGGAAATCGTGACGTACGTGCTGGACGGGGCGCTGGCGCACAAGGACAGCATGGGAAACGGCTCAACGATTAAGCCGGGAGACGTGCAGTACATGAGCGCGGGGACGGGCGTGGCGCACAGCGAGTTCAATGCGTCGAAGACGGAGCCGGTGCACTTGTATCAGATCTGGATGTTCCCCGATAAGAACGGATACAAGCCGGCGTACGACCAGAAATACTTTTCGGAAGAAGAGAAGCGCGGGAAATTGCGGCTGCTGGTTTCGCCGGATGGGCGGGATGGTTCGGTGAAAATCCGGCAGGACAATGAGCTGTATGCGACGGTGCTCGGCGCTGGAGACAAAGTGAAGCATGAGTTGAAGGCGGAGCGGCATGCGTACGTGCAAGTGGCGCGCGGGAGCGTGACGCTGAACGGGAAAAAGCTGGAGGCGGGCGACGGCGCGGCGATTTCGGAGGAGAAGTCGCTGGAACTTGCCGGAGTGGAAAAGGCGGAAGTGCTGCTGTTTGATCTGGCGTAATTCCAAGCCATCGAAAGAAAAGGGCAGAAGCGAGAGTGCTTCTGCCTTTTCTTGTAAACGTGTGACGCCGCGCAGGTTATGGGGCCGGCGTCGTCGTTCGAAGACAATCAGGCGGATTTCCTCAGAAGCACCGGCAGACTGAGGAGCAAGCCGACGACGAGTCCGCCCAGAAGCGCCAGCACAGACGGCCCCAGCGGGAGCTTCGCGCCCATGATAAAGACGATGCCGAGCGCAACGAACGTGCGCAAGCGCACGGAGACGGGCAGAAGCTTCGTTTGAAGTGCGGCGGAAAGAGCATCGCTGCCTTGGGGAATCGCCAGCCGGATCGCGCGCATCTTGGGCACGTTGATCGCGGCGCCCAGTAGCACAACCACAGCAATGCCAATAAAGGATGCAGGAATCCATCCCTGCTTGAACGCCCTGATGATTGACGCGAGGTAACCGCCGGAAAGGATCACCACGAGAAGCGCAGGGCCGTTGATGAGCGGCGCGAGGCGACCGAGCCGCAACCACGTCTGCGCTTCCGCGGGCAAAGTTGCCTTTCCGAGGAACGAGATGGCGGCCCACTCAATACCGAAGGCGAGAAAAAGGGCAACGACTCCGGTGAGATGAAGAAAAAGGATGAGAGCGTAAAGGGTCATGGAAACCTCGCGTTTTTCGCCAGCGAAAATCTATAGCAAAGAGAAATACGATTACCCAGGGTGAAAAATTTCAGTGCAGAGAACCAGGAGAAGCACTTAGCGGCGCGTGGGACAGAACTCCTTCATAACGCTAGTCGACGTTTTTCTCAATTGGCGTTTCGTCGCCGTCTCTGGGCGGGAAGCTCAGCCGCAGTTTTTATGATGGCAGGGATGGAAAGGCCGACATTCAGGGCTATCAAAGGGCTGATCTGATTCGAAAGATCGTGTGCTAATGCGACGACTCCGCCTAAAAAGGCCAGGCCCCCGAATTGCGCCCAATATATCCAATCGAAGTCCGGTCTTTCGACCCTGCGTGATTGCGAGACCAGGTATAGACGGAAGAGGTTGACGGCAAGTCCGCCGAAAAAGCCAAAGGTGAACGCTGTATAACGATGGTCCCAGAAACTCACGCTACTTTGTCTGACAAGGCGGTCAGAATCCGAGACCCAAGACCATGCGTTTTCTTGTAGTGCCTTCGAGTGGTGTAGAGATCCCTTCCCGTTTCATCGGGTACCGACGAACGGACAATTTCATTTTCCAGATAGCCTAAGATCTCTCTTATTTGAGCAAGCGGAAGCTGTGTTTGCTGCGCAATGCCTTCAAGAGTGCGCCACTCATATCGGCTATCTTCCAGCGCGTCGGTCACCGCCTGCTTCAGGCGGGCAGGCGCCGATCCGTTTGAACTCGTCGGTGGCCGAAGTGGATTGAGGGGAGTCTCCATGGACTTAGCATACTCCCTCGAACAAGACGCTTCAACATATTCCCAATAAGATAGTTAAGTTGAATATACACAGGCCCGTGGCGACTCTTCTCAGCCGCGCTTTCGCTGGAAATCTTTCATGAAGCTGGTGAGCGCTTCGACGGCGGTGAGTTCGACGGCGTTATAGAGCGAGATACGCATGCCGCCTACGGAACGGTGACCCGGCGTGCCAACGAGGCCGGCAGCTTCGGCTTGCCTGGCGAATTCTTTTTCCGCGGCTTCGTCGCCGCCCGCGATGCGGAAGACCACGTTCATCCGTGAACGCGAATCCTTTTCGACGGGGCACTTGAAGTAACCGTTGCTTGTGTCGATCGTGTCGTACAGCAGTTTGGCCTTGGTTTCGTTGCGCTTTTGGATTGCGGTGATTCCGCCGAGCGAATCGATCCATTCCATCACAAGGCCGATGATGTAGATCGCGAAGGCAGGTGGTGTGTGATAAAGCGATTTTTCTTTAATGTGCGTGCGGTATTGCAGGAGCGTGGGGAGATTCTTATCGGCGCGCTCGGCAAGATCCTTGCGGATGATGACGACGGTGGCGCCGCTGGGGCCGAGGTTTTTTTGCGCGCCGGCAAAGATCACGCCGAATTTCTTTACGTCTATTGCGCGTGAAGCGATGTCGGAAGACATATCGGCGACGAGCGGGACTTCCCCGGTCTCTGGCATCGTGTGAAACTGCGAGCCCTCGATGGTGTTGTTGGTGCACATGTGGACGTAAGAAGCGTCGGCGGAAAGCGAAAGTTCAGTCTGGCCCGGAACGCGCGTGAACTTCACGGGTTCCGTCGTCGCGGCGATGCGGTGCGCAATTCCCTTTTTCAGTTCGCCGAGCGCTTTCGCGGTCCAAGTGCCGGTGTGAATCAGGTCGACCGGCTTGTTGGGCAAGCAGAGATTCATTGGCGCCATAGTGAACTGCATGCTGCCGCCGCCTTGCACGAAAATGACGGCGTAGTCGTCGGGAATCGCAAGGTGCTTGCGCAGGCCGGCTTCCGCGGCGGCATTGATGGACTCGAATTCCGGCGAGCGATGGCTCATTTCCATCACGGACATGCCGGAGCCGCGCCAGTCGAGCAGTTCTTCGCGAATGCGCTCGAGCACGGCGAGCGGGAGCGCGGCAGGGCCGGCGTTGAAATTGAAGACACGTTTTGTAGCGGGAGCAGTCACCAGGGAAGACACGATTCTTTTCTCCAGAAGGGCGAACCGCCCTTTTATTGAGTGCAGGCCGGTGAGGCGGAGAACAGCGGGGCCGCGAACGCGCCTGCAAGTTATAAGAATATCATGGCGCGGCGGAGCGAAGAGAGTTGGACCGCGGCCGCGAAAGTGGATGTAGAATGCGGTTGGAGAAGATGGAACATGAAACGACGGGAATTGCTGCAAAAAGCGGGGATGACGGCGGGTGCGATGGCCATACCAAAATGGACGAGTGCGGCGAGAGCGCCGAAGTTGGATTGTGTTTTTCAGTTGTCGGTGATTACGGACGAAATTTCGCACGACTTTGAGCACGCGCTGAACGTCGCCGCGAATGAATTTGGCGTCGGCTTCGTGGAGATTCGCGGACTGTGGAAGAAGAACATCGTTAACCTCGACGAGAAAGAAGTGACGGAAGCGAAGCGGCTGCTCGCGAAATTTGATTTGAAGGTGACAGACATCGCGAGTCCTTTATTCAAGGTGGATTGGCCGGGCGCTCCAAAATCGAAGTACAGCCCGACGGGATCCGCTTACGGGGCAAGCTTCTCGTTCGAACAACAGGACGAAGTGCTTGGGCGGGCCACCGCGATGGCGAAAGCCTTTGGCACGAGCAAAGTGCGGATGTTCGACTTCTGGCGGCTCGAAAGCGACAAACCTTATCGCGATGCGATGGATGCGAAGATTCGCGAAATTGCCGACAAAGCCGCGAAGAACAACATTATCCTGATTCTCGAAAACGAATATGAATGCAACTCCGGGACCGGGGCGGAAGCGGCGCGCACCCTGGCTGCAGTTCCGGCAAAGAATTTCATGATCAACTGGGATCCTGGAAACGCAGCGGCGCTCGGCGAAAAAGCATTTCCCGACGGCTATGCCAAAGTGCCCAAGGAACGGATCGGCCACATGCACTTGAAGGACGTTGAGAAAAAAGCGGACGGGACATTCGGCTGGGCGGCGATGGGCAAAGGAATTATCGATTATGCCGAGCAGTTTCGCGCGATGATGCGCGACGGCTATCGCGGCACGATGAGCCTGGAGACGCACTGGAACGGCGGCGGCACGCCCGAGGAGTCCTCGCGGATTTCCATGGCCGGAACAAAGGAATTGCTGCGCAAAGCAGGCGCACTGAAATAAGGCGTTCGAGGTACTGTCCCATGCCCGGAAAAAGTTCACGTAGGGAATTCCTGAAGCGGAGTGCGACGGCGTTGGGGGCGCTCAGCTTTCCCGCGCGCAGTTATGCGCGGATTGTAGGGGCGAACAATATCGTCCGCACGGGAGTGATTGGCTACTCCGATCGCTTTCGCGAAGCGCTCTTTCCGGCATTTCTAAAACACGCTGGAACTCAACAATTTGAAATTGCGGCGCTCTCGGACATTTGGAAGCGACGCCGTGACGAAGGCGTGGCGCTGATAACGGAGAGCACGGGGCACCACGTCGCGCTCTGCCGCAACAACGATGAGTTGTACGACCGCAAAGACATCGACGCGGTGATTATTGCCACCGCGGATTTTCAACATGCGCAACATGGCATCGAAGCCGTCCACAATAATTTGGACGCCTACGTGGAAAAACCAATGGCGCACACAATGGAAGATGCGCGCGAATTTCGCAAAGCGGTGCGGCAGACCGGCCGCAAAGTGCAAATCGGGACGCAGCGGCGGAGCGCGCGCAATTATCAGCGTGCGAAACAGTTTATTCAGTCCGGACAGTTTGGAAACATTGTCGGCGTCGAAATGACGTGGAACGTCAACCAGCCCGGGCGCTGGCGGCGGCCGCAGCTCGTGAATCAACTGAAAGAAGAGGACACGGATTGGAAACGGTTTCTGATCAACCGGCCCTCGGTGCCGTTCGATGCAAGGAAGTACCTGGAATTTCGGCTGTTCTGGCCGTACTCGAGCGGAATTCCGGATCAATGGATGGTGCATCAGATCGATACCGTGCATTGGTTCGCGGACTTGCCGCGTCCACGCAGCGTCGTGGCAAACGGCGGTATCTACATGTGGAAAGACGGAAGGCAGAATTGGGACACGCTCACGGCGGTGTTTGATTACGGTCCGCTCAATGATCCGGCAAAAGGGTTCGAGGTAATTTACTCCTCTCGCCAGACCAATTCGGCGGGCGACGTGAAGGAACTTTACCGGTCGAACGCCGGCACACTGGATCTCGATAAGAATGTGATCAGCGGCGAGGGCGGACTCGACGAAGGCGCTGCCAAAGCGATGGGGATGAAAACGAATCGCTTGCAGACACGGGACTTGATCGAAGGCGCATCCGCCGTCGAGACGGATGGCCGCGCGGGTGTCGATGAAGCGACGAGCGCGAACATGTTGAATTGGATGCAGTGCGTTCGCAACGGCAAAACGCCTAACGCTGATGTTGAAGCGGGATACAGCCACTCGATCGCGCTTTGTATGACGATTGCCGCGATTCAGACGGGCGAACGAGTGACGTTCGACGACGCGGCGCAGGAAGTGATGGCCGGCGGCAAAGTGTGGACCGGCGCCTGACGCGCTAGCCCGTTTATCTTGGCGGTTTGAGAGCAGGCACGTAACGTCAGCCTAATCAATAAGGTAAGGTCGTTACCAGGCTGCGGTCCTGGCAACATTTTGCTTACTTCCCCCGTCCCAAAGTGGGAAACTTGGTTTATTGTTCCTTACAGCTTTTTGTTCCTTAAGCCGCTGGGTCCCCAGCGGCGCCGCGTCGGAAGTTTGTGTGAGGCTTAGGGAATGCAAACGCACGCAGTTCTTGGGAGCGGCGTAACATCGCATCTTGACCTCGTCGTCGGAGGTCTGCCATTGCGGCTCTGCTCGGAAGATTCCGAGCTTTTGTCCGCCGCCACGCGCCGGTATGACGGCTTTAACGCGACCGAACGAACTTCTTTTTCCATACAAGTCGATAGACACCACTCGCCACAAGACTGCGAGAACGAATTTTTGTGTGAGTTCGAAGGCGCGCGCGTGGCGGCGGACGCCAGTTCGGCACATTTTTCAGGCGTGCAACACGAATACGCGCTCGATTCTCTATTGCGAATGTTGCTCAGCTGGGCGTTGCTTCCCGACGTTGGGTTTCTATTGCATGCGGCGACCGTTCTGCGCAACGGCAAAGCGTACGTTTTTTTTGGGCGATCAGGTACGGGGAAGAGCACCATTGCCGCGCTGAGCCCGTTGGGTAGTGTATTGACGGATGAAATTTCTCTGCTCAAGCGAATCGATGGGCAGTGGCACGCGTTCGGAACACCCTTCTGGGGAGAATTTCGCGCCGCCGGTACGAATCGTAGTGCGCCGGTTGCAGGGATGTACCGGTTGTCGCAATCACCTGACGATCGGATCGAGCCGCTGCGGCCAGCCGAGCTTTTGAAGGCGCTGCTGCCGTGCGTTTTATTTTTCTCCGCGCGTACCGCCGATCATGAACGTCTGCTGGAGATTCTGACCGCCGCGAGCCGGGAAGTTGCCGGTTACATACTTCAGTTCCGGAAAGCACAAACTTTTTGGGAGGTTATTTCTTCATGATGGTTGCGGCCAACGGTATCTGGCAGAAAAATCCGGCGCTGGCATGGCGTGAGATCGAAAACGAGACGGTGATCATTTCTCCTGCCGAAAGCGTGATGCACGAATTGAACGATACCGGCAGCCTGTTATGGAGAAGCATTGACGGGCGGCGAAGCGCGGAAGAGTTGGCGGCGCTTCTTGCGGAGCAGTATGAAGTGCCGGCGCAAGTCGCGCTGGCAGACACGCTGGAGCTTCTCGATGAATTATCGAGACGCAGATTGCTGATAACGATTGAACCTGCGCCGGGAGAGGATACGATTTGAGCGGCGCTCCACAGCTTGCGGCAACGCCTTTGATGGACCGCCTGATCGCGCGGACTGTGCGCAAGCGCCTGCCGTTGAGCGTTCATTTCGATTTGACGTACCGCTGCAACGAACGCTGCGTTCATTGTTATCTCGATCACGAAGATCACGGCGAACTCTCCACGGCGGAATGCATCGACGCGCTGGAACAGCTCGCAAAGGCCGGAACGCTTTTTTTGACATTCAGCGGCGGCGAAATTTTTCTGCGCAGGGATCTGGAAGAACTTCTTGCGACCGCACGGCGGCTGCACTTTGACGTCAGTTTGAAGACGAATGCGCTGCTGGTCACGCCCGAGCGCGCGGAGATGTTGTGGCGGCATGGCGTGCGCCGGGTGCAGATTAGCGTTTACAGCAGCGATGCTGCGATACACGACGCGATCACCAAGGTGCCAGGCTCGCTTGCGCGCAGTGTCGCGGCCATTCCGCTACTGCAGCAGCGGGGAATTCAGGTAAAACTCGCATGCCCGTTGATGAAACAGAATCTTATGGCGTATCGCGGTGTGCTGGCGCTGGCGGAAAGCCTCGGCGTTCCCTATGTTCTCGACATGACGATCACCCCGATGATGGACGGAAATGACGCACCGCTCGATCATCGCGTTTCCGTGGACGCATTGTTGCCCGTTCTGCAGGATTCGACGTTGCAATCCTGTGGAACGAAGGTTGCCCCCGAGAACGGGTTTGCACCTGCGTTTTTTGGAAGCGCAGTTTCGAGCGGCATCGAAACTTCGGCTTACGAAGACCTGCCGTGCAGCGCAGGCCACAATAGCTGTTATGTTTCGCCGTACGGTGAGGTGTACGCTTGCGTACAGTTGCCCATGCCTGCCGGGAATATACGTAAGCAGAGCTTCCGGCAAATTTGGGAAGGCGCCGCGGCTCTCGAACGGATTCGTAACGTTCGAGAAAGCCAACTGCCGCTTTGTTCGAAATGCGATATCCGTTCCTATTGCGAGCGTTGCCCGGGTCTTGCGTGGATGGAAGGCGGCGACTTGCTCGGTGCGTACGAGCGCGCGTGCGCGCTGGCCGAGCAAAAAGCGCGATTGGCCGGGGTCACTAGCCCGGTTAGCGCTTGGCACAAGAGTGTTTCGGTGGCCAGCGGGGTCCCAGATCGGGAAAACAAACCCGCGCGTCAAGAGTTGCAAACGGTGAATTGAAGAGGAAAGCGAGTTCGAATGGCGGACGAAAAGAAGATTAATCCGGGAGGACCGGGATCGAGCGACGGCAAGAAGCCGTACGCAAAGCCGAGTGTGCAGTCTGAGCCGATCTACGAAACGCTGGCGCTGGCGTGTGGGAAGTTGCCTGGCCAAGGTGGAATCTGCAACGGCGCTCCCCGCCGCTCCTGAAAATAGACGTAGAACAGGCGAATTACGCCGTTGATGCTGCTCCGATACCGTACCTGCCATTGGACCTATAGCATTAAACACCGCAAACTTTGGTTTCATTGACTAACCCAAAGTGGAACACCCATCCTGACATATCGGCAAGTCTGGTTTCATTTCCGAACGCTGCGCCAAGAATCTTCCCAATTCGGAACTTGATTCGTTAAAGGATGCTCATGCAACGGTCGTTCTGTTATCTTCGGCGCGTCACCGCGATCTTCCCTCACTTGGTCGCTGCCTGCAGCCTGTTCGCCGCGTTGCACTCGCCCGCTTGCGCGCGAGAAAAGAAGACGCTCGTTAGCGCAGCTAGTCAGAAGCGCGGTGGTGACGCGCAACTGGACGCCAGCACAGCGACGACGAACTATGGTTCTGCCACTAGCCTGAACGTAGCGGCCAAAGGCAGCACCGGGCAGGCATCTCGGTCCATCGTTCAATTTGACCTTAGCTCGTATCCGAATATCGGCGTAAAGCGGGCCGACATGGGCCTGACCGTAACATCCGTCGGCAACAAAACAGGGTCTTACGAAATGCATCCTGCGACGAACTTGTGGCAGGAATCGTCGGTGACGTGGACGAATCGTTTGACCGGCACGGCATGGACCACATTGGGCGGAGACTTCAGCGCGACTGCCACTGCATCGTTGACGATAAACGGAAGCAGTGCCACGCCGGCCACATACACCTGGGGAATCACGGCAGACGTCCAGAATTGGTATGGCGGCGCGCAAAACTTTGGCCATGTGATGCTGGAGAATCCCAGCGCCGGCAACGACGTCAACGGAATCCTATTTAATTCAAGGGAAGCGGCAGCCAACACGCCGACTCTCGCGCTCACGTTTTTGCAGCAAGTGTCCAACCTGAAAGCAACCGCAGGCAACGGCACGGTTACCTTAACGTGGACGAATCCTACGACCTTAGCGGGATCGACCTCGCTCGAGGCGTACGCCGGCGTGCTTATCCTTCGCCAGGTGGACAAACCGGTTGCAGCAACTTCCGTTCCGGCTGACGGCACTACGTACACCGCGTGCAGCACAATCGGCGCCAGCGCCGACGTCGTCGTCTTCGTTGACAATACGAGCGCCACTACGTTCACGGACAACGGTCTTTGCGGCGGCCTGACCAACGATCATGCATATTCGTACAAAGTCTTTGCCGTCGATACCTCGCATTACTATTCGACGGAATGCAGCACGGTGACCAGCGGATCCGGCGCATGTTTGGCGAATGGATCGGCGATCGTGCCCGAAGTTGTGGCCATTCCCAGCGCAACCGCTTCCGCACAAGCCGCTTGGGTGTTCAACACGCTGGCGGCGGCGCCTTCGGCACCGGGCATCAACCCGGGAGCGAGCACCGTAACCGGCAGCAACACGTTGCTCTTCGACATCAATCCGCAGACCGGATTGCAGGTCGTTCCACCGGTGAGTCTCGGCGGAGCAATCTCAAGCCGGCCGACGTTGATCGATACCGCCGACGATTCGATTGCGCAAAACGTAGCCTACGTTCCGGGACAAGACAATTTTGTTTATGCGGTGAATACCGATACCGGCGTGTTGGACTGGCTCGTGAATCCTGTCAGCGCGCCGTTCGTCGCCAGCGCAGGACTTCAGGCGAAGCTCTTCAGCGGCGCGACTTATACGTTGGCACAGGATCTTGTCGTCGCCGGCACACACAATGGCGCAACGACGAGCGGGAATCGGTTCGTCGCATTGAATGCGAATACCGGCGCAACGGTTTGGACCGTTACAGGGAACATCGGAACCGTGCCCGCGTTGGACATCGTCAACGCCGCACCTACTATCGATTATCTCCACGGCGCAATCTGGTTCGTGAGCCGCAGCAATGGCGGCACGGCGCAGCCGAGTTTGTGGAAGCTGGATCCCAACACGGGATCGGTCCTCTTGTCGGCAAAGCTTGGACCGATTGATTACAGTCCGTCGCTCGCGCCGCAGTCGGACATTTTGTTCGTGCCGGTGAATGGTGGCGCGCTGCAAGCGATCGACCCGTCGAGCGGCGTAACAATGGCCTCCATCAATCCTGGAGACGGCGGCCTGAAGAGTTCGGTCGCCGTTGCGAACAATGTTTTGCCCTACACCGTCGTTTTTTCAACTAGCACGAAAGTATGGGCGTATCGGTTCGCGTGCGTGCCGACTCCAAACGTCTGTTTGCCCGGTGGGGGCGGCACATTCACGTTGCTGTGGGGCGGAACGGCGATTACAACGCCGTCCACGCCGCTTACGTTTCCTCCGTTGACGAAAGTGTACGTAGGAGGCGGCGACGGCAAAATCCACGAACTTGATTTGGCAACCGGCGTTGACGGCAAGCAGCGTCTGTTGAATACCAGCGCCGGCGTCACCGTCGGAGACGTCAGTATCGACACGAGTTTGTCTTACGTAATTGCGTCCGCGACGGACGGTAGAGTGTATGCGTTCACGTTTCCATTTTAAGAGGCGAGAGATGAGCACGCGCAACGGCAAATTAGATTCCAATTTCGTGCTCCTGCTGACGCTCGGCAGCGCGGCGATATTCGCCGGGTGCGCCCAGGGCATGGACCCAGTTCCGCCGCCAGGCGCGGTGCAACCCGTCGCGATGACCGTCACGGTTTGCGACAGCGGCGAACAAGGTTGCAGCGCCGCCACGAGTTTCAGTCTCGGAACATTTCGTGACCTCGG
>Ga0137412_10000580_pt1 | contig 26434 bp, 23 predicted proteins | sample CZODoug2_1_16fun_FD_122160 | JGI IMG/M metagenome (GOLD analysis project Ga0137412, IMG submission 122160) | Vadose zone soil fungal communities from Angelo Coast Range Reserve, California, USA - CZODoug2_1_16fungal (Hybrid Assembly) | ecosystem: Environmental > Terrestrial > Soil > Vadose zone... | reverse complement strand
TGCTCTGCCTGCGAGAAGCGGGTGAAGGTGCGCGTCTTCTGCAGGGCCAGCGGGCTAGTGGTGGTCATCCGAAAGGTCAGCTCATCGCTACCGAAGAAAAGTCGCAGCATATGAGAAACCGCGCCACTGACGTCCGCGTGACCCGAGGGATACTCGGGGAAATTGGGTGTGTTGATGAGCGGCTGCCAATCAGGATCGACCACCGTGGCTGGATTGCCGTCCTGGTCTCCCAGCCGGATCGCCGTGATCGGACGCCAACGGTTGTAAAAGTACTTGCTGTCCCAGCATGCGATCTGGGCATCCGCCAGGGCGGCCTCAGCCAGCGCAAACATGCGAGCCGAGTCGCCAGTATTACGCAGGTGGGTGCCCGCGATGTACCGCAGGGCGTTCTGCCACAACAGCGGACCGCTATCGGCCCAGAAATAACCGATCTCGGTTTGCTCCGCGGTACGCGTAGTGCTGGTCAGGGAACCCTCGGCTCACTTCAAGGAATCAACGGCTGGCGATGCCCCGATTGCCTGGCTACCGCGCGCTGAATTGCCGGCCGCCGAAGGCGGCAGCACTTCGATAATACTCATCATCCCGTGGTCCTCGTGCTCTGCTATGTGGCAGTGATACACGAAATTGCCGGTGTCAGGGCCGCGGAAGTCGATGAGCAGCTTGACGTTGGGGAACGGGTGGCTCGGCTTCTGGTCCCAGTACGGAACCTCGACCGTGTCCAGGTACTGGCCAGTGACCCCCGGCGCGCGGTGCGTCCCGTTGATCTCGAAGTTGTTCTGCGATTCCACCAGGAAGTGAAGTTGGTGCACATGGAATTCGTGGTTCTCGGCAGTGTGATTCTCCACGGTCCACTCCTCCACCGTTCCCTGCGTGGCCACGATCGACGCCGGCGCATTGGGATCGAACGCCTGTTCCGGCTGCCCCTGCGAGGCCATGAAGAACGTCGTTTCGCCACTCGAATCGGTCTTCTCGTTGAAGTACAGCGTGCGCCTGAGGGCGACCGGCGCGGAACTCAGCCCCGCGAAGCGCCGCTGCCGGGGATTCAACTCGTTGAACAAACCTACGCGGCCATCGTCTCGGCCGTCGTTGGCGCCGGCGCCATGCACCAGCGCGCCATCGACGACATCCACCAGCTTGATGCTCGCCAGAGGCCGCTGCGGATCATTGTCGCCTATCGGACCGGTATCGATGCCCAGCGTCATGAGCTGCGCGAGCTGCACCGACGCCGGTGGTGCGGCGACGATGAATTCGACGCGTGCAGCGGGCGGCAGCCTGAAGTGCTTCGTGGCGATCAGCTGACCGGGCTGCGCCCCATCCTGCGAGTTGACCGGCACACCGTCGATGGCCACCAACTGCATGGTCTGGGGGACTCCGTCGAACACGTACTGCAGGTCGAGGATGGTGTCGGCGGACGAGTTGGAAACTCTCCAGAGCTGCCGCTCTCCTGCTTGCATCTGCAGCGTGGCCGGAACAAAGTTCGTAACGCCGGGATCTCCGGGCGAAAGAACCGGCACATGGTTCAAGGTGACGTCCCAGGACGGAATGTTGCCGCCGGGAGCCGGCTTGCCGGGTACCTCCTGGTCGCGAACGATGAGGATCCGCTGGCGCAGACCGCTGACGGCCGGCTGCACGTTTTCGATTCCGTCCACCACGATCGATCCGGCCACGCCGCCCTGCAGCGCTTGCTCCAGCTGGCCGTGAACGTGCGGGTGGTACCAGTAGAGTCCGGGAGGCTCGTCCGCTGGAAAGGCGACGTCGTACTGAAACGTCTGGCCCGAATTGATGATTGTCTTGATCACCTCGTCCGAATGACAGGTGGGCGAGGTGTTGGTGCCGTGATAGTGCAGGTTGAGCGATGATGGGCCCATGATCGAGGCGCCGCAGTTCGGCGGGTTCAGCGGCATCGTCAGCGGCAACGCCGGGGTATTGTTGGTGACCGTGATGGTCAGGTGGTCCCCGGGGTTCACATGCAGGGTTGGATTCTGCAAACCGTCGGGCGTCATGAAGCAGAACAACTCGCGGTTGTACGCGTCGATCCTGCGCTGATACGAGAACCTGACGCTGAGCACGCCGTTGGAGCTGAACAGAGCCGGCGGGTTCTGCACCACATCCCCTGCAGCGAAGCTTCGCGGGCAGGGATCGGCGACCGGTGACACCGGCAGCGGCGCGCTGCTGCCGGTCGCAGCGGGCTGGGCGGCTGCACCCGCCGGTATCGAGGCAAGAATCAGCAAGGCAGGCGCCAGCCTTAGCGCAGGCAGGAACAGATCGTCACGCTTCTTCGGCACGTCACGCCAGGCCACCGGCCGCTCGTGCTCAAGCAGATCCCGGCGGGTCGGGGCCTTCTGTTCGAGGTCGCGTTTCACGACGGCTGCGAACTCTTCGAGCCTCTGGAGGCTGGAAAAATCGATTTTCGGGAAAAAATTCGAGGGCCGCACGAGGCTGCCTTGCCGGTTAAGAATGAGTGAGTCCAAGAGGCCTCCTACTTGAGCTTCGCCGCGCGATGCAGTTGCTGCATCGCTGAATGTCGCGTATCGCGCGCAGCGGCTCCCCTGCTTTGCGCGTGGCGGGCAAAATATCGTCCGTTTGTTACGCAGCATTGCGACGGAGTTGCTACTTTCGGCCGACGTGCGCCCTGCGTGCCAACTCTCTGATGGCCTCAATGGAGAGGCGACGAGAAGCGCATGTCGCCTCTAGGGTCGCCATGGCTTACTCAAATCCAAGTGAGGATGACATCCTTCGCCTGGAGGCTTTGATCCATCGCCGCCTGATTTGGTGTGCACGTTCGCGCGCACGGCCGGACTCATGCGGATCCGCCCGTAGGATCTGCACGGGGTACTAGCTACTGCCGAACTTATAACTCAAGCGCAAGCCGATGGTGCGAGGTCGACTCACCCTTATGGCTTTGTACCACTGCGCGTAGTTTGCATACAGCTCAGCCCGCGTGTCGGTAAGGTTCTCTGCGTAGACTTGCACCAGCCACGCGTCCTTTCCGGCACCGAGCGCCGCATCATATGTTGTGAAGGCGGGCAGGTCGTAAGCAATGGACTTGCCCTGCAGGTCAAGCCTGAGCTGATCAGTCGTAGAGATGGACTGCGACTGATGCGCAGCGCCGAGCTGAGCGAACGCGTTATAGCCGTTGAAAGCGAACTCATAGCGCGCGCGGACGCTGCCCTGAAAGCGGGGCGCTCCGGCGAGCGGGCTGCTGAGTACCCCGCCTGGATTCGAAACTCTCCGTCCGCGCGCGGTCTGCAGGGTGCCAAAGTCGATCGGTATTCCGTCCGCCCACAGGAATGTCGCTTCCTTCACCAACTCGCTGTGATTCCACGCCGCGCCGGCCTCGATGCTGAGCCCGGTGGTGACGTGCGCCACGCCGGAGGTTTCTATGCCCCGCACTTTGTAGTTACCACCATTGAGGATTACGCCGTTGTTGATGACATCGTTATCGAATACAACGATCTGCGCTTGGTTCCAGTCCTCCTGATAGATCGCGCCATCCCATTGGACACGGTGGTCGAACCACCTCGTCTTCCAGCCCAACTCGTTGTTGGTGAGGCTGTCGGGCGCGAAGACCAGTGGCGGGGTCCAGCTCCCGTGCACGCTGGCCTGCGCTTGCCACTGACCGGGGCCTTTTGTCAGCGGTGAGTTACCCGTTGGCGGGGACGCTGACCGGTTAAAGCCGCCGGCGCGGAAACCCTGCGACCAGGTGTAGTAGAGCAGCGCATCCTCGGTGACTTTCCAGCTGAGGTTCGCGCGGCTCCTGAAGCCGGAAAAGGTCCGATCAAGGCCTTGTGCATTGATATTGGTGAAGTTGGAGTGATTCAGACACGGATTGGGCGGCATCGCCCCAAAGCTGACTTTGCAACCGAAACTCCCCACGCTCGAGCCGACCTCCGAGGTATTGGTACGCGAGAAGCGCGTGCCCCCCGTCAGCGTCAGCCTTCTCGGAATGAGGTCGAAGTCGACCGATGCGTACGCGGCTTGCTGTTGGTAACCGCGGGTAATGTCGTTGAAGAAACCGACGCCCGGCAGCCGGGTGTTCGGGTTGTCCGAGGTGACGGCTGCAGGTACAAACACAGCGCCGTTCGTGAAATACTGGACCGGTCTACCGTTCGGTTGAAACCGTGATCCGTCCAGCGCGTAGTAGCCGGTGGGCGGCCCGATCGGGTTGAAGTACGGGAGTGCGGTGAGATAGAACCAGTCGACCTGCTCCTGAATCCGGTAGTTTTCGTAAAACAGCCCGCCGAGGCCGCGGATGCGCCAATCATCGGGGGTGCTCACGCGCAGCTCATGACTCTGGTGAGTGTTGCGCTGGAGATCATGCCAGGTGGAGCTTGGCGTGAAGCATTGCGCAGTCGCGGGATTCGGCGGAGTTGGATTTACGCACTGATAGTAGTTCACGTACAGGGCGCGTACGTAGTTGGTGTAGTCTTGAACCTGCTCGACGTTGCGCACGAAATAGGCGCCCGCGTAGACGACCTTCAGGGCACCGACACGGCCGTCAATCGTGAGCGCGGTGTTCTCGAATCTATCCTTGTCGTAGGAGGGGTTATACAACTGCGCGGTGAGGTCGGGTTGTGGCTCGCCGAGCGAATTCGCCGCCATCTCGGCAAAGACGCCGTCCGCCTCGAGATTCTGGTATGACTGTGCGAGTAATGCGCTCCAGTCTTCATTGAACTGGTACAGGGCCTCTGCGCGCATGCCCAGGTAGGTGACCGGATTGATGTCGTTGGCCGCAATGCCGGAGTTGTTGATGACGACGCTGTTGGCGGGAACCTTGCCGCCCGCGTCAGCGTAGTGAACGCCGAGGTCAGTATCGGCACGCGCAAAGGTCGCGGGGACGTTATCGATGTATCCGCCGCGCCGCTCGTTGTAGATCACGCCGCGCACCGCCAGCTTATCGGCAATGACGGGAATGTTGACGGTCGCGTCGAGATTGCGGCTCTGCCCACCGTGCGCCGTCGTTGCGTAGCCAGCGTTCACGATTGCTTCAATCACATTCAGCTTCGGCTTGTTTGTGATGTAACGCACCACACCCGCCTGGGCGCCCGCTCCGAACAACGTGCCCTGCGGGCCTTCCAATATCTCAATGCGCTGCAGATCGGCGGCGTAGATGTCAAGATTGCGGTTGGGAAGCTGCGCGGATTGATCATCGAGGTACACCGCGACGTTCGGAAAAGTACCGAGACTACCCGACGACTGAATCCCCCCTACGGCCGTCGCCAGGCCGCGCACATAGATATTGCTCTGACCGGGTCCCACTCCATGCGCAGTAAGACCGGGCAGGTAGGTCACGAAGTCATCAAAGGTCGTGGCGTTCAGCTGGGCCAGCATGTCGCCGGTCAACACGTGAATTGTGATCGGCACGTCCTGGAGGTCCTCCTCGCGGCGGTTGGCGGTGACAATCACCTCGCTCAGTTCAGCTTGCGCGGGGGTGTTCATCGCAGTCTTCCGCAGCCCACCCTCGGCGGCCAGGATCCGGATGCTGTGCGGTGTCAGATAATCGAAGCGTAGTCCAGTGCCCTGGAGCAGGCGCGCGAGCGCTTCATCCGGGCTCAGTCCCGCGGCAGCCGCGTGGGATCTCCGGTTACGCACAACATCAGAAACATAGAGTAGCTGCAGGCCGGTCTGGCGGGCGAACGTTGCCAGAGCCTCCGCGAGAGGCTGCGCGGGAATGTCGGCGACCAGGGAAATGGGTTCAAGGCTCTGCGCTAGCGTCGCTGGAGCATCAAGCAGCGTCACGGGGGCGAAGATCGAAAGCGCGCGGAGCACCCGAGACACCACTGTCGCGATGTCCGCTGATCGGCGATGCGAGTGAACCCCCATGCACCACCCATTCAGTCATCTTGGCGTGCGTGCGCGCCTTGACCCGAAGCGTAGCGCAGTGCGACAGCTAAGTGTAGTCGGACGCAGTCGCGCCTGGGTCCCGCGACACGCGAATCCGTGTCGTGGTCACGTCGACCCGCACGCCCTTGAGGCTGCGCAGGAAGGCAATGAATGCTTCGGTGTCGTCGGTGGCGAAGACCCCGCTGATTTGCAGATCGCGTAGCGCCGGTGTGGCGATCTCGATCGGCTTCGGAGCGTAACGATTGAATTCCGCCGCGACACGCTCCAGCGGTTCCTGGTCAAACACAATTTGTCGACGCAGCCAGGCCGTGGTGCGCTGCGCGTCGACGGCTCTGGGCGTCGCCGGCCACTCTCCCTCGGCCACCCTTATCTGCTGGTCGGCGCCCAGCTGGACAAATCGTGGTGAGTGGATTTGGCTCGAGTGCGAGCTAAGTCTTTCCGACAGCGGGGACGGCCCGACCGCGACCCGCCCCTCGACCACCGTCACCACGGTCGAGTCACCCTCCAGGCGCACATCGAATTTGGTTCCGATCGCGACGACCTCAGCCGATCCGGCGAACACCCGAAATGCGCGCTCGGGGTCATGGGCGACTTCGAAGTCTGCCTGGCCGGACGTGAGCGTGGCGAGTCGTTCCGTCTTGCCGAAGCGGATGGTGATCGCACTGTCGGTATTCAGGTGCAGTACAGAATTATCTGGCAGGCGACGACTCAGCTGTTCGCCGTGACGTGTCTCAAAGTGCAGTGCCGTAGTGGAGCCGGGGGCCGATACCTGCGCAATGGGCCTAACGTTCCACAACGAGAACAAGCCAAGACTCAACACAACGACCGCAGCCATCGTCGCTGCGGCTGTTAGCCAGCGGCGTGAGGATATGCCCCTAACAGGGGCGATAACGCGCGGCCAGAGGGGTTGGACCGGAGTGTCGTCCTCGGAGCGTGCGCGTGCGAGAACAGTCTCGAGGGAGTACTCAGGATCGCTGCGGGCCTCCCGCAGATCTCGCGCGATCACCGACACGCCGAGGAACTCCTCGACGTGAACCGGCGAGGCCTTCAGCCAGGCGGCGAGGGCCGCGGAGTCCCGCGCCTCCAGCGGGCCGTCGTCGTTCGCTACGAGCCACTCGCCCGCCTGTTCGGCGATCGCGGCACGGACCTTATCTTCGTTGGAGATCATGGCGTCAACCCAGCCGCGCCATGCGGCGTCGACAATGACCGAGCGCCTGCGTCACGTACTTCTTCGCCATCTGCGGAGACACGCCGAGGTGGCTCGCAATCTCCCGGTAGGTGAGTTCGTGCGTGAAGCGCAGGACCACCGCGGCGCGGCATTTCGGACGGAGCTGCTGCAGCACGACTCCGAGCCGCGCGACCCGCTGCGTCGCATCGAGATCCCCGTCGAACCCGGGCAGCGTCTCGAGCTGCTCGTGCGCCGGGGCCTCGTCGATGTCGATGCCGCTCGCCTGCCGACGGTCGAGCACCGCGTTCTCTTTCACGAGATTGTTGGCGACCGTGTAGAGGTAGTGCACAGGATTGCGGATCGCCTCCTTGTCGCTGATGCGCAGCATCCGTACGTACACCTCCTGAGCCAGATCCGGGGCATCGGCTTTGCTCCGGATGCGCCGCCGGAAGAACGTCTGCAGGGCCCCCCGATGCTCGGCAAACAGCCGCTCGACCAGCGATGGTTTCGGGTCAGCCACGGCCACCGCGACGCATGAAATTTCCCCCTCGCTGTATATGAGTCCCCCAGCTCCAAATTGGCAACCAAAACTTGCGGCCGCACCCTCAGGCCCGCCCCGCGACCGCCCGTTAAGCGATACAGGTGTCCATTTCGGCGCCCGGGGACTCGTTGTCAATGAACCGAACGATCAACGCAGATTCCTGAGGAATTTCATATGTACGCCAAAACAGCTCGCATGAGTGCCCCGTGGGTCCTTGGCGCCGCCGCAGTTGCGTGCACGCTCTTCGCCGGCAACGTTGCGGCCAAGGATCATAAGGTCATTGTTGCCATTCACGTGAGCACACAACGACTCGATCTCAGTCAGCCTGCAGGAGCGCACGAGTTCTATACACGCCTTCAGCATGCCGCGCGGGTGGCGTGCACCCATGGCAACCGGGTCGACCTGAAGCCCTCCCCCGATCCAGTAGCTTGCTATGAGAAGGCGCTCGGAGATGCGATCCGGTCCGCCAATGTGCCGCGGCTTACACAGGCCTACCTCGAGACGCATACGCTTTGGGATGCTGCGGCCCACGGGATCGCCGTGCCTGCGCAGATAGCAGCGAAGTGAGGGCGGCCGTCGGCCGGCGAGAAGGACCCTCAGGGACGGGCCCGACGCAAGCGCCGCGCCGATGCGCTGGCCGAAGAATCCATAGCCTCCGAGCACCAAGACCGTCTGCATCAGGGCAGCAGCCGGAACGGCGGCTTGATCTCATGACGCTGCAGGAATCGCGCCCCACCTCCGCAGAGGTTGCCGAGGCCATCGAATACAACCAGGCGCGTTTCGGCACCGGCTGCCATCGGGAATCTCCGGACCGACTGTCACTGCCAGCGATCCTAGCACCCCGAATGCCCTCGACAGGCTGCATCGCTGGCTCACTTCCCCGCCTGCGCCACTCGGGTGGCACCACCAATCGTGAATCTGCCGCGCATCACCGTTGCGTGGCCCGGCGAGGTGCAAAAGAAGGCGTAGCGCTCGCCGTGGATCAGCCCCGCGGTGCTGAATTTCACCGTGGTACTCTCGCCGCCGCCCAGCACCCTCGTTGCGGCGATGATCCGCGGATCGTTCGGGGGCAGGTAGCCGTGGGTCAGACCGGCGGCCTGACCCGCATGGACGATGGCCGAGACATCCGAATCCTTCGCCAGCACCCAGTCGTGGCCCATCACGGTGGCGGGCAGCTTACCCGCGTGCCGCAAAGTGACCTCGACGGCGGGGCAGTCCGCCGGCACCGCCATCTCGTGCGCACTGAACTGCATCATGTCGTTGCTTTCGATCGTGATGTTACAGGGGTCCGCATATGCAACTCCGCCCGCCAACAGCAGTAGGCCGGCGCCGATCACTCGAAGACATCTCATGGTGTTTCCTTCCGTCATTGTCATCTTTAGAACGCCATCCATAGGAACAGGAACAGGGAATCATTCTGGCCGGCCGATCGTCCGAACCCGTCGTAGTTGGCCGTGCCACCGTTGAAGCGCACATAGCCGGTGTACTGCAGGCCGACGCGCGCGTTGGCCCACGGCCGGCCCCAGGACTGCAGCTTCCCGAGGGGCACACACTCGAACTGCAGAATGTAGCCACGCGTGTCGGGTGAGCCGTGGCTGCTACCGGTCAGCGCGCCGGGGCTGTAGGACGTCCGTGCGCCTCTCCAAAGGTGTAACCGCTCAGCTTGAACTGGCGGCCGTAGGCCGTCGGCGCAGGTCCGAACGAGAGCGTGTGACACTGCGAGCAGGGCATGCCGGTCTGACGTGCAAAACTCGGCACCGCGCAGGCGTTGCGCGGGAACGCCGGGAACATGAGAACCAACAAAGCGACGGCGCAGCCGCCACCGCGACCTGCGGGAACATGCATGCATCACTCCTGTGATGCTCTGAGTGGCCGAGAGCGCGGACATGGTTCAATCGAGAAATCTCGCATCCGGAGCCGGCGAGAAATTGAGGCGGGAACATGTTCCGGCGGCGGCCGGCGCCAGGTCGGGTGAAGGCCAGCCGAGCGGCACCCAGGGCTACGATGATCTGGCCAGGTTGGCCGTTGTACACGTGACCGCTACGTCGAGCGCCGTGACGAGACGGTTGGTTTCGTTTGCCAGGCCACAATCGCCGGCAGCTCCGAGTACTGGGCTTCCGTCATGCCCTTGTTGCACGCTGCCGACTGCTGGGCCCCAGTGTGTTGCCGCCCATAGGTACTGTGCAACTGCGAGCCTGTCGGCCCTCGAGAGCGCGAGCCCCTCGGTCTTCGGAAACTTACGGTCCGCCTAAGCGATTGAATCACCAAGCGAAATGCATTCGGCACGGTCACGCGCTGCGGCACGCGGATCGGGACTTGATCCCAACGCTAGAATGAGGGCAACCGGCGCTGCTTGACATGCTCTCGGGTAGGTAGTCGATGGAACTCCTCGAGCGTGAACAATGTCTCGCCGAATTGGCGAAATGGCTTGGTGCCGCCGTGCGGGACGGCGGTTGTATCGCGCTGCTGAGCGGTGAAGCGGGCATCGGCAAGACCGCGCTGCTGCAGGAATTTTCGAAGCAGCAAAGCGAGGCGCGTGTACTTTGGGGGGCATGCGACGCCCTCTTTACGCCTCGGCCTCTCGCCCCGCTGCACGACATCGCTCGGCAAACCCACGGTCCGTTGTTAGCAGCGGTAAATTCCGCAGCGAGCCCCGACGTGATATTTGCCGCGGCGCTCAACGAGCTGGAGCGGACGAAGGCGCTGGTCGTATTCGAAGATATCCATTGGGCGGACGAAGCAACGCTCGACCTGCTCAAGTATCTGGGTCGGCGCATCCACCGCACACAAGCGATGCTTGCGGCCACCTATCGCGATGACGAGCTCGGCCAGCGCCATCCGTTGCGATTCGTCATAGGCGACTTGCCGCGCACCAGCACTCACAGAATGTGGCTCACGCCGCTCTCCGAAGCCGCAGTCGCCCAGCTCGCAAGGCTGGCTGGACGGCCTTCGAAGGGCCTGCACAGCATCACCGGTGGCAATCCGCTGTTCGTGACCGAAGTGCTGGCCGCTGCAGCCGACACCGTGCCGGTCACGGTGCGCGACGCGGTGCTCGCGCGCGCCGTCAGGCTTTCGACGGCAGCACGCGATATCGCGGAGCTCGTCTGCGTTGTCCCTGGCAAGACCGAGCCATGGTTGCTCGAGCAAGCCGCGCGACCGGATGAACCAGGCATCGAGGGTTGCCTGAGCATGGGCATGGTGCGCTACGAGGACTCCTCTCTTGCCTTCCGGCATGAGCTTGCGCGCCGAGCCCTTGAGGACACGCTCTCTCAGTCGCGTCGACAGCAGCTGCACTCGAGAGTCCTCGAGGTACTGGCTAAGCGGCCCGATATCCCCGCAGCGCGCCTTGCCCACCACGCCGACGGCGCGCGCAACGGCCTGGAAGTGCTGCGGTATGCGCCGCTGGCCGCTACACAGGCGGCATCCGTTGGTGCCCATCGTGAAGCTGCCTCACACTATCAGTCCGCCCTGCGCTACGCCGACGATCTACCGCCAGCCGAATGCGCACGCCTCAATGAACAACTGGGGTATGAGTGTTATCTGACGGGCCAGTATGAGCGAGCCCTCGACGCCCAGCGCTCGGCGTTGGAGATCTGGCGCGCACTAGGACTGCGTCTTAAGGAAGGCGACGCGTTGCGCCGGTTGTCGCGACTGAGCTGGTTTGTGGGCAATAACGCGCAGTCCGACCAGTACAGCGTCGATGCCATCAGGACGCTCGAATCGCTTCCGCCGGGCCCGGAATTGGCGATGGCCTATTGCAATCGAGCCGACCTCGACCTGGAGGCTCACGAAATCGACTCATCCATCGGTTGGGCCCAGCGAGCCATTACACTCGCCGAGCCGTGGGCGAACAATGAGATTCTGTGCGACGCGTCGAATGCTCTCGGCACGGTGCGACTGATCGGTGGTGACATCTCGGGGTGGGCGGATCTGAACCGAAGCCTGCAGCTGGCGCTGGCAGCGGGCTTGCAGGAACAGGTGGCCAGCGCCTACACAAACCTGGCCGCCATGGCGGTCTCGCGCCGTCAATACGAGCAGGCGTCCGGTTATCTGCGCACCGGACTGACGTACTGCGAAGAGCGCGATCTGGACTTTTGCCGGCCTTATATGCTCGCCTACAGCGCGCGCCTGAAGTTCGAGCAAGGAGACTGGTACGGGGCGAGTGAGGACGTGGAAGCGGTGTTGCGCCATCCGCGAACTACGCCGATTACACGCATTCCTGCACTCCGGACCCTCGGCCACCTGCGAATCCGGCGCGGCGACCCGGACGCCAGCGGGCCTCTGCAGGAAGCACGCGAGCTTGCCGGCCCGAGACCGAAGCTGCAGCGCGCGGGCATGCTCGCCGCGGCGTGTGCCGAGGCCGCGTGGCTTGCAACCGATCGGGAGGGCGTCGTCCGCGAGGTGCAGCCGGTGTACGAGCTTACGCGACGACGGCGCGATCCGCGGATGAACGGCGAACTGGCAGCCTGGTTGTGGCGGGTGGGTGCCTTGAAGGAGCAACCGACCGATATCGCAGAGCCGTACGCACTGGAAATCTCCGGCGACTGGCGTAGCGCGGCGAGCCTCTGGAGGACGTTGGGCTGTCCCTACGAGCACGCCAGCGTGCTCGGCTGGTACGGAACCGAACCCGATCAGCGACAGGCTCTCACGATCCTGGAACAGCTGGGTGCCGCCCCGGCCGCCCAGTCCTTGCGCCGGCAGATGCGCGCACACGGCGTGCGCCGCATCCCGCGCGGCTCGCGGACCTCGACCCGCCGCAATCCACTCGGCCTCACGCGGCGCGAAGCGGAGATTCTCGCGCTGCTGTCCGAAGGTTTACGCAATTTCACAATCGCCAAGCGCCTGTTCGTTTCGACAAAAACGGTCGAGCACCACATCTCCGCAATCTTGGGGAAACTAGGCGTAACAACGCGCGCTGAGGCGATCGCGGTGACGCGCAGGCAGCCCGACGACAAAATCTAATCGAAGCCGCACTGCGGGACCGCGCGAGCGGCGGCACGCCCGCGCCAAGACACATGGGCCAAACCGATCATCTCAATTGGCCGCCTGGTGCTCGCAGGTGACGTGCGTGTTCCAGTCGGCATAGTTGCCCAGCGGATTCTGCTCCCATGCCCAGACATGCATCTCGTAGAACGCCGGCAGACCATAGCGATTGGGCGCGCCGACGTAATTGAGCAGATTCCCCTCCAGCGCCGGCACGCCCCCACCTGGATTGTTGCTTGTCCAGACGCTGGCGAGCACGATGAACTCGACGCCGACCAGGCGCATCTTGCCGTTCGCCATGGGCTCGTAGATCAGGGCTTGCGGCTGCTCCGGGCTCAGTACGCCCGAGGCGATGCGCGCCGGCAACACCAGATGCACGCCCATGGCCCCGGTATTCGGACCGCTGACGCACGGGGTGGCGGTCACCCAACCGTCCGCGATCGCGGCATTGATATTGGTGTAACGCGCCGTCGCATTGTGCACCCTGTCAATCAGCGGCGAGTCCTCGTCGGCCAGGGCGAGCGGCGGAGCAAGGGAACACAGCATAGTCAGTGCGCCCAGTGCGCGCAGAATCGGTTTCTTGATCGAAGCGTTCATGGTTCCTCCCGGTGTGCGGCGCAGTTACTTGTAGAAGTACGGATCGAGGACGCGAACCTCGGTGATGCGTTCCACGGGAAGCTTGTTACGGGTCGCTGTGCGGCGAATGGCCTCGGGCGAGGGCCCGTCGTAGACGCAGAACGTCCTCTTCTTGTCCGCGCTCACGTACGAGTGAAGCCACGCTACCTGCTCAACGGCGTTACCCTCTACCACGGCCAGGCATGCCTTGGCGCCGCTCTCATCGATGGGAATCTGCAGTCCGTCCGGAAACTCTCTCTCGACCACGTAGCGTGGCATGACGGCACTCCATGGTTTGGGTCACCGATCGTTCGTCGGGCACGATAGCGGTGCGCGCGCGGCGGCGGATCGGCGGATCCACCCATATTGCACGCGCCACACCCCTAAATTGCGCCACCTGTGCCCGCGCCCGCTAACCCGACTTGACCCACGTCGTCAGGGTACAATCCGCTCCTCGCGGCAGCACCACCCGCACCGGACACTCCAGATGCACCGCCGTTCCGCCCTGCTCGCAACGGTCCTCAGCCGCTATCATTCCACGACCAGTTGATCAGCTACGGAACCTTACCGCCGTCGGTAATTGAATGGCTGATGTTCGATGATGAGAGCCCGCTGCGCGCGGCGCTGCAGTAGTACCAGCGGACCCGTCTTCATGTTCAACCTCATCGCTGCAAGTGCCTACTTTCTGCTCATCCATTTTGGCGTTTCCGGCACGCGATTGCGTGACGCGCTGGTGGCACGCCTCGGCGAAGGTCGCTATCGCGGGGCATTCGCTCTCGCCTCCGCGACCGGATTGGTGTGGATGATCTATGGCTACAGGCGTGCTCCGACGCTGGATCTCTGGGGTCAGCCCTTGGGCTTGCGACCGCTGGCGTTCGCTCTGGTGTTCGTCGCATTTTTGTTCGTGGGAATCGGCCTTGGCACCCCCAGCCCGACGCGAGTTGGCATGGAGTCGAAGCTCGCGGAAGGAACCGACAGTGCCCGTGGCATGGTTCGCATTACGCGCCATCCCTTCCTGTGGGGTGTGGCGCTGTGGGCTCTGGTACACCTGATCATGAACGGCGATTTGGCATCCATCATTCTGTTCGGGTCGCTACTCCTGCTGGCGCTCGGTGGCACGGTTGCCATTGATGCCAAGCGGCGCCGTAAGTTCGGGGATGCGTGGACACAATTCGCGCAAACAACCTCCAGTGTCCCATTTGCTGCGATTCTGAGCGGCAGGAACAGTATCGTCTCGGCGTTGGGCGAGATCGGGTTTGTGCGGCCGCTCGTTGCGGTCCTCGCCTACGCGCTGATTTTTTACTTTCACGGGCAAATGTTCGGCGCGCCGCTGGTATGAAGCTGTGCCTGTGTGCTGAGCGCTAGACCCTCCAGCGCAGCGCGGATCTGACTCGCTCACTCAGAAGGCATACGCCGCGCCCGCGAGCAAGTCGAACTGGAAGAACGAGGAACCCCGCACCCGCACCTGGCACAGGGCACCGCTCTGATCCGAGCGGCAGAAAAACGCACTATCCGTGTTGACCGGCGTGAGAAAGCCGCGCCCTTCGAGGCGCAGCGAGAAATGAGGGCTCACCGGCACGCGCACGCCAAGCGCGAGAGATACCGAGAAACGCGTGTCTTCGTGACCGAGGGCAGGATCCGGGCTGACGCGCGTGATCCCCAGACCGCCCGCGAGATAAGGCTTGACGCGCTGCACCTCATCGAGCGCCACTGTGCCGCCGAGGTGCAGATATTCGACGTCGATAGTGGCGGGGGTGAAGGCATCTCCCCGCAGCACCGTAGACTGCCGACCGTAGAACAACTCGTATTGGGTCAATTCGTCGCTGCGCGCATCGAGCGCGAGCGCGAAGGAGCCGTGGTCATCGAGCTCGACATGCCGGCCGGTGTCGATCAGCTTGAAGCTGCCGCCAACGCGGTAACCGATGAACGGACTCACTTCAAACCGCTGTGCCTCCTCCGGCTCCGCCGCGGCGGGCGCGGTCACGAGCAGCGCGACGCTGAGCGCCACAGCGCGCAGTGCTCCCCGGCGGCCTGCTCTGTACACGCCCTGCACTTCCCACGAGCTCCACCGCTCAAGCGTTCTGAGCGACTCGACTACATACAGGCGCAAGTCGGCCGTTGCGCGGCTCAGCCACCGGCAGCGAGGAATCGAGCAGTCGGTGCGCTCACCGATGTAACTGCGAATGCATGCGATCATCCGCCTTGAAGAATCTTCGGGCCAACGCCACCAATTCCCCATCGCTTGGATGATCAAGCGTCTCAATCCCGGAGATGCGCTTGCCAACATCAGGATGTACGCGCGCAATGTGCGCCGCCAGCTCCTTCTTGGCATTCGCGGGCCCGGTGATCAGAATGGCGCCCGCCCCCATGACGGTCTGCGTCACGCGCTCCAGGAAGTCCTCATCGACGGGCGCGTGACCGCTGCCGCGGGTGTTGGCCTTGTGATGAATGTGCTGGTGCGGATGATCGCTGCGCACGCGTGTTGCATCCACATCCGTCGCGTTGAACTGAAAGACCTTCGCCTCCTGGTGGTCGATCCAGACCAGGGCGTGATAGTGCTCGCTCATAAACCTCGCGACCCTCCGAGTCAAAGTCTGCGTGCACCGCGCGCGAAACGGCTGGCGGCCCCCGCGCAGTGTACTGTGGATCGCGTGCAGCCGCCCTCCCCCGTCAGGCCTCGAGCCCGAGCTCATCGAGCGAGCGCAGCAGCTCGGCCGGGTCGCGATAGACGCGATAGGCTCCGGCACTGAGGAGCTCAGTTTCGCCGTAACCGCCACTCAGCAGCCCGACGCTCAGAATCCCCGCGCGGCGTGCCGCAAGCTGATCCCAGACCGCATCGCCAACGACATAGCTCTCGCTCGGGGCAACCCCGAGTCGCTGCCCGCAGGCGATAAACAGGTCCGGCTCAGGCTTGGCGCGCGCGACGTCACCACGCTCGACGACCACGACGTCGCTGCCGACGCCGAGCACCTCGAGCGAGCGATCAATCTCGGGACGCCGGCCGGAGGTGGCGATCCCGTACGCGATCTTCCGCCGGCGTAAATCTCTCAGCAGTTCGACGGCGCCCGGAAGCGGACGCCGCTCCGGGAGGAATTCGCGGAATAGTTCCCCGTGGCGCCTCTGCAGGTCTTCCGCGGCCGAGGCGTCGATCTCGTGCCCGAGTTCACGCGCCGCCGCGCGCGCGAACAAGCCGCCGCTCATGCCGATGCGGCGGTGAATGCGCCAACCGTCGATGGCAAGACCCGACTCTGCAAACGCGCGTTGCCAGGCAAACACGTGCGCGTAGACGGTGTCGACCAGGGTGCCGTCGAGATCAAAGATGAGTCCGCGCATCACGACGTCATGCTCCTCTTAGCCGATTGTCGCAGCTTCCGGCGCCGCTGGGTACGCCGTAGACTACCCTGCCGACAACCGAATGCGGCGTCGACAGGCTCAGGCATGGACGGATGAGGGATGATATGAGCAGCGGCGGATACAAGCTCTACGGCCGGGCGAACGCGGGGTCGCTGGCCGTGCAAATCGTGCTCGAGGAGATCGGCGCGCCTTATGAGCTGCTGTGGGTCGGCAGGACTGCGGCTGAGCTCGAGGCGTTCCGCCGCATCAATCCGGCCGGCAAGGTGCCGGCGCTGGTGCTACCGGATGGCACACCGGTATTCGAGTCCGCCGCGATCCTCATTCACCTGACCAACGCACATCCCAACGCGGATCTCGCGCCCGTTGCCGGCAGCACGGCACATGCTCGCTTTCTGCAGTGGATGTTATTTCTGTCATCGAATGTCTACGAGGCGGTCCTGCGAATCTATTACTCCGAGCGCTACTCCACGGTCGTAGCCGCGGGCGCCCAGATCAAGGCGCAAGCTTTGCAGGACTACACGCGCCACCTCGAGCTCATTCACGCCGCGCTGTCGCCCTATGTGCTGGGCGAGAAACTGTCCGCGGTTGACCCGTACCTGCATATGCTCGCCGGCTGGTATCCGCAGGACGCCCCGGCGCTGGGCCCCCGGCTGCCGAAGCTTGCGCAGCACGCCGCGCTGCTGCGCCGCAGGGCGGCGACGCGCAAGGCCGAACAGGATCACGCGGACACCTGAGTGGCCTTTTCGCGGGCCGGTTCGAAATGCCACGGGAGGATCAGGATCATGAGTCTCGCTCCCTTGCACGGCATTCGCGCCTGCGTGTTCGACGCTTACGGCACTTTGTTCGACGTCGCTGCGGCCGCGCGGACCTGCAGCGGTGAGCTGGGCGAGAAGTCGGGCGCCCTGAGCTCACTGTGGCGTGAAAAGCAGCTCCAATATACGTGGCTGAGGGGACTGCAGGGCAGGCACGCGGATTTCTGGCAAGTGACCGGTGAAGCCCTCGACTTTGCGCTCGAGACACTGCAGATCAGCCGCAGCGGGTTGCGGGAACGGCTGCTGAACCTTTACCTCACACTCGGCGCCTTCCCGGAGGTACGCGACACGCTGGCGCGGCTGAAGCAGGCCGGGATGAGGACTGCAATACTTTCCAACGGCTCCCCGCAAATGCTGAAGGCCGCCGTGGAGGGTGCCCAGATCCCTCACCTGCTGGACGCGGTGCTCTCGATTGAGGAGGTCGGGATCTACAAGCCGCACCCGCGGGTTTACCAGCTTGCGGTAGAGCGCCTGGGGCTCGAGGCGGGCGCGATCGCGTTCCAGTCCGCCAACGCCTGGGACGCCTGGGCGGCATCGGCCTTCGGCATGCGGGTGGTGTGGTGTAACCGCTACGATCAGCGTCCCGAAAAGCTCCCGGGCAGGCCTGATCGGGAAATCAGGTCGCTGGCGGAACTGCCGGCCCTGTTAGGTCTGAGCTGATTCGCGGACGGCCCGGACGATCCTGGCGGCAATCTCAGCCGGTGCGGCAGTGGATGGAATCGCCACGCGAATCCGTTGCTGCGGATCAACCAGCAAGACGAACGCGCTGTGTTCCACCTCGTGAGATCCGGACTTACCATCGAGCGTTCGCCGCCCGAAGAAGATCCGGTACTGTAGCGCGACGCGTTCCACCGCCCGCGGCGAACCGGTCAGGGCAACGATGCGGGCGTCGAAAGCGTTCACGTAGGCCGACAGCGCCCGCGGTGTATCGCGTTCCGGATCGACCGAAACGAACACCGGGAGGATCCGCGCCGCATCGGGCCCGAGCTGCTCGAGAGCCTGATGAACTCCCATCAGGGTGAGCGGACACACGTTCGGGCAGGTGGTGAAGCCGAATGTCACCAGGCGATAGCGCGTGGCCAGAGCGTGCTCGTCAACGGCCGCGCCGCGCGTGTCGCGCAGCCCGGCGAATGAGGCATCAATCCGCTCGCCGGCACGCGGCACCGATTCAACGCTGCTTCCGGACAGGGTCTGAATCAGCATCCAAACCGCCAGCGCAGCGCTCACGATGAGGCTCGCGATGAGCGCAACGCCCATACGGCGAGCCCTGCGGATCGCCTCGAGTTGCCGTGTTCGCCGGGTGCTCACTTCGCCTCCAGCAGCGGTGTCACGATGCGCGCGAGACGTTCGCGCGTCCACTCGGGATGGCGCTCCTTCCACCCGTCATCCACCAGATGGCCGGCGCGGTCGATGGTGAAGTTCACGGGGATGCGCCAGATGCGTCCGTAGCCCGGCGCGCTCGAAGCGCCCAGGAAACCCACCGGAAAACTCAGCGTCCGTGCCACGGCGCGCACCTCATCGAGCTCATCGGGCGTATTCAGAGTGAATCCGAGCACGGAGAGTCCCTGAGCGGCATGCTCGGCCGCGTACTTCGACAGCAGCGGGAGCTCCTCGCGGCAGGGCACACACCAGGTGGCCCAGAAGGTGAGGATGACGACATGCCCTGTCAGCTCCGGCGTAGACAGGCGCTTGCCATCCAGCGTCACCAGCGTAGCTGCGGGCGCAGGCTGTCCGACCCGCACATCGTTGGCCTGTGCGCGCGGCGCAAGCAGACTCCCGAAACCCAGCAGACTGCACGCGGCAGCGCCTTGCAGCACGCTGCGCCGCGTGGGGTTCGCAGGCGGGTCGCTGTGAAATTGGATACTCATGGTTCTAAGGTGAGAACGCGTAGCTGCCCCCGACGGTTGCCGTCCAGTGCGGGAACAGCTGGTACCCGTCGAGCCTGGAGTACATGGGAAACTGCGCGAAGGCGAAGAGGTGCAGGTTTCCCATCACGTGCAGCGTCACGCCGGGACTCAAATACACCACGGTGCCTGCGGTATCCGCAGTGTCCGCCAGGGCCCCCTGATCGGCGCTCTTGCGCAACAGATTCACCTGCAATTGCGGCACCCACTGCGGATGAGCCTCATAGCGCAGGCCGACGCTCATCGTGGCGGAATTCCCGGGCCGGAAATCGTTGCCGGGCTGGTCCTGCTTGTGCTTGACCGCACTCTGGAACTGAGCGTTGACGAAAGCATCGAAATCCTGGCTGACGGCACGGTAGTAGTAGGCGCCCAGAATCACGTCAGTGCTGCCAGTGCCCGCCTGCAGGCTCGCATCCAGGGGAGTCCCGGCGTTGGGGCCGCTGTTGAAGTTCACCGCCGTGCCGTAGTGGCCGGTGGGGAGCTTCACGCCGAGTTGCACGCCCAGGTTGTGGGTCGGCAACAGCCCCTGGTAGCTGCCGACGATCTTGACGTCGCCCGGGCTGGAAAGACTCGCACCGCTGATCTGATTCGACGCCGTTTCGGACGAGGTGTACGGCGTTGGCTGCTGCCCGAAAGTGGTGTGAGAGCGCATGACGTACGGAACGAGCACACTCACGCTCCATTCGGAATTAGGGCTGTAACTCATGCCCATGGTGAAGTAGCGGTTGATCGTCTGCTTTTCGATTTCACCACCACCGAGCGCGGGATTCGACGGATTGTTGGTGACCTGCGCCGGGATTGCTGTCCCGGTGCCGCTGCGCAACGCGTCCTGGTTGATGTAGTCGTACTCGAAGTTGAAGCGTAATCCCGGAATGGCCGAGTAACCGGCGGCCGCGTCGGCGCTGAGCGTGCAGCCGCAGGTGGCGCAGGCCCACGCCGCCACCGGTGCACCGGATGATAGAGCGCCTGCCAGAGCCCAAAGCGGCAGGCGATTGAATCGGTAAGACATGAGAATCGTTCCCCGTTCGCCGTGGCGAACCCTTGTGCAAGACGTGTGAAACTCGGCGCAGCTGGGCCCGAAAACGGGCGCACGACGCCGACGAAGGTCTGCTCAGGCGAAGCGGGGTGGACCGCGAGGCTGTTGGACGCGGACGAGCCCTACGTTGAGATGTAGCGGCTCAGAGAGAAAGAGGATCGGCTCGGCAGAGGTGACCGGGGTCGGCAGGACCCGGGCGACCTCCATGGCCGGCCCGGCGGCTGGAGCGTTCCCGAACGCGCAATGCTCGGTGTGAGGCGCATTTCCCGGATGCCGGCCGGTGTCCTGCGGCGAAGAGGGAACCGACAGATCGGCCCGGCAGATCGTGAGGGAAAATCCCTCGCCGCTCGCGGGCATGAAGCCGGCGGGGATCAGCGCACGCAACACCAGGGCGACCAGCAGGATGCTGGTAACGAGCTCGCGCCTACGGCGATTGAACACAGTCGAGCGCATGGAGGGTGCCTTGGTGCCGGAGTTTATCGGGTCGGCCATGATCCCGCGACTCGCCGGCACCCTACCGCAAGGTACTGCAATACCCGACCGTGCGGACGATGCGCGACCGGCATGAGCGCTTCGAAAGATCGCCTCGGGCGCCGCCACCCTTATGTCAATCGATCGGCTGACCCGATGAAGGAGTGAGGCCGTCTCAGGCGGGTGAGCGCTTGCGTCGCCCCTTGAGCACGGAAAAGAACAGTTGCCGGTGTTCGCCGGCGCGCGTGATGGTCGCCCACTGCAGCGCGACCAGGACGTACAGGACATTCAGCGCCAGGAGCCTGGTGGGGATGTGCTTGGTGCGCTGCGCTGTGGCGAGTACCTGGTTCGCCGTCACGCCGCGCGTTCCGCCGACGCGCTCGTGCACGTAATCGACGGCGGCCTTGTCGACCAGGTTGAAGTAGCCGGAGCCGCGACGCGCCCTCGATAGCGCGAACGACAGCACGAAGAAATAACCCTCGCTCTCGAATACGTGATAGGTCTGACGTACCGCCCTGACCCGGCCACAGTATTGGAGTCCACGCTGCAAAGTGCGGATATTCATGCCACCCTACCCATGAGATACCTGTGGGACAACGCCGCTGTCAGTCTGCCTCGCTGACCGCAAGCCGCGGAACACCTGCCTCCTGCATCCGGGTATTGAGCGCCGGCAGCTCGCCGCTGGCGAGCGACTTCCACTTCTCGAGCTGCTCGGCCAGGCGTCGATGCAGATCGGCGTACACCTGCTGCTGCGCCGCCGTCGGAGCCACGTCATCCGCGTCTATGGTGGCAATGAAGGTGTCGTATTGCTCGTTGAGGCGGTTCGGATAACGCAGATTGTCTTCCGACGCCTTCATGTTGACCTGGATGAGCTCCTCCTCGATCGGGGTCATGTGCTTGTCGAAATCCGCGGCGGCCGCCAACAGCGGCTTGCTGCCGGCCTCGCTGATCACCCAGGCCTTCAGCGTCTCGAGATTGCGCCGCATGGTGCGCATCTGATTGACGGCGCGGTGCAGCGCGTCGATATCCTGCGTCGTGCGTGTGACCAGGTCCCAGTGCGCGGCCGTGTCGTCCGGGGTGACGGTGTCCTTCAGTCGCGGGTCGAGTACCACTTCCAGCGGCACGGACTGCACTGCGCCGCGGGTCGTGAGGCGCACCAGGTAGGAGCCCGGACTGACGACCGGTCCGCGCGGACCTTCGTCGGCGTAGAACGCCCCGGGAATCTCGCGCGGATCCTCGACGCGCAGATCCCAGGCGAAGCGGTTCATTCCAGCGGCATCCGGCAGCAGGTCCGCAGGCGGCTCGCGATCCGGCCATTCGGCGGGCTGCTCGAATTTCTCCTTCTTGTGGTTCGCGAGCGTGCGCAGCACCTTGCCGTGGGCATCGAGGATCTCGAGCGTGATCTTCTCGTCGGCCGGCGGCTTGGCCTTCAGAAAATAGTCGATCACCGCGCCCCGGGGCGGGTTGTCTCCGACCGGCCGGCGCCGGTTCACCTCGAGGGGGAAATGCAGGTGGTAGGCGGGCTGCGGACGATACAGGCGCACCTCGGGCACCTGTGCCGCGGGGTCGAGCTGGCGCAGAGGCGTCAGGTCATCGAGGACCCAGAACGAGCGGCCGTGGGTCGCGACCACGAGGTCGTCGTCCTTCACGATGAGATCATGGATCGGCGAGACCGGCAGATTCAGCTGCAGCGGTTGCCAGTATCCCCCGTCGTCGAAGGACACATAAACCCCGAGTTCAGTGCCCGCATACAGCAGTCCCTTTTTCCTGGGATCCTCCCGCACCGAACGCACGTAGGCGCCATCGGGAATCCCGCTGACGATGCGGGTCCAGGTCTTGCCGCCGTCGTGCGTGCGGTAGATGAGCGGCTTGAGATCGTCGAGCTTGTGCCGGTCTATCGCGGCAAACGCGCTGCCGGCCTGGTGCGGCGAGGGCTCGATGATGCTCACCATGCTCCATTCGGGCATGTCCTTGGGCGTGACGTTCTGCCAGCTCTGCCCGTCGTCGTGGGTCACGTGGATCAAGCCATCATCGGTGCCCGCCCACAGCAACCCCTGTTGCAGCGGTGACTCGGCGAGCGTGAACACGGTGTCGTAGTACTCGACGCTCGTGATGTCGAGCGTGATGGGTCCACCCGAGGGCCGCTGCTTGCTCTTGTCGTTGCGGGTGAGATCGGCGCTGATGCGCCGCCAGCTGTGCCCCTCATCCGAGCTCTTAAGCACGAATTGCGCCGCCGTGTACAGAACCTTCGAATCGTGCCGCGAGACGAACACCGGTTCGGTCCACTGGATGCGGTATTCGAGATCTGCCGCCCCGTTACCGGATACGTCGAGCGGATGTATCGAGACGTCGCGCTGGTTGCCGGTGCGATGATCGTAGCGTGTCATCTGCCCGCTGTCGGCATTCGCGTAGACGATCTCCGGGTCGCGCGGATCGGGCGCGATGTAGCCGCTTTCCCCGCCACCGACCTCATACCAGTCCTGCCGGCCGATGACGCCCTCGTCGTCGCGGCTGGCGATGGCGACGGTGCTGTTGTCCTGCTGTGCGCCGTAGATGCGATACGGCCAGTGGTTGTCGACGGCGACGTGATAGAACTGCGCTGTCGGCTGGTTGTACTGCGCAGTCCAGCTCCTGCCGCCATCGACGGAAATCGTCGCGCCGCCGTCGTTGCCATTGATCAGGCGCCTGGGATCGCGGGGGTCGATCCACAGCGCATGATGATCACCGTGCGGCGCCGGCAGCAGCTCGAAATCCTTGCCGCCGTTGGTGGAGCGAAATGCGCCCGTGTCGAGCACGTACACGGTATCGAGTGCGGCCGGGTCGGCGAAGATGTGCGAGTAGTACCAGGCACGCTGCCGGAAGCGGTGATCGGAATTGACCCGCATCCAGCTGTCGCCACCGTCATCGGAACGGAACACCCCGCCCTCCTTCGCCTCGACGGCGGCATAGACACGGTTGGAGTCCGCGCCGGACACGGACACCCCGATGCGACCGAGCGGCCCGGCCGGCAGGCCGTGGTGCTCGAGGAGCTTCCAGGTGAAGCCCCCGTCGGTCGATCGATAAAGCCCCGATCCCGGCCCGCCGCTGGAGAATCCCCACGGCTCGCGGCGCATCTGCCACAGCGAAGCGAACAGCGTATTCGGGTTGCGCGGATCGAAAACGACATCGATCCCGCCGCTGTCGCGGTCGTGGAACAGCACCCGCTGCCAGCTCTTGCCGCCGTCGCCGGTGCGGAAGATCCCGCGCTCGTCATTGGGGCCGAACGCGTGGCCGAGCGCGGCGACGAACGCGACATCCGGGTTTCTCGGGTCGACGACGATGGCGCCGATGTGCCGGGTGTCGCGCAAACCCAGGTGCTGCCAGGTCCTGCCGGCATCGAGGGACTTGTATACGCCGTCGCCATAGGTGATGTTGCCGCGAGGGCAGGCCTCGCCGGTGCCGACATAGATGATGTTGTGATCCGAGTCGGCGACCGCGATCGCTCCAATCGAGGCGATCTTCTGCTCGTCGAAGACCGGCTGCCAGCTGCTGCCGGCGTTGGTGCTCTTCCAGACGCCACCGGCTACCGCGCCGAAATACCAGGTCGCCGGATCACCCGGCACGCCGCTCACCGCCACCACTCGGCCGCCGCGGAACGGACCGACCTGGCGCCATTTCATGGCGCTGAAGAGTTGCGGATCGACCTGGCTGGCAGCCGATGCCGCGCACGGCAGCAGCAACAGCAGCGCACCCAAAACGCTTGCAGGACCGTCGAACCGGCAACGAGTCATTTTGCCCCCAATCTGCAGATCCGCCACGCGTGGGCGGCGATTATTCCACGGCGCGGGTCAACTTGTTGATGAGATCGTGGCTGACAGCCGTGAGCGGCGCGGTGAGCGGGCGCACTCACCGGGCCACATCGGCCGCGACCGACAGCATCAGCAGCCTGGCAGGAAGCAGATAGTAGGATTGATCGCCGAACTCGCTGGCGGTAACGGGATCGCGCCGGTCGGTCAGGTTTTGACCCTGGAGCGCCATGGTGTATTGCCCGAGGCGCCATCCCAAGCGCGCATCCAGCGTCACGTAGCCGCCCGCCGCGGCGGTGTTCAGGCGATCGAGGAAACGGCGCCCGACGTAGGCGGCCTGGGTGGCCAGCTGCCATCCGCCCGCACCCGAGACCTGCAGGCCGAGGGCGGCAATGTTGTGAGGCGACAGGTTCAGCTGGCGCCCGTCCAGCTGGACCGGGGTTCCTGACTCGATCGTCATGGTATTGCCGAAGCGCGTGTCGTGATAGCTGTACGCCGCGCTCAGGACCGTGCCGGGCGCTGCGTGCCAACGCAACTCGGTCTCCGCACCCGCAAAGCGCTCGCGGCCGGCGTTGACCATGACGGGAGCTCCGCTCGCGGCGGTCTGATTCACGACCAGATTGGCAAAGTCGAGTTTGAAGGCCGCGATCTCCCAGTCGACCGCCCCGGCGAGAGTCTTGACGCGCAGGCCGCCCTGGTAGGCATCGGCATTCTCCGGGTGCAGGATGGCGCCGTTCACGTCCGGGCCGAAATCGATGGCGGCCGGCTTGAACGTGTTGCAATACTGAGCGAACAGGATCCCGTGCTGCGCGCCGTCCGCGGCACCCCAGATGCGCAACGTCGCACCGAGGTCGCCGCTCACGCGCAGATGGTGCTGCGAAGCGGTGAAATAGCGGTCATTGGCCGGGTCGACCGTGTCTGCATGCGTCGCCACCTGGTGCTCGTGAGTGTCGTTGAGCCGCAGGCCCCCGAGAATTCCGAATCGGTCGCGAGGTTTCCAGTCGAGCTGCGCGTACAGGCCGCCAAATTCGCGACGGTCATCGAGCCCGTTGATCTCGTCGATATGCCGGGAAGTGCTCGGCGGCGCCGCCCCGCCATCGAGCGGCGCAGAGTAAGCAAAATTCCGACTCTGCTGCCTCCCATCGCCCCACAGCCAATCGAGACCCGTGGTCAGACCGAGCGAGCCCGAAAGCGCGAGGGAGACAAACGTGTCGAAATACAGCTCCCGCAGCCTGCGATCCTGGTTGAAGCCGTCGGCATTGTTACCGTCGGCGCCGATCGCCAGCTGCGGCCGCAGGAAGCCGCGTACGTCATGGGTCGTCGAGCCGGTGTACGAGAGCAGCGTCCGCCACTCGCCCTCGCGCAGCGCCTCCTCGAAGCTCATGGCCAGGTGCGTCCGATGTTCGACGATACCGGAATCGGCGGGATTGAAGTTGCCGTCGAGGGGAGTGAGCGTCGTCAACGAGGTCCCCTCGCGAAGCACGGGACTCGTCGGCAGCTGCGTCTGCGCCAGGTACTCGAGGTCCACTCCCGCCTTGCCGCCCAGGAGCGGTGCGGCGGCACGGTACAGCCCGTGTGCACGATCAAACCCCTGATCCCGGCCGCTGAGCCGCGTCCGGTCACCATCAAGAAGCACCGAATGGCGATAGGATCCGATGAGTGGCAACGCCGTGGACAGCGCACCCGCCGCGCTGGAGCGGCTGCCACCGGCAACGCTCAGCTCGTTGGCGCTCTCGCCGGCAGGATAGCGGATGACGTGAATCACGCCGACGAAGGAAGTCGCGCCGAACATGACCGGCGCCGCACCCTTCATGATCTCGATGCGCTCGACGTCGTTGAGATCCAGTGTCGGCACCGCCGGGTTGAACGCGCCGCCCCAGGGCACACCGTCGACCACGAGCAGGAAGGCGTCGAACTCGTG
>Ga0137412_10000579_pt1 | contig 26439 bp, 23 predicted proteins | sample CZODoug2_1_16fun_FD_122160 | JGI IMG/M metagenome (GOLD analysis project Ga0137412, IMG submission 122160) | Vadose zone soil fungal communities from Angelo Coast Range Reserve, California, USA - CZODoug2_1_16fungal (Hybrid Assembly) | ecosystem: Environmental > Terrestrial > Soil > Vadose zone... | reverse complement strand
GCGCCCCGGACGGCCTGGGCGCCCAGGTCGGTGGCGGCGGCGATGAAGACATCGTTGGAGGCGCCGAACCCGTCCAGTTCCCCGTACCGTTCGAGCGGCAGCGTCATATGGCGCGAGCCGACCTTCGCACTGCGGTGCAGCCGGTCCAGGACCCGGCGGTCGGTGTTCGCGGGCAGGCAGGTGCGGGCCACCATGTCCGTGATCTCGTGCTGGGGGCGACGGTGCGGTGCGAGGGCACCGTGGACAGCTGCGATCCGGGTCATACGGTTCCCGTCTGGGCTCCTGCATCGGGCTGACTTGCTTTGCACGTGTTCCCCGGTCCGGGGTTCCGACACCCTTGATCGCCCGTCCGGCGGCTTGTCCCGGGGGCGCGGTGCGCCGGCCGGGCAGGGCCGGGCGCCTACGATCGGCGGGTGGCCACTCCCGAGCAGTCGACGGCCGACGGCCCGCCCGCGAGTTGGGCCGGCCGGGTGGCCGGCCTGGCCGGTTCCGGGTTCGGCAGCGGTGCCGCGGGCAGTTCGTCGACCGCCACGGTCGACCGGGTCACCGGCCGGTTCATCGGGAGCGCCCATTCGTTCGTGGCCGACATCGTGCTGCCTCGCGGGGGCCTGGCCTCGGTTTCCAGCACGCTGTCCATCAGTGCCCTGCCCGACGCGGTCCCGGTGGTCAGCTATCGGCTCGCGTTGACCACGGCGCACGACGGCGCCGCGAGTTCCGGGATCGACCAGCAGGGCTTCACCATCAGCGGGCAGCAGATCCCGCTGACCGACCTGGTCGCTGCGGTGAACAACCAATTCGCCGGGGTGGGTCGGCAGCTCTCGCAGCTCGCCGAGCTGGGCATCAGGGTGCTGGCCCCGGCCACCGAGTACACCGCGGATCGCCACCGGTTCCGGGTGGCGGCGCCGGTCGTGGTGATCGGCGCGGCATCCGACCTGGCGCTGCCCACTCCGGCCCGGGGCATGGGGCTGCGGTTGGGCTGCGCGGTGTTCGAGGGCGCGTTCAGCGCACCGGACCCGCCGCTGCGTTGAACGGGGACCGCATATTCTCGGATCCGTCATGGACCTGCTGGACGGACTCAACCCCCAACAACGGGAGGCCGTCGAGCACAGTGGCGGACCGTTGCTGGTGGTCGCCGGGGCGGGCTCGGGCAAGACCCGGGTGCTCACCCGCCGGATCGCCTACCTGATCAAGGCCCGCGATGTGCGGCCCTCGCAGATCCTGGCCATCACGTTCACCAACAAGGCCGCCGGCGAGATGAAGGAACGGGTGGCGGCCGCGGTGGGCGTGGGCGCCCCGCACTGGGTGTCCACCTTCCACTCCGCGTGTCTTCGCATCCTGCGCCACGACGCCAAGCGGCTGGGCTTCACCTCCGGGTTCTCCATTTACGACGACGCCGATTCCCAGCGGTTGATGAAGATGGTCACCCGTGACCTGTCGCTGGACCCGAAGCGGTTTTCCCCGCGGGCGGTGGCCAACGCGGTGAGCGCGGCGAAGAACGAACTGATCGACCACGAGAGCTTCGCCGCGCGCGCCGAGGGTCCGATCCAGACCACCTACGCGGAGTGCTACGGGGAATACCAGCGCCGGCTGCGCGCGGCCAACGCGCTGGACTTCGACGACCTGATCATGACCACGGTCAACTTGCTGCAGGCGTTCCCGGATGTGGCCGAGCACTACCGGCGCCGATTCCGGCACGTGATGGTCGATGAGTACCAGGACACCAACCACGCGCAGTACGTTCTGGTGCGCGAACTCGTGGGGGTGGAGGGACAAAGCCCGGAGCTGCCGCCGGGCGAACTCTGTGTGGTCGGTGACGCCGACCAGTCGATCTATGCCTTCCGCGGCGCGACGATCCGCAACATCGCCGAGTTCGAGGCGGATTACCCCAACGCCAAGGTGATCCTGCTCGAGCAGAACTATCGCTCCACGCAGACCATCCTGTCCGCGGCCAACGCGGTGATCTCGCGCAACCCCGACCGCAAACCCAAGAACCTGTGGACCGATCGGGGGTCGGGGGAACGCATCGTGGGTTGGGTGGCCGGGGACGAGCACGAGGAGGCGACGTTCGTCGCCAACGAGGTGGATCGGCTGCACGACGAAGGTGCGGCCCAGCCGCGCGACGTGGCGATCTTCTACCGCACCAACGCCGCCTCCCGCGTCTTCGAGGAGGTGTTCATCCGGGTCGGGCTGCCCTACCGGGTGGTCGGCGGAGTGCGCTTCTACGAGCGGCGCGAGGTGCGCGACGCTCTGGCCTATCTGCGGGTGCTGGCCAACCCGGAGGACGTGGTGTCCCTGCGGCGCATCCTCAACGTGCCCAAGCGGGGGATCGGGGATCGGGCCGAGGCCTGCGTGGACGCCTTGGCCTCCCGAGAGCGGATCACCTTCGGCGCCGCGTTGCGCCGTTGCGAGGAGGCCTACGGCATCGCCACCCGATCGTTGAGCTCGATCCGCGCCTTCAACGATCTGCTCGAGGGCCTCGCCACCCTGGTGGAGGCGGGCACCCCGCCGTCCACCGTCCTCGAGGCGATCTTGGAACAGACCGGGTATCTGCGCGAGTTGGAGACCTCCACCGACCCGCAGGACGCCGGCCGGGTGGAGAACCTGGGCGAGTTGATCGCGGTGGCCCGGGAGTACGAGGAACTGGACCCGGAGTCCTCGGTGGCCGGGTTCCTGGAGCGGGTGGCGTTGGTCGCCGACTCCGACCAATTGCCTGACGCTACCTCAGATGGCGACCCTGTCGACGATGGCGGCCAGGTGACGCTGATGACCCTGCACACGGCGAAGGGCCTGGAGTTTCCCGTGGTGTTCCTCACCGGCTGTGAGGACGGGGTGTTCCCGCACATGCGGGCGCTGGGCGATCCGGTGGAGTTGGCCGAGGAACGCCGCCTGGCCTACGTCGGCATCACCCGGGCGGAGGAGCGGCTCTACCTGACCCGGTCGGAACTGCGCCGCAACTGGGGCAGCCCGCAGTGGTTCCCGGCGTCCCGGTTCCTCGATGAGATCCCGCCGGAGCTGGTGGACTGGCGGCGCACCTCGCAGCGCACCCCGCTGCAGGCACTGGCCGCCAGCCCGTCCGCGGCCGCTCGCTCCACCGGCGCGCGCCAACCGGTGTCGAACGTGCCGACGCTGGCCGTGGGGGACCGGGTCACCCACGACACCTTCGGCCTGGGCACCGTGGTCGCCACGGCCGGGGTGGCCGAACGCGCCGAGGCCACCATCGACTTCGGGGACGGCGCACCGAAACGTCTGCTGCTGCGCTATGCGCCCGTAGAAAAACTCTAACTACTCGTCAGGGGTGTAGGCCGTGGGCGCGGAGCCAGGGCATCGGGTTGATCGGGTCGCCACCGTGCGGACGGACCTCGAGGTGCAGGTGCGGGCCGGTGGTGTTGCCGGTGGAGCCGACCCGGCCGATGACCTGGCCCGTGTACACCCGACCGCTGCGCACCAGCATCGCGGATTGGTGGGCGTACCAGATCTCGGTGCCGTCATCCAGGCGCTCGATGGTCTTCCAGCCGTAGGCGCCGTCCCAGCCGGCGGAGATGATCGTGCCGGTGGCCACGGCGTGAATCGCGGTGCCGGTGGGGCAGGCGAAGTCCTGGCCGGTGTGCCCGTGCGACCACAGGCCGCCACCCTCGCCGAAACCGGCGGTCAGGTGGTAGCCGGAGACCGGCAGCCGGAACAGGTGGGCCAGCGCGGCCAGTCGCAGCGCGCGCTCCTTGGCCATGTCGAGGGCCTTGAGCAGCGCATCGTGCTTCTTCTTCGTGTCCGCCGCGGCCTTGGCCCGCACGGCCAGCGCCTTGCGGGCACGGTCCCGGCTGGCCCTGGCCTGCCCGGTGTCCAGGGCGGCGGCGTTGTCCTTCAGGCCGAGCGTAGAAGCGCGAGCCAGGTCGGCACTGCTCGCGCCCAATTCCAGACCGCCGCCGGTGGCGTTCAGTGCACCCACGGCGGCCACCGCGACGGCGGCCGCGCCGGCCACCAGGGCCGGTGCACCGGGTCCGGTCGCGGCCCGCGACTTGCGGCGGGCGCCGGTGTGCGCACGGCCGCGGCCGGTGGCGGCAGTGATCGGTACGACGTCGGCCAGTAACACCTCGGCCGTGGGCGCGGGCACGGGCACCGTGACGACGGGCTCCAGCAGGGCCGATGCCTCGACGATCGGGACGATCGGCGCGGGATCGGTGACGGAGGTGCCTATGCTGCGCTCGCCACCGCTCGCGCAGTGTTGCGTCGGTTTGCGACGGCGGCCGGTGCCCGAGGTGGGCACCGGGGTTCCGGGGCTGACCAGTGCGAGCTCGGTCAGCAGGGCCTCGGCCTCGGCCACGCCGGGCCGGCGGCGACGTCCGGTGCCGCCGAGGCCGGCGGTCGACGCCAGGGCCACGGGCTCCGGGGCCTGCTCGACCGGCCTGCGCCGCCGCCCGCTGCCACCGGGGCGGGGCTCGGCGACGGCGGGGGCATTGATGATCGCGAGCGGGTCGGCCGGCGCTGTGGGCTCGGCAAATATCGGGGTCCCCGCCACTGGCCGGGGTCGACGCCGGACGGCCGTGGTCACCTGAATGGGGGTGGCTACCGGCGTGTCGCGTGTGAGCCGGCCCACAGGGGGTATCGACAGCTCAGGTGCCGCGAGGAGGTCGCCGCCGTCGAGTTCAGCGCTTGCCGAGTCGAGTTCGGCAAGCGCAGCTTGATCGCGCGCATGTCGACCGGAAGGCACGGAATCGACTCCCATATGAACAGGCGAGAACGACGGGCAACATGACCGTATCGGGCCCGTGGTCATCGCCCCACGGAGGACAGGCAAAGAGCGCTCAAAGTGACGATGGTCGCCGGAAACCCATAACGCAGCGTGTTGATTTCCACCCGACTGGTCACGCACGGTTGCGAGTTTGCAATTTTGACCCCGGCGCGAGGGGTAAAACCGGACGAACCGAGACATTCGGGCGCGTCGCGCCACCGGGCGATTGTCACGCTGCGTAGTCGAATGACAACGCCTGAACCGGGGTGCGAACCCGGACGAATCACGCAGTTAACGGGCCACTACGATCCGGCTGAGGTCGCGCCGAAGTACCCACGGGGTCGCCAGGCTGCGGCGAACAACAAGTAATCCCCGCGGGCATAGGCGCCCGGCGGCAGCAGATCGGTCGAGCCACTGGGCCCGGCCCGAACAGCGCCCGGCGGCCTGCGCGGGTGCACGGACGTGAGGACCCACTCGTGGATCTCTTCGAGTACCAGGCACGGGACCTGTTCGAGAAGCACGGCGTGCCCGTGCTCGGCGGCTTGGTCGCCGAGACGCCCGCCGAGGCACGCGCGGCCGCCGACAAGCTCGGCGGCCGGGTGGTGGTGAAGGCCCAGGTGAAGGTGGGCGGCCGGGGCAAGGCCGGCGGAGTGAAGTTGGCCGACTCCCCGGACGACGCGGAGGCCAAGGCCGCCGCGATCCTCGGCATGGACATCAAGGGCCATACCGTGCGTCGGGTGATGCTCGCCCAAACCGCCGACATCGCCACCGAGTACTACGTGTCCTTCCTGCTCGACCGCGCCAACCGCACCTTCCTGGCCATGGCCACCACCCAGGGCGGCATGGACGTCGAGCAGGTCGCGGCGGAAACCCCGCACCTGCTGGCGAAGGTTCCGGTGGACGCCAATGTCGGCTGCGACGCGGCCAAAGCGGCTGAGATCGTTGCCGCGGCCGGCTTCCCGGCCGAGCACGCCGCCGGGGTGGCAGACGTGCTGCAGAAGCTGTGGACCGTCTTCCAGTCCGAGGACGCCACGCTGGTGGAAGTCAATCCGCTGGTGGTGACCGGCGACGGCCGCATCATCGCGCTGGACGGCAAGGTCAGCCTGGACGCCAACGCGGACTTCCGGCACCCGGACCACGCAGCGCTGGAGGACTCCTCCGCGGTGGACCCGCTGGAGCAGCGGGCCAAGGAGAAGGAACTGAACTACGTCAAGCTCGACGGCGAGATCGGCATCATCGGCAACGGGGCCGGCCTGGTCATGTCCACCCTCGACGTGGTGGCCTACGCCGGCGAGGCGCACGGCGGGGTGAAGGCCGCGAACTTCCTGGACATTGGCGGTGGCGCTTCGGCCGAGGTCATGGCCGACGGGCTGGAGATCATCTTGTCCGACCCGGCGGTGCGCAGCGTGTTCGTGAACGTCTTCGGTGGGATCACCTCCTGTGATGCGGTGGCCAACGGGATCGTGGCCGCCGTCGCGCTACTGGAGAGCAAGGGCGAGACGATCACCAAGCCGTTGGTGGTTCGGCTGGATGGCAACAACGCCGACGAGGGTCGCCGGATCCTGAACGAGGCGAACCTGTCCGTGGTCGAGATGGTGGACACGATGGACGGCGCCGCCGCCCGCGTCGCCGAGCTCGCCGCCAAAAACTGAAGGACGAGACGTGGCCATCTTCCTGACCGAGAACTCTCGGATCGTCGTGCAGGGCATGACGGGGTCCGAGGGACGCAAGCACACCCAGCGCATGCTGACCTCCGGTGCCACCGTGGTCGGCGGCGTGACGCCCGGCAAGGCCGGCCAGAAGGTCGAGTTCGACGGGGCCTCGTTGCCCGTGTTCGGCTCGGTCGCCGAGGCCGTCAGCGAGGGTGGCGCCGACGTGTCGGTGATCTTCGTGCCGCCGAAGTTCACCAAGGGTGCGGTGCTGGAGGCGATTGACGCCTCGGTGCCACTGGTCGTGGTGATCACCGAAGGTGTGCCGGTGCACGACACCGCCGCGTTCCACGCCTACAACGAGAAGAAGGCCGGGGTCACCCGGATCATCGGCCCGAACTGCCCGGGCATCATCTCGCCGGGGAAGTCCAATGCGGGCATCATCCCGGCGGACATCACCAAGTCCGGTCCGATCGGGCTGGTCTCCAAGTCCGGCACGCTGACCTACCAGATGATGTACGAGCTGCGCGACATCGGTTACACGACGTGCGTGGGCATCGGTGGCGACCCGGTCGTCGGCACCACGCACATCGACTGCCTGCGGGCGTTCCAGGACGACCCGGAGACCGTGGCGATGGTGATGATCGGTGAGATCGGTGGCGACGCCGAGGAGCGCGCGGCGGACTTCATCAAGTCCTACGTGACCAAGCCGGTGGTCGGGTACGTAGCCGGCTTCACCGCCCCGGAGGGCAAGACCATGGGCCACGCCGGTGCCATCGTCTCCGGCTCCTCGGGCACCGCGGCGGCCAAGAAGGACGCCCTCGAGGCGGTCGGAGTTCGCGTCGGCAAGACGCCCTCGGAGACCGCCCGCCTCATGCGGGAGATCATGAATTCGCTCTGACGGCGAGTCAGCCGACGGGATTCTCGGACCAGATGTACCAGGGGCCGCGTAGGTGCCGCAGCGTCTGGGCGTAGGTATCGCTGGGCGGCACGGGCGTGGCCGCGGGGATGTAGGCCATCCCGTTGCGGCCCAGCGATCCGACGCCGCGGTCGAACGCGAAGTACACGACGCCGCCCGCCGCCAGCACGCGATGGACCCGGTAGGTGCCCACGTGGCCGAGGTCGCCCTGCTGGGCGGCGGCCGCCACCGGGTCGGGCGCGGCGAGCACCGTGCGGGCGACATCGCCGAGATCGTCCTGCGCGAGGGCGAAGCGGGCGTGCAGTGGTGCGTGAACGTGGAAGAGCGTGACCACCAGCAGCGCCCCGGCCGGAGCCACCAGCCACCAGCGGGCCGGTCGCTCACCGCGGAACAGCGTGGCGGCCAGCCGACCGCTCCAGATCAGCGCGCAGCCGGCCAACAGGACCAAGGGCACCGCGGCGTCGAAGGCGTCGAACGCCGGGCGGCTCCAGATCCACGCCAGCCACACCGCGAACAGCGCGCAGAACGCGTGGAACCACCAGCGTGGCGGGTCGACCTCCCAGCGGTGCACCGGCCGCTCGAGCAGCGAAAGCCCACCCGCGGCGCCGTCCTCCGGCCGCCGCGTCGGGGCAATGCGCCAAACGCCCGTCACACCATGATCAAGACACATCGGGCGTGGTCGAAGAACCATTTTCAGTGAACTCGTTGCGAACCTGCATCCACGGCAAACAGTCGTTGGGGTTTGTACCAACGTCCGAGAACGGGTGTCGGTACGTGATCTGGGGGCCGCCGGCAGGCAGTGTTGTCCGGTGGTCACGATCCTGGCGCCGGCGCCACGCACGACAGGCGTCGGACCGCAGGATCCGGGATCACGGTGGCCGGCCGCCTTCGGGCTGCTGGCGGCGCTGATCTCCGCGGCTGTCGGACTGGCCGTGCTGGGTGCGGTCAGTGTGCTGCTGTGGGCCACCGGACCGGCTTCGGGCGGCAGTCCGACCGGTCCGTTCCGCACCGCGTCCTGGTTCTGGTTGTTGGGGCAACGGGCGGCGACCCATCTCCCGGCGGGGCATGTGCAGTTGGCCCCGTTGGGTCTCACTGCGGTACTCGCGGTGGTCGCGGTACGGGCGGCGGGGTGGGCCGCCCGTACCGCGCGGGCCCATGAGACGGGGCCCGCGGCGGCCGTCGTCGCCGGGTTCACCGGGGGCTGTGGCGTGCTGGCGCTCGTCGCCGCGCACGAGACCTCACCGCACGGGCTGAGTGCGGCCGTCATGCCCGCCATGCGCGCGGCGGTGCTGTTCGCTGTGCTGACCTCGTTGATGGGCGTGGCCCCGCAGACGTGGTTGTGGGCGCAGTTCGCCGCGCAGTGGCGGACCCGGGCCCGGCCGGTACTGCGCGCCGCGGGGGCGGCGAGCCTGATTCTGTTCGGCGGCGGCTTCGCGGTGGTGGGCGTCTGCCTGGCCGTGCACAACGAGGCCGTCGGCGCGGTTTTCGACCGCACCGGGGGCGGCAACAGTGGCTTCATCGGGCTGGCCCTGATCAGTGTGATCTTCCTGCCGAACGCAGCGTGCTGGGCGGTGGGGTTCGCCTCCGGTCCCGGTGTTGCGCTGGCCGCCGACGCCCACGTGGACTTCCGTGGCATGGATGCGGGCGCGCTACCCGGCCTGCCGCTGACCGCCGGGTTGCCCCAGGCCGGGGCGCTCGGCTGGATCGCCTGGCTGCCGTTGCTGGTGCCGCTGGCCGCGGGCCTGGCCACCGGATGGGCCATCGCGCCGGACAAGGGGCGTCCGGTCCGCGGCACCTTGTTGCCGACCGCGGCTGCGGCGGCACTGACCGGATTGCTGGTCGGCGCGGTGTGCTGGCTCTCCGCGGGTGATGGCGGTGGTCGGTTGACCCAGTTCGGCCCGTCGGGATGGCAGGTCGGTGGGTCGGTAGCGGCCGAATTGCTCGTCATCGGGTTGCCGGTGGCGGCCATTCGGCTGGCCGTGACCCGGCACCGCTCGCCCGCCACGGTGCCCGCCGCCCGCACGTCCACCGAGACCGTGTCGGCTCCGGTCGTTGCCGATGACGAGGCCGACCGGTTCCCGCCGATGGACCTGGAGGACCTGGAGGACACCCAGGAAATCCCGATCATCAGGCTGTCCGAGGACGCCGAGCCGGTCGAGGTCGTCGGGTCGGCCGCTATGCCGAAAGGCTTCGAGCTGTTCGCCGAGCCCACCGGCCGACCAACCGTGGCCCTGATCGAGGTTGACCTGGAAGACACCCAGCCGATCCCGGTGATCCCCGCCGACTGAGCCCCGCCGCAGCGGCGGATATCGTGGCCGCGCAATCGAGACACAGCGGCGGCGGGAGCAGGTAGTGGTGGACCGCCCGGCCCGCCTGGTGGTACTCGTCTCGGGCTCGGGGACGAACCTGCAGGCGCTCCTCGACGCCGCGGCGGACCCCTCCTGGGGCGCCGACATCGTGGCGGTGGGTGCCGACCGGGACGACATCGAGGGTTTGGCCCGGGCCGCACGGACCGGTGTGCCCACGTTCGTGGAGCGCGTCGCGGACCACGCCGACCGGAACGACTGGGACAGCGCACTGACCAAGGCGATCGCCGATCACGAACCGGATCTGGTGGTCTCCGCGGGCTTCATGCGCATTCTTGGACCGGTGTTCCTGGCGGCGTTCGGTGGGCGCTGTGTGAACACGCACCCCGCACTGCTGCCCGCGTTTCCCGGCGCGCACGGGGTGCGCGACGCGCTGGCCCACGGGGTGCGGGTTTCCGGGGTCACCGTGCACCTGGTCGACGCGGGCGTGGACACCGGGCCGATCATCGCCCAGCGCGCGGTACCGGTGCTGGACGGCGATGACGAAACGAGCTTGCACGAGCGGATCAAGGTCGAGGAACGTGCGTTGCTGGTCGAGGTCATCGGCCGGATGGCGCGTGAGGGTTATCGGGTGGACGGCCGCAGCGTGCGGCTCGGTTGTGGAGAAGGAGCAACACGGTGAGTGAGTCCGAGGGTCGGCGCGTCGTGCGTCGAGCGCTGATCAGCGTCTATGACAAGGCCGGCCTGACGGAACTGGCGAGCGGGTTGCACGCTGCCGGGGTGGCCATCGTGTCCACCGGGTCCACCGCGGCGACCATCGCTGCGGCGGGCGTGCCGGTGACCCCGGTGGAGGAACTGACCGGGTTCCCGGAGTGCCTGGAGGGCCGGGTGAAGACGCTGCACCCGCGGGTGCACGCGGGCATCCTCGCCGACCTGCGCAAGGACGACCACGTCGCACAGCTTGCGGAGCTGGGCGTGGAGGCCTTCGAGTTGGTGGTGGTCAACCTGTATCCGTTCCGCGACACGGTGATGTCCGGTGCCGAGCCCGACGAGTGCGTGGAGCAGATCGACATCGGCGGGCCGTCCATGGTGCGCGCCGCGGCGAAGAACCACCCGTCGGTGGCCGTGGTGGTCGACCCGGACCGCTACGACGAGGTGCTCGACGCGGTGAAGGACGGCGGTTTCACCCTGGCTGCCCGGCAGCGGCTGGCGGCGGCCGCCTTCCAGCACACCGCGGACTACGACGTGGCGGTGGCCTCGTGGATGAGCTCGCAGTTCCCGGATGACGAGGAGGTGCCGTGGCCGTCCTGGACCGGGGCCACCTGGACCCGGTCCGCGGTGCTGCGCTACGGGGAGAACCCGCATCAGTACGCCGCGCTGTACCGGCACTGGCGCGATGGCCTGGCGTCCTCGGAGCAGCTGCACGGCAAGGAGATGTCCTACAACAACTACGTGGACACCGACGCCGCACGGCGGGCCGCGTACGACTTCGGCGAGCCCTGCGTGGCGATCATCAAGCACGCCAACCCGTGTGGCATCGCGATCGGTGAGGACATTGCCGACGCGCACCGCAAGGCCCACGCATGCGACCCGGTCTCCGCATTCGGCGGGGTCATCGCCACCAACAGCCCGGTGAGCCTGGCCATGGCCGAGCAGCTCGCCGACGTGTTCACCGAGGTGGTGTGCGCGCCGGACTTCGACGAGGACGCGCTGGAACTGCTGCGGGGCAAGAAAAACCTGCGCCTGCTGCGCCTGCCGGTGCTCATGACGGAGGACCACCTGGAGTTCCGCCCCATCTCCGGCGGGGTGCTGGTGCAGACCCCCGACCGGATCGACGCGCCGGGTGACGACCCGGAAGATTGGCAGTTGGTCATTGGTCGACCGGCGAGCGAGGAGATCCGCGCCGACCTGGCCTTCGCCTGGCGGGCGATCCGCGCCGTCAAGTCCAACGCCATCCTGCTGGCCTCCGGCGGGGCCACCGTCGGTATCGGGATGGGCCAGGTGAACCGGGTGGACTCGGCGCGCCTGGCGGTGGCCCGGGCCGGCGAGCGGGCGGCCGGCTCGGTGGCCGCCTCCGACGCGTTCTTCCCGTTCCCCGACGGCCTGCAGGTGCTCGCCGACGCCGGGGTCAAGGCGGTCGTGCAGCCCGGCGGATCGGTCCGCGACGAAGAGGTGATCGAGGCCGCCAAGAAGGCCGGGATCACCATGTACTTGACCGGGACGCGGCACTTCGCGCACTAGATCCGATGGGTTCACCGATGGCCAGTCGATGACCGTGCCGACGCCGTTGCTCGCGGCGCTGGAGCGCTTGCGACTGGATGGGGCGATCTTCTTCCGGGCCGAGTTCACCGAGAGCTGGGCGCTGCACTCGCCGGTGCGGGATATGACCGGGGTGATCCGGCCCGGCGCCGATCGGCTGATCCTGTTCCACATCGTGGCCACCGGCCGCTGCTGGGTGGAGGTCGAGGGCGGCGAACGACATTGGGCCAACCGCGGCGACGTGATCGTGCTGCCCTACGGCGATGACTATGTGATGGGCGGAGTGGGCCCGGCCGAACGCGTGCCGCTGGCGACCCTGATGGCGCGCCCGCCGTGGGAGACCATGCCGGTGCTCGTGCACGGCGCGGGTGGCGAGCGCACCGACGTGGTGTGTGGGTACCTGTACTCCGAGGACCCGTTGTTCGACCCGAACCTGCGCGCGTTCCCGCCTGCGTTCGTGGTGCGGTTGTCCGATGGACCGGCCAAGACCTGGGTGCAGGCCGGCATCGAGTTCGCGCTGGCCACGACCGGGCGCACGATGCCGTCCGACTCGGTATCCACCCGGCTGCCGGAGCTCCTGCTGATCGAGGTGCTGCGGGTGCACCTGGCCGATGCACACGCCACCGACCACGGGTGGGTAGCCGCGCTGCGCGATCCGGTGCTGGCGCCCGCGATGGCCGCGCTGCACGCCAATCCGCAGCGCAAGTGGACGGTCGCTGACCTGGCCGCGGCAGTGACGGTGTCGCGTTCGGTGCTCGACGAGCGGTTCCGCAACGTGCTCGGGCGGTCCCCGATCAAATATCTGACGGAGTGGCGGATGCACGTGGCGCAGGACCTGTTGACCGCCACGGACCTCAGCGTGGGGGCGGTCGGTCGACGGGTCGGCTACGACTCCGAGGAGGCTTTCAGTCGGGCGTTCAAACGCGCCCGGGGCAGCGCGCCCGGAGCCTGGCGGCTCCGGGCGCGGGCCGCGATCAGCTCTCCCGCGCCGCAGCGGTGAGCACCGACGGGTTCGGGTAGTCCTCGCAGTGCTGGTAGGCGTAGGTGAGTCGGACCAGTCCATTGCGGCCGACCACGAATTCCTTCACCGCCCGCCAGGGGTCATCAACCAGCGGGTGCCCGGCGGCTCGCCGGTCCTGCTGGAAGGCCGTGCCGATCTCCGCCGGGTGCGCCCAGTACTCGGCCGGCGCTTCGGGCAGGATCCGCTCGAGTTGCCACTGCCCGATCCCGTAGGCGCGGTAGGCCTCGTGCTCGGGGTCGCAGAGCATCGGGCAGGGCAGGCCGTGCTCGGTGTGGTAGGCCGCGGCGCGGACGGGCTCGCCCTGGCTGATGATGACCGGGGTCAGCCCGGCGTCGGAGTAGCGCTGCAGGTCGGTCTTCAGCCGGGCGGCCCGTTCGAAGCCGCACCAGCAACCGAAATGGCGCCAGAACATCAGCAGGGCCGGACCGGTGCTCCAGAACTCTGCCAATTGGCGCTCCCGGCCGGTGTGGTCGAGGAGCGTGAGATCCGGTGCCGGGGTTCCCGGCGGGAGTGGGTTGCCCTCGTCCTCCTGCGGGCCGGCGGTCCATCGGTGCAACCACTCGGCCTCCGCGACGGTGATCAGATCCTGCGTCAGTTCCATGTCGGTTCTCCTCGGTTCACGTGTGTGCCTGCGCCCATGGTTGTCGCGGATCGGCGGCCTGACCCTGACTGAGACACCGGGCCACTTGACCGGGACGCGGGACTTTGAGCACCGACACCCTGCGCGCCGTTCAGCAAAATTTTTCGCGCCCGATCCGGGGTGAACGTCACCGAACCAGGACAAGCACGTCTCATCCGTTCGGCCGGCGTGTGAAACAAACCTTGCGGGGCCGCGCAGGTCCTCCTGTACTGCTCCAAACGGGTGGTGGTGCGGGTGGCGGGAGGAACTGTGCGTCAGACGCGCGCGGGCAAGGACGGATCGGTCGACGGGCTCGACACGGATGCCGTTGCGACCTTCGATCTGGTTGCCGCGGACATCGAGGCGACCGTGGTCAACCCCCGGCTGTTCGACTTCGGTCCGGACCCGGAACTGCCGGTGACCGCTCCGGTGGCCGCGCTGCCGCCGTGGATGCGGGCCACCGCGCCGGCCCAGCCCGACGTTGAGGCCGTGTCGACCTCGGATCGCCGCGGGCGCTCGCTGCCGCGGGCCCGGGGCCACCGGCGTCACGCCACGATCGAGGCTCCTGTCGTTGAGTTGCTGGTCGTCGAGGCCCCGGCGCCGGTCGAGGTCCCGGTCGAGCTCCCGATGCCGACGCCCGCGCCGCGGACGGTGGCCGAGGCCGCCGCAGCCGCCCTTTTCCTGACCGTCCAGGGTGACATCGCCACAGCTGCCGCTCCTGCCGTGCCGGCCCCGGCTCCGGTGCTGAGCCGCGTCGCGGCCAAGCCCACCCGTGGCGACAAGGTCCGCCGGGCCACCGGTTGGGCGGGCCTGGCCATGGCACTCGGTGGTGGCCTCGGTGCGCTCTACATCGGCATGACCGGCGGTTCGAGCACGCCGACCCCGCTGCCCGATTCCCAGCTCGCCGCCGGACAGTGGGTGGTGCACAACATCGGCGCGAAGGCCTCGCTGCTCGCGCCCGCATCGGTGGCCAAGGCGCTGACCAAGGACGGCTTCGACCCCGGTCGGATCATTCCCTATGCTGACGGGCCATCAGGTTCCACTGGTGCCGTGGCGAGCCCGGACTGGAAGTGCTGCAACGTGCTGTTGGCGACCACCCCGGTCGGCGACAGCTCGGTGCGTGACGGTCTGCCGACCGCGCTGCGTCCGGCCTACGACCAGTCCCGCGCGCTGGCCTCGTTCACCGAGGCCGGGCGCACCACAGAGATCCGTCAGGTGTTGGACGGCACCACGGCGCAGGTCGCCGCGTCCCTCGCCAGCGAGCACACCGTGCTGGTCAACGCCGGCAAGGAGGTGCTGGCCAGCAAGAAGCTGCACCTCAGTGCCGAAGCCACGCGGGCGGTCAAGGCCGGCCGGGTCGACTCCCGGGTGTTGTTGGCGATCGTCGGTATCGCCAGCCGGCACGAGGTCTCCGTGCTGGACTTCCCGATCGCTGACGCGGAAACCGCGGTCGGCGGACTGGCCCGCGAGGTACGCATCGACAAGCTGGACGGCAAGCCGCTGGCCGCGGGCATTGCCACGGTCAGCGATGCGGATGCCTTCCTGAACATGCAGGTGGACCCGTACAAGCCGGCCTCCATGGCGCTGGGCGACGAGGAGACCGGTAGCGCTGTGTCGGTGCTGGACATCCGCTACGACGCGCCGGGTCCGCTGGGCCTGATCACGCCCCGCGGCTAGCTCTTGGGCGCCGCCTAGACTCACCCGCGGAGCGCACGCGACGCGGGGAGAGCAACGGTGGGTGCACGGATTCTGGACGGTAAGGCCACCGCGGCCGCGATCCGCGCGGAACTGCGCGAGCGGGTGACGGTGCTGGCGGCTCGTGGTGTGGTGCCGGGCCTGGGCACGGTGCTGGTCGGCGACGACCCCGGCAGCCACTCCTACGTGGCCGGCAAGCATCGGGACTGCGCGGAGATCGGCATCGCGAGCATCCGCCGCGACCTGCCCGCCACCGCCACCCAGGCCGAGGTCGAGCAGGCGGTTGCCGAGCTCAACGCCGACCCCGCCTGCACCGGATTCATCGTGCAGTTGCCGTTGCCCAAGGGCCTGGACGCCAACCGTGTGCTGGGCCTGGTCGACCCGAACAAGGACGCCGACGGCCTGCACCCGATCAACCTGGGCAAGCTGGTGCTGGGCGAGGACGCGCCGCTGCCCTGCACCCCGCGGGGCATCGTGGAACTGCTCGCCCGCTACGGCATTTCCACCGCCGGCGCCGACGTCACCGTGGTCGGCCGCGGCGTGACTGTCGGCCGCCCGCTGGGACTGCTGCTCACCCGGCGCGCGGAGAACGCCACCGTCACCCTGTGCCACACCGGCACCCGTGACCTCGCCTCTCACGTGCGTCGCGCGGACATCGTGGTGGCCGCGGCCGGGGTGCGGGGGTTGATCACCGCGGAGATGGTCGCCCCCGGCGCGGTGGTCCTGGATGTGGGCACCTCGCGCTCGGCGGAGGGCAAGCTGGTCGGTGACGTCGATCCGAAGGTGGCCGAGGTGGCCGGCTGGCTGGCCCCGATGCCCGGCGGCGTGGGTCCGATGACCCGCGCGATGCTGGTGGACAACGTGGTGCTGGCCGCGGAGCGAGCGCTGGCATGAGTGGCCGGCACGGCCGTCCGGAGGTGGAGGTGCCCGAGGCGGCGCCGGTGCCGGCACGCCGCGGGTCCGCCGTCCGGGAGTTGCTGGTCGGCGAGTGGCCGCTGCTGGCGGTGCTCGGGGTGTGTCTGGCCGGGCTGATCGTGGTGCTGGACAACCACTTCCGGCGGGGCACCGTGCTGTTCGCCGGTGGGTTGGTGCTGGCCGCCGGTTTGCGCTTGGTGCTGCCCACCCCAGAGGCTGGGTCCTTGGCCGTTCGCTCCCGGTTCACCGACGTGTTGACACTGGGTGCGCTGGGGCTGGGTGTGCTGCTCACCGCCCTGGTCGTGCCGCCACCGACATGAGCTAGAGTTTCGACGGAAATCTCTTGATGCCGAGATATATCGGTGCCGCGACGAAGGGACGAGCAGGATGGCGCGCAAGGGCAAGGTCACCGTTGTCGGAGCAGGTTTCTACGGGTCGACCACCGCGCTTCGCCTGGCGGAGTACGACATCTTCTCCGAGGTCGTGCTCACCGACATCGTCGAGGGCAAGCCAGAGGGCCTGGCCCTGGACATGAACCAGTCCCGGCCGATCGAGGGCTTCGAGACCAAGCTGACCGGCGCGACCACCACCGCGGACGGCGGCGGCTACGAGCTGACCGCAGGTTCGGACATCGTGGTGATCACCGCGGGCCTGCCGCGCAAGCCGGGCATGAGCCGCATGGACCTCATCGAGACCAACGCCAAGATCGTGCGCGGGGTCGCGGAGAACATCGTGAAGCACTCCCCGGACGCGGTGATCGTGGTCGTGTCCAACCCGCTGGACGAGATGACCGCGCTTACTCAGCTCGCCTCGGGCCTACCCAAGAGCAGGGTCATCGGCCAGGCGGGCATGCTCGACACCGCCCGGTTCACCAACTTCGTGGCCGAGAAGCTCGGCGTCGAGGTCGGCGCGGTGACCACGCTGACCCTCGGCTCGCACGGCGACACGATGGTGCCGGTGCCCAGCGCCTGCAACGTCAACGGCAAACCGCTGGCCGACATGCTCTCCGCCGACGAGATCGAGGACCTGGTGGTACGCACCCGCAACGGTGGCGCCGAGGTCGTCGCGCTGCTCAAGACCGGCTCGGCGTACTACGCCCCGTCGGCCGCCGCGGCCCGCATGGTCAAGGCCATTGCCACCGACTCCGGTGCGGTCATGCCTGTCTGTTGCTGGGTGGACGGCGAGTACGGCATCAACGGCGTGTACCTCGGCGTCGAGGCCGAGCTGGGCGCGGGCGGCGTGAAGAAGGTCGTCGAGCGCGATCTGACGGACAGTGAGTTGGCTGCGCTCAAGGCGGCCGCCGAGGCCGTGCGCGCCAAGCAGGGCGACGTCGCCAACCTCTGATCACCCGTTGCGTCCGACGAAGTGGTGTCGACGGCGAGCCACTTCTTCGGACGCAAGGCCTCAAGGGGCCTGCTCAGGACACGGGGTCAGAGGCCGGCCAGGGCCTGGTTGAAGGTGGCCGACGGACGCATCACCGCGGACGCCAGGGCGTCGTCGGGGCGGTAGTAGCCGCCGATGTCGGCCGGGGAGCCCTGGACCGCCAGCAGCTCGGCGGTGATCGTCTGCTCCTGGCTCGCCAGGTTCTTCGCCAGGCCGCCGAAGGCCGCCGCGAGGTCGGTGTCGTCGGTCTGCTGCGCCAGCTCCTGGGCCCAGTACAGGGCGAGGTAGAAGTGGCTGCCACGGTTGTCGATCGAGCCGACCTTGCGAGCCGGCGACTTGTTCTCGTCCAGGAAGGTGCCGGTCGCGCGGTCGAGGGTGTCGGCCAGGATTTGCGCGCGCTGGTTGCCGGTCGCGTTCGCCAGGTGCTCGAAGCTGACGGCGAGGGCCAGGAACTCGCCCAGGCTGTCCCAGCGCAGGTAGTTCTCCTTGACCAGCTGCTGCACGTGCTTGGGGGCCGACCCGCCGGCGCCGGTCTCGAACAGGCCGCCGCCGTTGATCAACGGCACCACCGAGAGCATCTTGGCCGACGTGCCCAGCTCCAAGATCGGGAACAGGTCGGTCAGGTAGTCGCGCAGCACGTTGCCGGTGACGCTGATGGTGTCCTCGCCCTTGCGGATCCGGCCGAGGCTGTAGGCGATCGCGTCCACCGGCGCGAGGATCTTGATCTCCAGACCATCGGTGTCGTGCTCGGGCAGGTAGGCGTTCACCTTCTCGATCAGCTGCGCGTCGTGCGCCCGGGTCTCGTCGAGCCAGAACACCGCCGGCGTTCCGCTCGCGCGGGCGCGGGTCACGGCGAGCTTCACCCAGTCGCGGATCGGGACGTCCTTGGTCTGGCAGGCGCGCCAGATGTCGCCGGCGCTGACCACCTGCTCGAGCAGCGTGTCGCCCGCGCTGTTCTTGACCCGGACGGTGCCGGGGTTGCGGATCTCGAAGGTCTTGTCGTGGCTGCCGTACTCCTCGGCGGCCTGCGCCATCAGGCCGACGTTGGGCACCGAGCCCATGGTGGCCGGGTCGTAGGCGCCGTTGGCCCGGCAGTCGTCGATCACGACCTGGTAGATACCGGCGTAGCTGCTGTCGGGGATGACAGCGAGGGTGTCGTGCTCGGCGCCGTCGGGGCCCCACATGCGGCCCGAGGTCCTGATCATGGCCGGCATCGAGGCGTCCACGATCACGTCGCTCGGCACGTGCAGGTTGGTGATGCCGCGGTCGGAGTCGACCATGGCGATGTCGGGACCGTCGGCGAGCGCCCGGTCGAACGCGGCCTTGATCGCAGGCCCGTTGCTCAGCTTGTCCAGCCCGGCGTAGATGCCGCCCAGGCCGTCGTTCGGGCTCAGGCCGGCGGCGGCCAGATCCTCGCCGTACTTCGCGAACACGTCGGCGAAGTAGGCCTGCACGACGTGGCCGAAGATGATCGGGTCGGAGACCTTCATCATGGTCGCCTTGAGGTGGGCCGAGAACAGCACGCCCTCGTCCTTGGCGCGCTGCACCTGGGCGGCCAGGAACTCGCGCAACGGACCGACCCGCATGGCGGTGGCGTCCACCACCTCGCCGGCCAGCACCGTAAGGCCCGCCTTGAGCACGGTGACCGCGCCGTCGTTGCCGGTGAGCTCGATGGTCAGGGTGTCGTCGGCCGGGATCACGACCGACTTCTCGTTGGAGCGGAAGTCGTCGGCGCTCATGGTGGCCACGTTGGTCTTTGAGTCGGCGCTCCAGACGCCCATCCGGTGCGGGTGCTTGCGGACGTAGTTCTTGACCGACGCGGGCGCGCGGCGGTCGGAGTTGCCCTCGCGCAGCACCGGGTTGACCGCGCTGCCCTTGACCTTGTCGTACTTGGCCCGATCGGCCTTCTCCGCGTCGGTCTTCGGGTCCTCCGGGTAGTCGGGCAGGTCGTAGCCCTGCCCCTGCAGCTCGGTGATCGCGGCCTTGAGCTGCGGGGTGGAGGCCGAGATGTTGGGCAGCTTGATGATGTTGGCGGCCGGGGTCTTGGCCAGCGCGCCCAGCTCGGCGAGCGCGTCACCGATCCGCTGCTGCTCGGTCAGCCGCTCCGGGAACTGCGCGATGATCCGGCCGGCGAGAGAGATGTCCCGTGTCTCCACCTCGATCCCCGCGGTGGACGCGTACGCCTGGATGATCGGCAGGAACGAGTAGGTCGCCAGCAGCGGCGCCTCGTCGGTCCGGGTGTAGATGATCGTCGCCATGGGTACGGACAGCCTCCTGCGGTCGCCGGCGTGCGTGCTGGACTCATATTACCTTGACGTCAAGATACCTGGGTCGGCGCCGGGTCGGCGCCCGGCCCCGCTCGGCTGCAAGAATGCCCTCCATGTCCGACCGTCCCCGGGTGCTCTCCGGCATCCAGCCCACTGCCGACTCGTTCCATCTCGGCAACTACCTGGGGGCGGTTCGGCAGTGGGTGCGCCTGCAGGACGACCATGAGGTGTTCTTCTTCATCGCCGACCTGCACGCGATCACCGTCGACTACGACCCCGCGAAACTGCGGGCGCGTACCCGTATCTCCGCCGCGCAGCTACTCGCGGCCGGGCTGGATCCGGAGCGTTGCGCGCTGTTCGTGCAGAGCCAGGTGCCCGAGCATGCGCAGCTGGCCTGGGTGATGAACTGCCTCACCGGTTTCGGTGAGGCCTCCCGAATGACCCAGTTCAAGGACAAGTCCGCCAAGGGCGGCACGGACCGGGCCACCGTCGGGTTGTTCACCTACCCGATCCTGCAGGCCGCGGACATCCTGCTGTACCAGGCCGACCATGTGCCGGTCGGCGAGGACCAACGCCAGCACCTGGAGCTGACCCGCGACCTCGCGCAGCGGTTCAATCACCGCTACGGCGACACCTTCACCGTGCCGTCCCCGTACATCCTCAAGGCCACCGCGAAGATCGTGGACCTGCAGGAGCCGACGGCAAAGATGAGTAAGTCCAACTCCTCACCGTCGGGCATCGTGGAGTTGCTCGACGAGCCGAGCGTGTCGGCCAAGAAGATCCGCTCCGCGGTCACCGACTCCGGTCGGGAAATCGTGTTCGACGAGGTCAACAAGCCCGGCGTGGCCAACCTGCTGACGATCGCCGCGGAACTGACCGGAACCCCGATCGAGGAGCTGGTGACCGGCTACGACGGCCGGGGTTACGGGGATCTGAAGAAGGATGTGGCGGCCGCGGTGACCGAGTTCGTCACCGGATTCCGGGAGCGCACCGCGCGTTACCTCGACGACACCGCGGCGCTGGATGCGGTGCTCGCCAATGGCGCCGCGCGGGCGGGTGCGGTGGCCGGGCAGACCCTGGCTGCGGTCTACGACCGCATCGGGTTCCTGGCGGCCAAGGGCTGACGTGGCGGGCCGGACGGAGCATACGATCGGGGTCGCGATCGCGATTCCCGAACCGCACGGACGAGAACTGCAGTCCTGGCGCGAGCAGTTCGGCGACCCGGCGGCGCGCAAGATCCCGGCGCACGTGACGCTGCTGCCGCCCACCGTGGTCGCCGAGGACGAACTGCCCACGATCGAGGAGCACCTGTTGCGCGCGGCTGCGGCGAGTGAGCCGTTCGGCCTCCACCTGCGCGGCACCGGTACCTTCCGGCCGGCTTCCTCGGTGGTATTCGTGACGCTGGCCGAGGGCATCTCCGCGTGCGAAATGTTGGAGGCCAAGGTGCGCTCGGGCCCATTGGGCCGCCGGGCGCTGGACTTCGCCTACCACCCGCACGTGACCGTGGCGCACGATCTACTGGACGCCGCACTGGATCACGCCTTCGACACATTGGCCGGCTACGACGCCCGCTTCCAGGTCTGGGGTTTCAGCCTTTACGCGCACGGGCTGGACGGGGTGTGGCGTCCGCAGCGCGACTTCGCCTTCGCGGGGGCCTTCCCGAACGCCCCCGACGAATAGCCACCCGACGTGAGGCTGCGTCAGGTACCCAATGCAATAAGGGTTCGAGTACGCGCGGCGCGGGCGCAGAGCCCAGTGCTGGATCACCTGCTGCGTGCCCGGCGACGTTACCTGGACTCCGGTGGCACTCGGCAGTCCGGTGCGGTCACCTACTTCGCGTTCCTGTCCTTCTTCCCGTTGGTCGCGTTGATCTTCGCGGTGATCGGCTTCGTGCTGGTCTGGTACCCGCAGGTGCACGATGACCTGACGCGGTCCATCTCCGACGCACTGCCGGGTCTGGTCGGCACCCGACCCGGGCAGATCAACGTGGACCAGATCGCCGACGCCAAGACCGGCGCCGGGATCATCGGAGTGGCCGGACTGGTCTGGGCCGGCACCTCGTGGGTGGCCGCGCTGCGCGAGTCGGTGCGGATGATGTGGTGCAGCAGCCTGGACGGTGGTTACAACCCGGTGATCCGCAAGCTGCGCGACATCGTGCTGCTCGCTGTGCTCGGGTTGGCCATGCTCGGCTCGATCGCGTTCTCCACCGTGGCGACCATCGCCACCGACCGGGTGGTGGACGCGCTGGAACTGTCCGAGCAGGCCACCGTGGAATGGCCGGTGCGGGTGGCCGCGGTGGCCATCGGCATCGCCGCCTCCATGCTGTTGTTCGGGGTGATGTTCTGGCGGCTGTCCGGGGCACGGGTGCCGTTCGAGGACCTGTGGCGGGGTGCGCTGCTGGCCGGTATCGCCTTCGAGGTACTCAAACTGTGCGCCACGGTGCTGCTCGGGCACACCATGCGCAATCCGGCCTACGCCACGTTCTCCGTCGCGGTGGGCCTGCTGGTGTGGATCAATTTCGTGAACCAGGTGACGTTGTTCGCCGCGGCCTGGACGGCTACCCGTCAGACCTGACGATCAGTCACGTGGTTCGATCAGCGCAGCGCGCCGGCGCGGCGGTACCGACGCCGGTTGCGTATCCCGCGGGAGAAGCCCAGCAGCGCGAGCACCGAGAGCAACACCCCGCCGGCCACCGCGGACCAGTGCAGCGGCTGCCCGCTGGCCAACGGAATGCTGTGGTGAAACGCCGTCGCCTGGTTGCGCAGGGGGCCGTCGGCCACCGGCAACACCCCCTGGTCGGTGTCCTCAGGCGACAGCAGCGACGGGGTCACCGGGTCCACCAGTTGGCCCACCGGGGCGGAGATCCCGACGTGTGCGAAGCCCCAGTCGAGCAGCCGGGCGGCGTCGGTGTTGACCCGGCCGTGCGGCGCGAACACCTCGCTGATCATGATCGTGTGGCCGTTGCGGGTGGCCGCGGCGATCAACGTGTTCTGCGCCAGCGTGGTGTAACCCGGCTTCACCCCGATCGCGCCGTCGTAGGCGTTCGGCCCGGCCAGCAGCCGGTTCTCCGTGTAGACCTGGAACGACTTGCTGGTCTGCGGCGTGCCGGTGGCGGTGTGGTTGCCGGGGAACTGCCACTTCACCGTCGAGGCGTACTCGCGGAAGTCGCCGCGCTGCAGCCCGGCGCGGCCGAACAGGGCCAGGTCATAGGCCGAGGAGTACTGCCCGTCCGCGTCCAGACCGCTGGGGTTGACCACGGTGGTGTCGTAGGCCTGCAGGCGCTGCGCCTCGGCCTGCTCCATCCGCACCGCTTTGGCCAGGTCGCCGCCGGCGCCGGCCTTGGCCAGGCCGTTGGCCGCGTCGTTGCCGGAGCGCAGGAACAGCGCGTACCAGAGGTCGTTGATCGAGTAGGTCTGGCTGGCCACCATGCCGACCCGGGTGCCCTCGACGTTCTCGTCGTTGTGGTCCGCGGTGTAGGTGGCGTCCGGGCTCAGCCGCGGCAGCATGGTCAACGCGAGCAGCGTCTTCTGGGTGCTCGCGGGTCGGGCCCGACCGTGGGGGTTGCGCGCAGCGAGGATTTGGCCGGTCGTGACATCGGCCACCACCCACTCCGGGGACGCCATATCGGGCAGGCCGGGAGCGTTGGCGATGATGCCCTGCTCGGCCATTCGCGGGCCGCCGATCACCGGGTGCGGCGGAAGGGCGGGGGCGGAGATGGTGGCGGAGGTGGGCAGCGGCGTCGGGCCGGGCGTGGTTGCGGCACCGGCCGGCGTGCTCACGGCGGTGGCCAGCAGCGCGGCAAGTGCGGCGCATGCGCCGATTCGCCCGATACGTGTGGGATTGATGGTGATATCGATCATGGTGGGATCAGCGTAGGGTCCGGAGCGGGTCGTCGTCCTGAAACTTGACCATCTCTCAACAACACGCTCGGCTGAACATGATCTTGGAGAGTTATCGATGACACTCACCCGACGTTCGGCCCGATTCCTCATCGGCGTCGCGGTGTGGAATGTGGTCACCTACACGGTGTTCATCAAGAACCTGTGGTTCAACGGCCCGCGGGACCACCCGACCGGTTTCTACGTGGCGCACACCGTGTTGGTCGTGGTCAACCTGGCGATCGCCGCGGTGCTGGCGCCGTTGGGCTGGCGGGCGTTGCGCGGTCAGCAGTGAGGCAACGCCTCGCGCTGTTGGAACCCGAGTTGGTGGCGCTGCGCCGCGACCTGCACGCGCACCCGGAGATCGCGGGCAACGAGCGGCGCAGCACGGCGTTGGTCGCCGAGCGACTCCGCGCGGCGGGCCTGGCCCCGCGGGTACTGCCCGCCGGGGTGGGGTTGCTCTGCGACATCGGCGAGGGCGTGACGGCCGTCGGGCTGCGCGCCGACCTGGACGCGTTGCCGCTGCCGGACACCAAGAACGTGCCCTACCGCTCGGTGGTGGACGGGGTCTGCCACGCCTGCGGACACGACGTGCACACCGCCGCGGTGCTCGGCGCCGGGCTGGTGCTGGCCGAACAGGCCGCCCGCGGGGAGCTGCCCGGCCGGGTCCGGCTGGTGTTTCAGCCCGCGGAAGAGGTGCTGCCCGGCGGGGCCCTGGACGTGATCGCGGCGGGCGGGTTGGACGGGGTGGTGCGGATCTTCGCGCTGCACTGCGACCCGCGCACCACGGTCGGCCGGGTGGCGCTGCGCGCGGGTCCGATCACCGCAGCCTCCGACCACCTGCTGGTGCGGCTGTCCGGGCCCGGCGGGCACACCGCCCGCCCGCATCTGACCGGAGATCTGGTGCATGCGTTGGGTGTGGTGTTGAGTGCCACGCCCGCGGCGTTGTCCCGCCGGGTGGACCCGCGGGCCGGGCTCAGCCTGGTGTTCGGCCGGGTGGCCGCGGGCGGGGCGGCGAACGCGATCCCGAGCAGCGGGGAGGCCGAGGGCACGTTGCGCTGCCTGGATCCGGCGGTGTGGGAGAGCGCGCCGGGGTTGGTCGAGGAGATCGTCACCGGGTTGGTCGCGCCCTACCGGGTGAGCGTCACGGTCGAGGTGACCCGCGGTGTGCCGCCGTGCGTGAACGACGCGGACAGCGTGACGCTGCTGGGCGAGGCGGCCCGCGAGGTGCTGGGCGCGGACGCGGTCGTCGGCACCGAACAGAGCCTGGGCGGGGAGGATTTCGCCTGGTACCTGCAACAGGTGCCCGGTGCACTGGCCCGGCTGGGGGTCGCCGCACCCGGCACCGAGGGCACCGTTGACCTGCACCGCTCGGAGTTCGACGTGGACGAGCGCGCCATCGGGATCGGCGCCGGGGTACTGGTCGCCGCCGCGCACCGCGCGCTGCGCGCGGGCGTAACTCCCCCGAGCGTGTAGTTGCGCAGCTTTTAGCGGCCTCAACACCTGCACAACTACACGCTCGGGTGAGCTGCGCAGGCTGGGTGGAGTGCTTGACTCGTCCGGTGTCTGACATCGACTGGGCCGCGCTGCGGGCCGCGGCACGTGTGGTGGCCGGTAACGCCCGCGCGCCGTACTCCGGATTGCAGGTGGGTGCGGCTGGGTTGGTCGACGACGGGCGCCTGGTGGTCGGCACCAACGTGGAGAACGCCTCCTACGGGCTGTCACTGTGTGCAGAGTTGGGTGTGGTCTCCGCGTTGGCGGCGGGCGGACCCGGGCGGTTGACGGCGGTGACCGTGCAGGCCCACGACGCGGTGCTGATGCCGTGCGGGCGCTGTCGGCAGGTGCTGCTGGAGCAGGCCGCACCGGGATGTCTGGTGGATGCGGCGGGCGGCCCACGGCTATTGGTGGAGCTGCTGCCGGACGCGTTCGGACCGGCGGATCTGTGATGGCGGGACGTTGATGGACGCCGTCTCGGTGATCCGCACCAAGCGGGACGGCGGCACACTGACGGATGCTCAGATTGACTGGGTGATTGACGCCTATGTGCACGGCGTGGTGGCCGAGGAGCAGATGGCCGCGTTGGCCATGGCGATCCTGCTGCGCGGCATGACCCCGGCCGAGACCGCCCGCTGGACTGCGGCGATGCTGGCCTCGGGGGAGCGGCTCTCGCTGGGCGCGCTGGACCGGCCGACCGTGGACAAGCACTCCACCGGCGGGGTGGGCGACAAGATCACCCTGGTGCTCACGCCGCTGGTGGCCGCCTGCGGAGCGGCAGTGCCACAACTCTCCGGCAGGGGGCTCGGGCACACCGGCGGCACGTTGGACAAGCTCGAGGCCATCCCCGGCTGGCGGGCTGATCTGACGCCGGATCAGATTCGGGCGCAGCTGCGCGAGGTGGGTGCGGTGGTGTGCGCGGCCGGATCGGGGCTGGCGCCCGCGGATGCCCGGTTGTACGCGTTGCGCGACGTCACCGCGACCGTGGAGTCGATCCCGTTGATCGCCTCGTCCATCATGAGCAAGAAGATCGCCGAGGGCACCGTGAACCTGGTGCTGGACGTCAAGGTCGGCTCGGGAGCGTTCATGGCCGACCTGGACTCGGCCCGCGAATTGGCCACGGCCATGGTGGACCTCGGGGAAGCGCACGGGGTGCGCACGCTCGCCCTGCTCACCGATATGGACACCCCGCTGGGCCGGGCCTGCGGCAACGCGCTGGAGGTGGCCGAGGCGGTCGAGGTGCTGGCCGGTGGTGGGCCGGACGACGTCGTCGCGCTGACGTTGCGGTTGGCCGCGGAGATGATGGAG
>Ga0137412_10000578_pt1 | contig 26455 bp, 23 predicted proteins | sample CZODoug2_1_16fun_FD_122160 | JGI IMG/M metagenome (GOLD analysis project Ga0137412, IMG submission 122160) | Vadose zone soil fungal communities from Angelo Coast Range Reserve, California, USA - CZODoug2_1_16fungal (Hybrid Assembly) | ecosystem: Environmental > Terrestrial > Soil > Vadose zone... | reverse complement strand
CGGAAAGCGAGTCAAACACGGCTCCGACCTGCTTCTTAGAGAGCTCTGTTTCCTTCGAAATGGTAGCGAGAATTTCAGACTTGGTCGGTGCTGCATTCTTTTTCGCCATATAAATCTCCTGATGGTGTTTGCGAGCGCGGGCAATAAATACCCGCATATTCAACTCGGCGCCGAAAATAACATAGAAAAAAGCCGATGTTTAGCGCATTTGAGAAAAAAGATCGGTATGTCGCCGTGCGCGCGGCCCTAGTTTTCTAGGCTTCTCGCGATAACGGCGGCGCCGTTACGGCGCGCGAACAGCGTCGTTCGCAGTGATTTCAAGCACGTAGCACGTCCTTCAGCGCAGAAGTATCAGCAATGCGCCGATCCCAATCGACACCCACAGAACCGAAAAATCGATTTGCCCGATGGGTGGGATGACTCGCCGCACGGGCTTTAAAATCGGCTCGCACAGCTGGCCGAGCAAACGGACTCCCGGCGCATAGCCGCCGGGCGTTACAAAGCTGGTCAGCCAGTACAGCAGCAGCGCGAACAGATAGATGCGCAGCGTGAGATCGACGAGACCGATGACCGTAATGCGCAAGAATACGAGCAATTCGCCGAAGCCTTCGCGGTCGAGCGCGAGTATGGCTGCCGTGCGCACCGAGGCGACCAGAACGACGGCGACGACCGTCGCGGTGTCGACTTTACCGATCGGCGGCAACAAACGCCGCAGCGGCAAAATCAGCCAATTCGTCACGCGCACGATGGCATCCGCCATGGGATCCCGAAAATCCGCGCGCACCAACTGGAACAGCAGCCGCAGCAGGAAGGCGAGCGTCAGCAGCCACAGCAACGTATCGACGATGTATCTTATCGCTTCCATTTCAGTTCACTGCCAAGGAGTCGTTGGCGACTCAGCCTCAAATTTCGCCCAAACGGGGGGTAATCGGCCGTACCCTAGGGGGTACCGTACTCCGCGGCGAGTTCGGCTGAGCGGCGATCGGCCGCCGCCACGGCGTGTGCGACGATAGCACGAAGGCCCGCCGCGTCGAGAACGTCGAGCGCGGCAGCGGTGGTACCGCCTTTCGAGGTGACCTGGTCGCGCAGCGTGCTCAAGGATTCGCTCGAGAGGCGCGCCATCTGAGAGGCCCCGAATGCCGTTTCCAGGGTCAGTTTGTGTGCGATATCGTTCGGCAGCCCGCGCGCGTGCGCCGCGGCTTCGAGCGCTTCCATGAACAAAAAGAAGTAGGCAGGGCCGCTGCCCGAGAGGGCGGTGACGGTATCCATCTGCGATTCGTGTTCGACCCAAACCGTGGCGCTGACGGCGGCCATGATGGCCTCCGCCAGCGCGCGGTTGGCGGCCCCGACGCTGGTCGGCGCGTACAGGCCGGTGGCGCCGAAGCCATTGAGAGCGGGTCGATTCGGCATGGTGCGGACAACGGGCACGTGCGTGCCGAACCACCGCGCGAGCGCTGCATGGGGGATGCCCGCGGCAATCGATATGACCAAGGGATTCGCCTCTGAGAGATGCGGCGCAAGTCCGAGGGCGACCGCCCGCATCTGCTGAGGCTTCACGGCCAGTACCACCACCTCGGCACCGGCCACCGCACTCTGATTGTCGGCTGCCGCAGCGATGCCGTAGTCGCGCAACAGGCGCTCGAGCTGCTCGCGGCTTGGATCGGCGACGACGATGCGCTCCCGCGAAAGACCGCGCTTGGTCAAGCCTCCGATAAGCGCGGCCGCCATATTGCCGCCGCCGATGAATGCCAATCTACGTATATTGTGCATGCGAGCCTCGTCTGTAAGTACGTTTATTCCGTCACCGGCTGCCGAAAAGAGCCGTTCCGATCCGCACGTGAGTTGCGCCTTCGGCGATTGCCGACTCGAAATCGCCGCTCATCCCCATGGACAGCGCGTCGAGAGCATGGCCCCCGGCATTCAGCTCTTCGAGAAGCCTGCGGAGCCGGGAGAACATCGCGCGCTCGGCCGGTACGTCCGGCTGCGGCGGCGGCACACACATCAGACCACGCAGTTTCACGCGCGGTAAGGCGGCGGTTCGGGCCGCGAGTTCCGGCAGGTCTTCGGGTTCGACGCCCCCCTTGGTCGGTTCCGGGACGAGGGCGACTTGAATGCACAAGTTGAGCGGCGGTGCGTGAAACGGCCGCTGATCCGAGAGACGCTTGGCCACGCTGAAGCGATCGACGCTGTGCACCCATTGGAAGCGCTCGGCAACGGCGCGGGTCTTGTTCGATTGCAGGCCGCCGATGAAGTGCCAATGCAGGGGCAGTCCGCCGAGCGCGTCCAGCTTCGCAACCGCTTCCTGCAAATAACTTTCACCGAAATCCGTGACGCCCGCCGTTGCGACGGCTCTCACAGATTCGGCAGTCTTGGACTTGCTGACGGCGACCAGAGTGACCGAGGCGGGATCGCGTCCCGCGGCCGCGGCGGCTCGACGTATCCGAGATCGGACGTGGTTCACATGAACCGCCAGATTCTGCGGACCAATTAACATATTGGGTGACGACACCCTCTTATATACTGCTGGCGAAACCATCGCCCAACTTAGGAGCCGAAATGGCGGTTGATATCGCGCAGCTTCTCGCCTTTGCGGTGAAGAACAATGCGTCGGACCTGCACCTTTCAGCGGGTGTGCCGCCGATGATTCGTGTCGATGGCGACATGAAGCGCGTAAATATGCCTGCCCTGGTGCACAAAGAAGTGCACAGCATGGTGTACGACATCATGAACGACAAGCAGCGCAAAGCCTTCGAGGAATTCTTCGAAACGGATTTTTCGTTCGAAATCCCCAAGCTCGCCCGCTTCCGCGTCAACGCCTTCAACCAAAATCGCGGCGCCGGGGCCGTGTTCCGCAATATTCCCTCGGTGATCTTGTCGTTGGACGAATTGAACGCACCGAAAACCTTCAAAGACTTGTGCATGTTGCCTCGCGGCCTCGTTTTGGTGACCGGACCCACCGGTTCCGGTAAATCAACGACTCTTGCCGGCATGGTGAATCATTGTAACGATAATCGCCCGGATCACATCATCACCATCGAGGATCCGATCGAGTTCGTGCACGAGAGCAAGCGGTGCCTGGTCAACCAGCGCGAGGTGCATCGGGATACGCTTGGATTCACCGAGGCGCTGCGCTCGGCGCTGCGCGAAGATCCCGACGTCGTTCTGGTCGGCGAAATGCGCGACCTCGAGACCATTCGGCTGGCGCTGACGGCGGCGGAGACCGGACATTTGGTGTTCGGAACGCTGCACACCAGTTCGGCGGCAAAGACTATCGACCGTATCGTGGACGTGTTCCCGGCCGCGGAAAAGGATATGGTGCGCGCAATGCTCTCCGAAAGCCTTCGTGCCGTGGTCTCGCAAACGCTGATGAAACGCGTCGGCGGCGGCCGTATTGCAGCGCACGAAATCATGATCGGTACGCCGGCTATCCGAAATCTGATCCGCGAGGGCAAAATCGCGCAAATGTACTCGGCAATTCAAACCGGACAGGGGCAGGGTATGCAGACTCTAGATCAATGCCTGCAAGAATTGGTGCAAAAGGGCGTCGTCAGCCGCGAAGAAGCGAAATACAAGGCGCAAAACAAGGACAGTATTTGATGCGCTTGCGCGCAAACTTTCAACGGGGTTCGCTCCAAGCCGCGAACCCCGGACGTGTGGCGGCGCGCCGGGCGCGCCGGAAGATGGGATCCAGGGGCTAACTATGGAACGTGATCAAGCTATCAAGCTGATGCAAGACCTGCTGCGGCGCATGGTCGAGAAGAAAGGCTCGGATCTTTTCATTACGGCCGGCTTTCCGCCCGCCATCAAGATCGACGGCGAAATCAGACCTCAATCGGATCGAACCTTGAGCCCCGAGCAAAGCGCGGGCCTGGTTCGCGCGATCATGAACGATCGGCAAACCAAGGAGTTCGATTCCACCAAGGAATGCAATTTTGCGATCGCGCCGCCGGGAATCGGCCGCTTTCGAGTCAGCGCCTTCGTCCAACAGGGATTCACCGGAGCGGTGCTGCGGACCATCAATGCGAAGATTCCCACGCTCGAAGAACTCGAGCTGCCGCCCATCCTGAAGGAGGTCGTGCTGTCGAAACGCGGCTTCGTGATCCTGGTCGGCGGCACGGGCTCGGGCAAATCCACTTCGCTCGCGGCGATGGTCGGGTATCGGAATGAAAAGACCCGCGGCCACATCGTGACCATCGAGGACCCCGTGGAGTATGTGCACGCGCATAAGGGCTGCGTCGTCACGCACCGCGAAGTCGGCGTCGATTGCGACAGCTGGCATCTGGCGCTCAAGAACACGCTGCGCCAGGCGCCCGATGTCATCCTCATCGGGGAAATTCGCGATCGCGAGACCATGGAGTACGGCATCCAATTTGCCGAAACAGGGCATTTGGTGCTGGCCACGCTGCATGCGAACAGCTCCAACCAGGCGCTCGACCGCATCATCAATTTCTTCCCCGAGGAACGGCGCGAGCAGCTGCTCATGGATTTGTCGCTCAACATTCGCGCCTTGATTTCACAGCGTTTGATACCGCGCGAAACCGGATCCGGCCGGATCGCGGCCATGGAAATCATGCTGGCATCGCCGTTGATTTCGGACTTGATCTTCAAGGGCGACGTCACCAAGATCAAGGACGTGATGTCGCGCTCCAACCGCCTAGGGATGAAGACCTTCGACCAGGCGCTGTTCGAACTGTACGAAGCCGGCCTCATTTCGTATGAGGACGCGCTGCGCAACGCCGATTCGAAGAACGAATTGCGCCTGAAGGTGAAGCTCGAGAGCAAGCGCGAAGTCAAGCACCCGGAAGAGGGCGCCACGGCATTGCAAATCGTAGAGGAAGAAGAAGGCCAGGTGTTCTAAAACATGTCCGCAGCCGTCCCGGCTCAGGTGATGAACACCAAGCCGCTCTTCAAATTGATGGTGGAGCGCAAGGCCTCGGACCTTTTTTTCACTTGCAACGCGCCCGTCAAGATAAAAATCGAGGGAAAGATATTTCCCGTCAACAAACAGGTCCTGAGCCCCGAGACCGTGCGCCAAGCCGCGCTCGGACTCATGAGCCAGGAGCAGCTCGAGTATTTCACCGAGGAATTGGAAATCGACTTCGCGATTTCCGAACCGGGCCTGGGCCGTTTTCGCGTCAACGTGTTCTATCAGCGCGGCTATCCGGCAATGGTGCTGCGCTACATCACCGCGGAAATGCCCAGACTCGAAGATCTCGGCATGCCCGATATCTTCAAAGACCTGGTCATGTTGAAGCGCGGGCTCATTCTCATGGTCGGGGCGGCGGGAGCGGGCAAATCGACGACTCTTGCCGCGATGATCAACTACCGCAACGAGACGTCATCCGATCATATACTGACCATCGAGGATCCGATCGAATTCCTGCACACCAACAAGAAATCGATCGTCAATCAACGTGAAGTCGGCCTCGACACGAAATCGTTTGCCCGCGCGCTGCGCAGCGCCGTGCGGTCGGCGCCCGACGTCATACTCGTGGGCGAAATTCGCGATCGAGAGACCATGGAGGCCGCGATCGCGCTGGCCGGAACCGGGCACCTGTGCATAGCGACGTTGCACGCCAATAACTGCGCGGAAACACTGGACCGCATCATCAACATGTTTCCGCGCGACCAGCACAATCAGATTTTCCTGGACCTTTCGCAGTATTTGCGCGCAATCCTCTCGCAGCGCCTGGTGCCCGCAAAATCGGGCATCCGCGTGGCCGCTTCGGAAGTCATGGTCAATACGCCCTACGTCTCCGAACTCATCAAGAAGGGAGACGTCATCGGTGTGAAGGAAGCCATTCGTACCGGCACGGAGCGCGGCATGCTGAGTTTCGACAGCTCGCTGTACGGCCTGGTGCGGGAGGGCCGAATCGAACTCGAGGAGGCGCTGTCGAACGCCGACTCGCGCACCAATCTCGAAGCGAAGATCAACTTCGGCTGAAGCAGGTTCCCGCTAGGAACTCGCGTGCGCCGCCGGTCCTGGAGCGGTTTCGACCGTCCACAAGCCGCGGTGCGGCGGCTGGCTCGAATGGCATGACACGAGATTTCCCTCGAATTCACGGGCGCTAGCATCCCAGCCGCAACGCACCGCGTTCGCGCGGCAGACCTTGGGATCGAGAGACAAAGCGCGCCGCGCCGCTTTTTCCAGGTCGTGATCCAACGCGCCGGTCACACCGTCCTGGATGACGTCGATCGGGCCGTTGACCGGGTAGGCGGCCACGGGGACGCCGCAGGCCATCGCTTCGAGATTGACCAGCCCAAAGGTATCCGTGAGGCTGGGGAAGACCATGACGTCAGCCGCCGCCAGGTGGGCGGCCAGGTCCTCGGCGAAGCGAAACCCCGTGAACTTGGTGTCAGGATACTGGGCTTGCAGGCGCGCTCGTTCCGGGCCGTCGCCGATGACGATTTTGCTGCCGTCCCACGGCATCCGCAGAAACGCCTCGACATTCTTTTCCACCGCGACCCGGCCGACGTAGGCGGCGATGGGGCGAGGCATGTTCAAGAAATCCTTCGCTCCCGGCTTGAACAACTGGGTGTCCACGCCGCGCCGCCAGGCGGCCAAGTTCTTGAAGCCGCGTCCCTGCAATTCGGTGCGCAGCGAGAGGGTACTGACCATGCAGCGCGCCGCCGCACCGTGGAACCGGTGTAAAACCCAGTAGGAAAACGCGATGGGAATGGGGAAGCGCGCCCGCAGGTACTGCGGAAATTGAGTATGGTAGGAGGTGGTGAACCGCAAGTTGCGGCGCAGGCAATAGCGTCGCGCCGCGAGCCCAAGCGGCCCCTCGGTCGCGATATGCAGGGCCTGCGGAGAAAACTCGGCGATGCTGTGTTCCACGAGCTTTCGCGGCAGCAGCGACAGGCGGATTTCCGGATAGGTGGGACAGGCAATGCTGCGAAAGTCTTGGGGGGTCAGCATACGGACTTCGTGACCGAAGCGGCCGAGCCATTCCGCGGTCTCCGCCAAGGTACGCACGACGCCGTTGGTCTGCGGCAACCAGGCGTCGGTAACGATCATGATTCTCATGTACGCCAAGGTTCGCATTTTCGCGTGACGATCACGTGAACGTGGAAACAAGCCGATTTCGCGGGATGTCCATAGTGTGACTCCCGTAACAGAACGGCGCTCTTGTAACCTGCATGTAACCAAAATCCTATATTTGCTTCATGACAGACAACTCAAGCAATTCCAACGAGGATTCTCTATGCAAAGTTTCTTGGCAGAACTGCGGACGCAGCGGTGGGACGATCATCGGTACTATCACCACAGCCGCATCAACCAATCCCTCCACTTTCTGAGTGCCGTCAGTTTCCTGGTCGCTTACGTGATGCTGTTCAAGGATCCGGTGGCCGCCGCTCTGATCGGCTGGCTCGTGGCCATGGTCAGCCGGCAATCCGGCCACTTCTTTTTCGAGCCCAAGGGCTACGACGAGGTCAATGAGGCGACGCACGAGCACAAGGAGGCCATCAAGGTGGGCTACAACTTGCGCCGCAAGGTGATCCTGCACTTGGTGTGGGTGCTGGCGCCGTTTGCGCTGTGGTTGAATCCGACCCTGTTCGGGCTGTTCGAACCGCACACCGGAGCGGAGCCGTTCATGCGTGATGTGGGTGAAATATGGCTCGTCGTCGGAATCGGCGCGTTGGCGTTCCGCACCGTCCAGCTGTTCTTTCTGAGGAATGTGCAGACCGGGCTGGTGTGGTTGACCAAAATCATCACGGACCCGTTCCATGACGTGAAGCTCTACTGCAAAGCGCCGCTCTATCTGCTTCGAGGCGAACTCATCGACCCGATGGGCGACGAGCGCCACGCTTGAAGCATTTCTTTGACCAGACTGCGGCGGATGGACTTGTTGGTGAGCTGGGGACTGGCCCACCACCAACCGTCCTCCTGCATGGCGCGGGCGGCCGCCACGACGGCATCGCTAACCGCAGAAAAGTCGGCATCGGTGTAATTTAGACTGAAAATCAGCCGGCCGGTGCCCACCCAACTCAACGCCAGGCCCGCGGCGCGCAGATAGTATTGGAACATCCAATTGTAACGCGACGGTTGCCGATAACAGATCGTCCATATCGAGGACAGGTTCGCGACCTGCACCGGCAGCTGCGCCGTTTGCAGGCGCTCGTTGAGCCCCCGTGCGCGCGAATTCCAAACAGCGTCCAGATCGCGGTACAGCATTTGGATGGGCTCGCTATCGAGACGTTTCAGGAATTCGTACATCGCCCCCATCACATAAGGATGCGAATTGAACGTGCCTCGCGCGAAGCAGATATCGGCGGGCCGGTCATCGCGAAAGCGGCGCATGAATTGCCGCCGTCCGCACAGCACGCCGATCGGCAATCCCCCCGCCACCGTCTTGCCGTAGGTCACCATGTCGGCTTGCACGCCGAAGTATTCCTGCGCGCCCCCAAGCCCAAGCCTGAAACCCACGAACACCTCGTCGAAAATCAGCACGATGCTTCGCTCGCTGCACACGGCACGCAGTTCGTTGAGCCAGGCCGAGTAGGCCGCACGGTCGAAATGAGCGCTGCGCCCGCTGTCGACGAGCGTGGAATCGCCCGGAGCGCCGCTGTTGGGATGCAGCGCCTGCAAGGGATTGACCAGCACACAGGCGATGTCGCGCCGGGTCCGCAGCACCTTGAGCGCCGCCCGGTCCATATCCTTCAGAGTGTAGGTTTCACGCGCCGCGATCGGATTTCCGACGCCGGGTTGCACGTCCCCCCACCAGCCGTGGTATGCGCCGCAAAAGCGCACCAGGTGGCTGCGGCCCGTGTGATAGCGGGCCAGACGCACCGCCTGCATCACGGCTTCCGTCCCCGACATATGGAAGGAAATCTCCTCCTGCCGAGAAATTTCAAGAAGCCGGCGGACGTTGTAAGCGGTAACAGGGTGGTAGGCGCCCAAGACCGGACCCAGGTCGCGTACACGGTCGCTGCCGCGGGCGATGCATTCTTTGTAGAAATCGTATCCAAACACGTTCACGCCGTACGAGCCGGTCAAATCGTAAAACCGATTGCCGTCCAGATCGGTGACCGTAACCCCGGAGGACGACTCCAAAAACACGCCCGCTTTGAAGCGTTCCCGCACGAAACGGCTGAATTGAAAGGGCACGCGGTAGCGCGAGGTGAATTGCAGGTCGGATACGCCGCCGAAGATCTCCTCCGTCAGATCCGCCGTTTCTCGATACCGTTCGCCGAAGACGGCCGCAAGGCGCATGAATCCCGCGCGACGCGCCGCAGCGATATTGTCGGGTGCGCCGTCGGCGCGAAAGAAGTGCGCCTCGTCGTACTCGTAAAAAGGCACCACGGACGCGAATCGACGCGCCATGCGCGAGTGGCCGGCGAGCGATGGATGCTTCGCACGCGACAGTTCCAACCGCCGCTTGAGCCTAAGCAGCAGGATAGCCAGGGCGCAAACACCTATGACATACAAGGGAATCGATTTGATCACGAAAATCCTCGGCACGCACTTTATTGCAGACGGATGACACTACGATGACTGCGCGCTCGTTGATCGACCGAATCCTCCAACAAGAAGACTTGAATTTCCTGCTGACCAACCGCATACCGCGGCGCTGGCTCACCCTGTTCGTGGGCTGGTTGAGCCGCATCGAACAGCCATGGCTATGCGCGGCCTGCATCGCGCTGTGGCGCCTGTTTTCGGATCTCGACCTGAGCGAGGCGAAGTGCAGCCGGTTCGTCAGCCTGCGTGACTGCTTCACGCGCGAACTCAAGCAAGGCGCGCGGCCGATCGATGCGGATCCCTCGGTGTTGGCGAGCCCGTGCGACGCGTTGGTCGGCGCTTGCGGGGCGGTGACGGAGGGTTCGGTGGTGCAAGCCAAGGGCTTTCCATACGCGTTGATCGACCTATTGGGCGACCCTGAACTCGTGCGCTATTACCGCGACGGCAATTACGCGACGCTGCGGCTGACCTCGAGCATGTATCACCGGTTCCATGCTCCCTACGATTGCCGCGTGGAACAGGTCAACTACATTTCGGGGGATACCTGGAATGTGAATCCCATTGCGCTGCGGCGGGTCGAAAACCTGTTTTGCAAGAACGAGCGTGCCGTCATTCGCTGCCGATTGCCCTCAGGTGCATTGCTGACGCTGGTACCGGTAGCGGCGATTTTGGTCGCGAGCATCCGCCTCCGATTCCTCGACGTACGATTGCACTTGCGGTATCGCGGACCAAACCTCATCCCCTGCGATGTGTCCGTCGCCAAGGGCGAAGAAATGGGATGGTTCGAGCATGGGTCGACCATCATCGTCTTTGCGCCGCACGGCGTTGCGCTCGGCGCGAAGATCCGCGAGGGGGACCGTATTCGAATGGGACAGGCGCTGATGGAGTTCGATGCGCTCCGACGCTCATAGAGGCCGGCGATGCCGCGTCAGCGTCGCCGCAATGGATGCCAGGACCGCCATGCGCACCGCGACCCCATTGTTGACCTGTTCACGGATGACCGAGCGCGGGCCGTCGGCGACATCCGAGGAGATTTCGACGCCGCGGTTCATCGGGCCCGGATGCATGACGAGTACGCTGGGAGACGCAAGCTTCAGGCGTTTGGCGTCCAATCCGAAATCGCGAAAATACGCAGCGTCGTCGAGCGCGGCGTTTTGCGCCATTCTTTCCTTCTGAATGCGCAGCATCATCACCACGTCAGCAGCGGCGATGCCGTCTTCGATTCGCGTGAAGCGTTGAGCGCCGCGGAATTCCGTTTCCGCGGGCAGCAGAGGTTCGGGCGATACGAGGCGTATGTCGGTGGCACCCAGGGTCATGAGAGCGTACGCGGTCGAGCGCGCGACCCGCGAATGCTTGATGTCGCCGACGATTGCGACCTTGAGTCCCGCAAAGCGGCGCTTATGCGTGCGTATGGTCAGCGCGTCGAGCAATCCCTGAGTGGGATGGGAGACGTGCGCCTCGCCGGCGCTGATCACCGATACGTGCGGTGCCACGTGGTCGATCAGGAACTCCGGCATTCCCGCTTCAGAGTCGCGAATGACGAACACGTCGGTGTTCATGGCTTCGAGCGTATAAATCGTGTCCAACATGGTCTCGCCCTTGGCACGGGAGCTTAAGTGCTGGTCGAGATTGAGGACATGCGCGCCCAACCGTCGACTCGCGAGATCGAACGAGGCGCGCGTTCGGGTGCTGGGCTCGAAAAAGAGGTTGGCGACGGTGACGCCGGCAAGTTCGCGTCCCTCATAGGCAGGCTGCCCGGGCAGCCGGCGGTAGCTCTCGGCTCGGTCGAGGATAGCCGTCAAGGTGTCGCGGGTCAGCCCATCGAGCGTGATGAGGTGGCGCAGTCCCCCCGCGCTATCTTGTTGTGATCGCATTTAGGAGCCTGGGCCTCATGTTGATTCGACTAACCAGCGTTCCAATATGACGCATGCCGCAGCCGCATCGACGTCGGCCTTCGCCACGCGGCGCTTGCGCAGCCCGGATTCTCGCTCCGATTTGAGGCGAGTTTCAGCTTCCAGCGACGAATAGCGTTCGTCGATGAGACGCACCGGCAGCGCATACCGCTGGCCGAGCTCGTTGGCGAAGCCGCGGACGGTCTGGCTCATCCCGCTCTCGGAACCGTCGGCATTATACGGCAGCCCGACCACGAGGAGCGCCGGCTGCCAATCCCGAATCAGAGAATCGACGATATCCCAACGCGGCCCCGCGGCGGTGTTCGCAATTCCGGTGAGCGGACTCGCGGTGCGACTCAACGTATCACCGCACGCGACACCAATTCGCCGGCGTCCGAAATCAAATGCCATAACGAGTTGCGGAGTGGCTTCGCCGAGGCCATGCGGCACGGACAGGCTCCTAAGCATTGCCGCTGATCGGGCTAATCCGGGAAAGTTCGACGCCCAACAGGCGTCCGGCGGCATGCCAACGGGATTCGAAGGGCAGGTCGAAAATGATCCCGGACTCAACCGGGGCATTGAGCCAGGCGTTCGCCCGAATCTCATCCTCCAATTGCCCGCCGTCCCAGCCCGCGTATCCCAAGGCGACGACTGCCTCCTCGGGTCCCTGGCCGCGTGCCATCGCGGCCAAAATATCCCGCGACGTGGTGACGTGAATGGTGTTGGAGACTTTCAGCGTCGAGTCCCATTCGCCGCCGGCTCGATGCACGACGAATCCGCGATCCGCTTGCATCGGGCCGCCCCGCAGCACGTGGCGTTCGCTCAAGGGACCGCGCTCCAGTTCGATTTCCAGCTGTTCGAATATTTCGCTCATGCGCATCGGCAGAGGTTTATTGAGGATCAGCCCGAGAGCACCGCGGGCGCTGTGGTCGCACACCAGGGCAACCGTTTGTGCGAAGTTAGGATCACCCATCGCGGGCATTGCGATCAGCAGTTGGTTCGTAAGATAACCTGAAGCGCTCATAGGGTGTCCACCAACGAACAGTGAGGTTAGAGTTTACGGCGCGGCGCCGGGAGCGTGTGCGGCGCCGGGGGCGTTTGGCTCGGCGTAAAAAACGCTGGAGCCTCGCGCCGCGCCGCCGAGAAACTGCCATTCATATGCGATCCGAATTTCGTCGTGCTTTGAGTTCAAGGCGCTGGGAAACGGATCGTAGGGGGCCGCCAGCTTCAAGATACGTATGGCGGCCTCATCGATTTCGGTATGGCCGCTGCTGCGGCGAAGCAAAGTTTGCAGGAGCGTGCCGTCGGCCCCAATGGTCACCTCGATCACCGGGGTGCCCGAGAGTTTTTGGCGCCGCGCGACGTCCGGGAAATTCATGGTGCCCACACGCTCGATCTTGCGCCGCCAGCTGTCCAGATAAACCGCTACGTCGGATTCGCGGGTATCCGCCGCGATCCACAGCTGGTTTTTCGACTCGCCGCGCATGCGCAATTCGATCCCGTCGTCGTTGGACGCCATGCCAAGGTCCGGCTTCTTCTCGAGCAATTCGGGCATCTTGGATGCCTCTTTGGCTGCGGCGGGGGCGGCAAAGTAAAGAATTTTCAGCGCCGACGCATGGGTGGCCACCAGTTCGTCATCGCCCATGGTCTCGCTGGTTTGTACCGCCGCAACGCCATCGCCCCCGGGAATCCCCGCCCGGTCGACCGGCATCAGGGAGGATTTGGGTATCAAAGTCCGTTCGCCGTTCAACATGTTGCCGGAACCGAGCTGAGTGCGCTGCGCCACATATCGAGCATTCGGGTTGGTCGCGGCCTTCGGTGCTTGGTCATTGACCAGCACTACTTCCAGCGCCGGCGCATCCGGGCCGGTATCGTCCTTCGGCGAGCTGAAGGTGACGCCCAAGATCACTATTCCGTGGAAGAGAGCCGCCAGGAAGCAGGTCGTCAACATGCGGTCGTTTGCCGGCGGCAGGCCAGTTTGCAGGATATCGGAATTCACGCAGCGTCCAGGGTTCTCGAGATCGCGCTCACCAGCATTCCACCAATGTCGACACCATGCTTCTTGTTTAGTTCGCGAATGCCCGTGGGGCTGGTGACGTTGATCTCGGTGACATACTCGCCAATCACATCCAGGCCGACGAAGATCATTCCGGCCGCTTTGAGCTTGGGCCCGATGATGGAACATAGCCATCGGTCGCGATCGTTGAGCGGGCGGCTCTCGGCGCGTGCTCCGGCCGCGAGGTTGCCGCGGTTATCGTCGAGCAGAGGTATGCGCTGCAAGGCGAACGGCACAGGATCGCCGTCCACCAGCAGCACCCGGCAGTCGCCGGCGGTCACTATTTCAGGCAGATAGCGCTGGACCATGGCGTACCGGCGGCCGTAGTCGGTCAATGTCTCGAATACGACGTTGCGGTTCTTGTCGCCTTGTTCGAGTACAAAAATCGAGCGGCCGCCCATGCCGTCGAGGGGCTTGCAGACGGCTTTGCCGTGTTCACGCAGAAATTCGCTCATGTCGTGCATATCGCGGGTGATTAGTGTGGGCGCGCAGCATTCCGGGAACCAGGCCGTGTACGCCTTTTCGTTCATGTCGCGCAGCCCCTGGGGTCGATTGAAGACGAGAGCACCCTGATCCCGAGCGCGATCCAATATGTACGTGCAGTAGATGTACTCCATGTCGAACGGCGGGTCCTTGCGCATCAAAATCGCGTCGTAATCGCCCAGTTTGGCAACCGCTGCGTCGCCGCGCGTGAACCATGCTCGCAAATCGTCGAATACCTTTAGCGGTGCAAGGCGGGCCCACGCCACCCCGTCGCGCAAGTAGAGGTCCTTCTGTTCCGCATAGAACAACTCCCAACCGCGCGCCTGCGCCGCCAGCAGAATCGCGAGCGTGCTGTCCTTCGCCGGCTTGATTGCTTCGATGGGGTCCATGACCACGACGAGACGAACTCGGGAAGACATGCGCGATCCTTAAGGAGGGCAGAAAGATTGATTGGGAGGTCACAGTCTAGCGCATGCGACTGCGGACGCCGCGAGCGCGTACGGGGACGCAGCGGACGCTCGATCCGGTATCTTGAGAAAACTGTGAACCACGCCACCGATGTTTACACGCTCTTGCCTCGAAATGTCGACCCCGTACCGTGGCTTGCGCGCCCCGGATATGTTAAAAAGCCACTATATTCCAGCACCTACGAATGGGTAGCCTCAAGTCCCGAAGGGCATTTTCATGGAGAGCATGATCACTAACGGCAAGCCGAGACTCGCGGGACTAAAGGTTCTCGTGATCGACGACAGTAAAACGATCCGCCGGACTGCCGAAACGCTGTTGACCAAGGAAGGCTGCGAGGTCTTTACGGCTGTCGACGGCTTCGACGCACTCTCCAAAATCGCCGATCATCAACCCGATATCGTGTTCGTGGATATCATGATGCCGCGTCTCGACGGCTACCAGACCTGTTCGCTCATCAAGCACAACAAAGTGTTCAGACAGATCCCGGTCATCATGCTATCGAGTAAGGACGGTTTGTTCGACAGGGCTCGGGGCCGCATCGTTGGGTCGGAGCACTATCTGACGAAACCGTTCACCAAAGATGAACTGCTCGGCGCAATCGAAGCACACGTCGGAAAATGACGGAGAATCCGCGAATGGCATTGATTCTTATTGTTGACGACTCACCCACCGAAGTCTTTGTCATGCAGAAGGCGCTCGAAAAGCATGGCTTCAAGACCGCTGCGGCTGAAAACGGCGAAGAGGGCATTCGCAAAGCGAAGGCCATGAAGCCGGATCTGATTTTCATGGATATCGTCATGCCCGGCGTGAACGGCTACCAAGCTACGCGAATGCTCATCAACGATCCTGAAACCAGTCTGATCCCGATCATCATGGTGACGACCAAGGGTCAGGAGACGGATCGCGTCTGGGGTCTGCGGCAAGGAGCGGTGGACTATTTGGTCAAACCGGTGTCGGCTCAGGCGCTGGTCGAGAAGGCACAGGCCGCGCTTGCCACATGACCGGCACGATGTCCGGTACGGACCACACTTTGCGCGACCTGCGCGACCGGCCGTTCGAATTGCTCAAGGAACTCGAGAAGCGCAGCCGTACGGTGACCGCCGGCAGCGCTCCGGATGCGGCCGTCGGCCGCGAATGGGTGGGAGTTGCGTTCAGGATGGGCGGGGAGACATTTCTGGTGGCTCGCGAAGAAACGCGCGAGGTTTTGGGCTACCCCGCCGTCGTAACACGAATCCCCGGCGCGAGGAGTTGGGTTAAGGGGCTGGCCAACATTCGCGGGCAACTCCTGCCGATGCTGGACCTCAGACAGTTTCTCGGCAGCGGAGCCACGACACCGGGACGAAATACGCGCATTGTGGTGGTCAACCACCGGGAAATTCCGGCGGGACTCATGGTCGATGAGGTTTTGGGATTTAGACGTTTTGCGGAACCGGAGTTCAACGCGGAACCGCCGCCGACGGTGATCCGTTGCGATAGCTATCTCGCGGGCGCCTTTCGGCGCGGCGGCGAGGTGTGGCCGGTGTTGAGTTTGAAGAGTTTGGTCGAGAGCCAGAGCTTTTTGCAGGCTGCGAGCTAACAGCTGCCGGAATCACGGAATGAGTACGCGAGACAACACCCCTCCATCGAAAACGAATCTGCTGCCGGCGCTTCTGGCTCTCATCGTATTGTGCCTGGGCGGGGCCGCAGTGCTCACGCTGCTCACGCATAGCGCCCCGCCGGTCGCGGCGCCCGCCGAACAACTGTCCTTCGTCGTGCAGCGGGTGCCCTTCGAGGCGCAAAACGCTCTGCGCGGCGAACCGAGCGCATTCGATGCTCTGGGCAAGAGCGCGGCGCAAATCAAGAGCCTGCTCAAGGCGTTGCCGGATGCCAAGGGCTCCCCCGACGCAGCGTGGGCCAAAGTGAGCGACGCTGCGGTCACCGTCGGGCAAGCGCGAACCGCGGTGGAGAGAATTCAGGCTTCCAATCAGGAGGCGCGTGAACTCGCGCCGAAGCTGTTGTCGGAGCTGGGCGATCTGGCCAGCGCGGTCGGGGCGCAAAAACTCGAGGGCATGAGCCGCTATCTGGAGCGGTTCGAACTTACGGTTCAACGGGTGCAACAGGAGTTGGGCGGCCTGAGTTCGAGTGTGAGCGACGCCGCCCCGACAGCGCAGCGGTTGGCAGACAGCTTGGAATTCCTGAACCAGGTGATGCGCGGCTTGTCGGGTGAGGATTCCGGTCTTGCATTGTCGCGGGTGACCGGTACCGATGCCGAGCAGCGGTTGAAGATCGTGGTGCAGCGCAACCAGCAATTTGCCGCCAGCGTGCGCAAGGCAATCGGCGCCGCCGAACCGCTGTCGAAAGCGCAAATTGCGGCACGGACGCTGCCGGCATTGGCCGGCGTCCTCGCGTCGGGGATCGGCGAATCGGCGCCCCCGCGCGACTCAGGTTCCGGCTATAAACCGCTGATCTTGATCCTGCTCGGGGTAGCGGCCGCATTGCTGGGAGTGCTCTCCTGGGTGTTTCTGAAATCGGTGAGCGCGCGCCGCAACACCGAGCTCCGGGTGCGCGAGAACGAGCGCAACCAGGAAGCCATCATGCGCTTATTGGATGAGCTTTCCAGCTTGGCGGACGGGGACTTGACCGTGCAGGCGACGGTGACCGAGGACATTACCGGCGCAATCGCCGATTCGATCAATTATGCCATCGAGGCGTTGCGCGAACTGGTCACGACCATCAATGACAGCGCAATTCAGCTCGACGGCGCGGCCAAACAAACACAGGGAGCGGCGGCGCACATGGCGAAGGCGAGCGGCGCGCAATCCCGGCAGATTTCCGCCGCCAGCGAATCCATGGAGGATATGGCGGCATCGATCGAGGAGGTTTCCGGCAACTCCGAGCGGTGCTCCGATGTGGCGCGGCATTCGGTCGACATCGCGCACAAAGGCGGAGACGCGGTTCGCCGCACCATCGACGGCATGAACACGATTCGCGAGACCATCCAAGAGACCAGCAAGCGCATCAAGCGCCTCGGCGAGAGTTCACAGGAGATCGGCAACATCGTCGAACTCATCAATGACATCGCCGAGCAAACCAATATTCTTGCGCTCAATGCCTCGATTCAGGCTTCCATGGCGGGCGAGGCCGGACGCGGTTTTGCCGTGGTGGCGGACGAGGTGCAGAGGCTGGCCGAACGGGCGGCCAACGCCACCAAGCAAATCGAGGTTCTGGTGCGCACCATCCAGACGGATACGAATGAAGCGGTGGTATCGATGGAACGCAGTACGACGGACGTCGTGGGCGGCGCTTTGCTTGCGGAAAACGCCGGCGCCGCGCTCGAAGAGATCGAACAGGTGTCGAATCAGATCGCGAGTCTGGTCCAAAACATTTCTGCCAGCGCTCGGCAACAGGCCGTGGCGTCAGGGAACATTTCGAAGAACATGCAAGTCGTACGGGAAATCTCGTCGCAAACCGCGGAAGGCTCGACCGCGACCTCCACCTCCATCGCGAAGCTTGCCGCCTTGTCCGCGCAGCTGCGTAAGTCGGTAGCCGGCTTCCGCTTGCCCGATTTCGGCGAGGGCACGACCACGGTCGGTCCGCCTCCGGCCGCCCTGCCGGCAGCGCCGGATCCGGTAGCCCTGAACAATTCCGGGAGACTGCGCAAGGCGAGCGGCGTCGGCGCCTAGCGGCCCGCCTGGTTATCCAATTGGCGAAGATTCCGGCATGACTGACATCAGCTCTCAAACCTTGCACATCGTCGCCAAAGAACTCACGGCGACCCTCAACGAAGCCCGTGCCGCGCTGGAAGCGTATGCGGAACGCACAGATCAGAGTGCATTTCTCGAGAAGTGCGCCGATCAGCTGCACCTGGCGCACGGCGTCCTGCGCCTGGTCGAAGTCTACGGAGCAGCGCTTCTTGCGGAGGAAATGGAATACGTCGCGCGCTACATCTTCGGCGCAGGCAGCGACCAAAAGCGGCAAGTGGAGGGACTCGATGCGCTGATGCGTGCGATGGTGCAGTTGCCGACGTATCTAGAGCGCGTTTTATCCGGCGGCCGCGATCTCGCGCTGGTCCTTCTGCCGCTGCTCAATGATTTGCGTTCAGTTCGCGGCAGCCCTTTGTTGTCCGAAGGGACGCTGCTGCTCCTCAACCTGAAGTCCGACCAGCCCGCGCAGCCGCAATCTCCGCAAGGCGAACCGACGATCACCGTGGTGCAATGGGCACGACGGCTGCGGCCCCGGTTCCAGGTCGGCTTGCTGGGCTACATCCGCGGCGAACGCACGGTTCAGAATCTCGAAATTCTGGCGAAGGTTGCCGAAAAACTGGAACACATCGCAACCACACAGCCGGTCTTTCAACTGTGGTGGGTGGTCGGTGCGCTTCTGGAAGCCGTGCGGGCAAACGGTATCGAGGGCAGCGCCACATTGAAGCGCTTGCTTGGTCAAGCCGATCGGCAGATCAAGGTACTCTACGAAATCGGCGAGGCGCGCTATTGCGAAAATCCGCCCATCGATCTCCTCAACAACCTGCTGTACTACGTTGCCCGGGCATCCACCGGCGGCGGCCGGATCGCTGCGGTGCGTGCGTCCTTCAAGCTGTCCGAGTTGCTGCCGGTCGATGACACCATCGAGCAAGAGCGCGAGAGCCTGTCGGCGCCCAGTGTAAAATTGATGCGGACGGTCGCGGCCGCGATCAAGGAAGATCTTTCCAAAGTTAAGGACGTCTTCGATATTTTCGTGCGGCGCGGCGGGGGGCGCACCGATGAACTCATCCCGCAACTCGATTTACTGAAAAAAATCAGCGATACGCTGGGTGTTCTGGGTCTCGGCGAGCTTCGGCAACGGGTCCAACAAGAGGTTTCGGAGCTTTCCGAAATCGTAACCGATGGCAAGACGCCGTCCGAAGCCGCGCTCGTTCAAGTGGCCGGCGTGCTGCTGTCGGTCGAGGATAGTCTCGACGACCAACTCGTACGCCTGATATTGCCTGCTGCGGCTACCGCAGCCGATTTCCCCGTCGAAACGGATCACGAATTCCGTCTGGTCAGCGAAGCGGTGCTGCGTGAATGCATCGTCAATCTGGCGCGCATCAAGGAGGCGGTGTCGGTCTCGGTACAGAAACCCGGCGATTTCCCGCCGCAGGGCTTGGACAACGTGCCGCAGTTGCTGCGCGGCATCACCGCGGGCCTATTGATGCTGGGCAAGGGACGGGCTGTCGAATTGATGGATGCCGTCGGCGCCCAGGTGCGCAGTCTGATCGAGCCGGGTGCGCCCGCTGCGGACGCGCTGCGGCTCGAGCGTATTGCCGATGCGATCGTGAGCATCGAGTACTACATGGAGACGCTGCAGAACGGGCGCAACGATCCCTGGTACATGTTGGACAACGCTGAGATGTGCATCAAGGCGCTGCAGGACGAGAGCTCGTCCCGGCTGCCGAAATTGGATTTGCCGAGCGGCGATATCGCCAAGACGGTGCGGCTGGATCCCGCCGTCACGATTGCGCTCGAGGAAACAAAGGACGTGCAGGTTTCCACCCACCCCTTGGGTGCGGTTGCAACGCCCGAGGCGGTCGATCCGCAGTTCCTGGAACTGTTCATCGAGGAAGCCAAGGAAGAAGTCGCATCGATTCAACGAGGGTTCCCGATGTGGGACCAAAACCCCATGGACTTGGAATCGCTGGGCGTATTGAGACGCAGCTTCCATACGTTGAAAGGCAGCGGCCGGATGGTCGGCGCCGGGCTGATAGCCGAGTTTGGGTGGTCGGTCGAGAATTTGCTGAACCGCATTCTCGACAAGACCCTGTCGCGCACGCCGGGCATGATGGCCCTGCTGCGCAGCGCAGTCGCCGCGCTGCCGCAGATCGTCGAACAATTGGAAACCGGCAAACAGAACTCAGGTTCGGTGAACGACATCATGGCCCGCGCCTTTGCCTACGCCGACGGCCGTGAAGCCGAGCCTGCCGCGCCGGGCATGGCGCCTGAGGACCGCGGCTCGGCCGAGCCCATCGAACAGGATGCCGCTGCGACTCATGGCGCCATGGCAGCCGTCGCGAGCCTGGCGGCCTCTTCGGCCCCGGAGTTTTGGCCGGCTGAGATTCCCGGTGCAGGCAGCGACGCAGCACCGGCCGACGGCGGGTCTTCCATGGCTGCCGCGGCTGTCGCAGCCGACAGCGAGCTTTCCGCGGCCGGCGCGATTTTCCCGGCCGACAGCGAGCCTTCCGTGGCCGGCGCAGCTTCTGCGGCCGACAAGTCGCCCGTCATGGATCCGCTGTTGCACGACATCTACAGCAAGGAAACCTCCAGCCACTTGGCGGAAATCCGCGAATACCTGCGCAAGAGGTCGGGCCAACCCGCCCCGCATCATTTGCCCGAAGCGGTGTATCGCGCGATCCATACCTTGAGCGGCAGCTCGAAGATGGCTGAGGCGCGGCATGGGATTCGAATCACCGAACCGCTCAATCAGGTCATGCGCAAAGTCTACGACAGCGGGCATGGACTGACCGATTCTGGAATCGCGACTCTCGGCGATGCGGTTGGCGCAATCGACAACGTGGTTTCTCATATCAACGAGTCCACGGCGTTTTTTACCGATCAACAATCGCTTCTCGATCGACTGCATGATCTCGAAATCGAACTCGATGCGGAAATCGCACGTGCTGCCAGCGACGCCGGCGCGTCCGCGCTCGTTCCTGTGCTGCCGCAGGCCGAGACGGCTGCGGCGGCCTTCGAGCAAGCGGCTGCAGAATCGGCGGCCGACGCACCGGCGGCCGGCGCACCGGTGGTCGAAGACTTCGATCACGAAATTGCCAACATCTACAGCGAAGAGGCCACTGAGCTGCTGGAGGCGGCTGAAGTTTCCCTGACGGCGTGGAATCGCGACCGTAAGGACAAAGATCGAGTTGCCGAACTGCAGCGGCAATTGCACACCCTGAAAGGCGGGGCGCGCATGGCGGGCATCACTGCAATGGGCGATCTGAGCCACGAACTGGAAACCTTGGTCCTCAATATAGATACCGGCGCGGTGCCGGCCGACGATCATGCGCACGCGGTGATGCAGGCTAGCCTCGACGAACTCGCGCGGATGCGCGATTTGGTGAGCGCGGGTTCCCTGCCTGCCGCCGCCGCCGCGCTTCTCGCACAAATTCGCAATTTGGCAGGAGGCGCATCGCGAGCGCCATCCGTTGCGTCGTCGACCGAGCCACCTGCGGCGCCGGCGGCCGCTCCCATCGTGACCGCCACGCAGCCCTGGGCGCGCACATCGGCTCCCGCGGCACAGACCCCCGCCCCCCCGGCGGATATGCCCGGAGACGCCACGCCGGGCGTGGCCACGCCGGGCGTCGCCGCGCTGGCCGACGAACCGATTGAGACCGCGGCCGAGTCTTTGCGGGCCGTGCCCCACCCGGCGATGCCCCCCTTGCAGGCGGTGCCTCATCCGGCCCCGCCAACCGCTATCGGCGAAGATTCCATTTCGAATCTCGAACTCAGTACCGCACCCGTGCTGCCCGGCCGTGAGAATGTTCCGGCGGAGCGCGTGGAAATGGCGCGCGTGGATGCCGACCTCCTGGATACGATGCTCAACAATGCCGGCGAGGTGAGCATCTTCCGCGCTCGTCTCGACCAGCAAGTGAACTCGATCGACTTCAACTTGGCGGAGTTGGCGCGCACGGTCACGCGGCTCAAGGAGCAGCTGCGTGGATTGGAAATCGAAACCGAAGCCCAGGTGCTCAATCGGCATCACGATGAGGACTCGCGGCGCAGCGACTTCGATCCTCTCGAGCTCGACCGCTATTCCGCCCTGCAGCAGTTCTCGCGAGCCCTGTCCGAGACTTCGGGCGACGTCGCGAGCATCCAAGGCCTGTTGGAAACGCTGACCCGCGAGGCTCAGAACCTGTTGACGCAGCAAGCGCGCGTCATCACCGAGTTGCAGAACAGCCTGATGCGCACGCGCATGGTGCCGTTTCAACGCCACGTCCAGCGATTGACGCGTCTGGTGCGCCAAGCCGCGAACGACACCGGCAAGCGTGCAGAACTGGTGGTTCAGGGTGCGTCAGCGGAACTCGATCGACAGATGCTCGAGCGCATGGTTGCGCCCTTGGAGCACATGCTGCGCAATGCCGTCGTGCACGGCATCGAATCGCTGGAACGCCGCGCCGCCCTCGCCAAGCCGGATGTGGGCAGAATCTCGGTCAGCTTGACGCGCGACGGGGCGGAAGTGGTTATCGTAGTCACCGATGACGGCAGCGGCGTCAATGTGAAACTGATCCGCGAGAAGGCAGTGTCGCTGGGTCTCATCGACAGGCACGCCAAACTCACCGACGAAGAGGCGATGCAGCTCATTTTGGAGCCCGGTTTCAGCACGGCGGGCCACGTTACTCAAGCGGCGGGCCGGGGCGTGGGCATGGACGTGGTGGCCACGGAAGTCAAGAAATTGGGCGGCGGCTTGTTCATCGAGTCGACCGCGGGCAAAGGGTCGCGATTCACCATTCGTCTCCCGTTCACGCTCGCGATCAGCCAGGCATTGATCGTCCGCGTCGCCGAAGAAGTCTATGCATTGCCGCTGGCAACCGTGGAAGGCGTGGTGCGATTGCCGCGCAACATCGTGGCACGGCATCTCGGCAGGGACGCACCGCTGTTCGAGTACGGCGGTCAGAAGTATCGATTCCAGCAACTCGGTTCGTTTGTCGGCCTCGGGCCCACGCGCCTGCCCGAATCGGATGTTTCAATGTCGGTGGTGCTGATCCGCGCCGGCGAGCATTCGACCGCCTTGGTGACGGATGAATTGGTCGGCAGCCGGGAGATCGTGGTGAAGTCCCTGGGGCCGCAAATCTCGGGAATTCGCGGCATCGCCGGCGCCACCATATTGGGCGACGGACGCATCGTCATCATTCTCGATATGGGCTCTCTGGTGCGTTCCGAGTGGCGTGCCAAGGCGACCGAAACGGCGGTGCTCGATCAACGCGACCGGCGCACGTTCGCGCTGGTTGTGGATGACTCGATCACGGTACGGCGCGTCACTCAGCGGCTGCTCGAGCGAAACGGAATGCGTGTGCTGACGGCCAAGGACGGGGTGGACGCCATTTCGATGCTGCAGGAAAATCTCCCGGACATCATTCTGCTCGATATCGAAATGCCGCGCATGGATGGTTACGAAGTGGCAGCCCACGTCCGCAATGATCCCAGGCTCAAGGACATTCCGATCGTCATGATCACGTCCCGCGTCAGCGAGAAGCATCGAGCGCGCGCGATCGAACTCGGCGTGGACGACTATCTGGGCAAGCCGTACCAAGAAAGCCAGTTGCTCGATGCCATCGAGCCGCTCGTCAATCGCCGCAGCGCCATCGCGCGGTAACGCAGCCATGTCCGATCTACGTGACGAGCTCTACAGCCTGTTGGTGCCGCTGGCCGGAGAACGGCTGATCGTGCCGCGCGCCTGCGTGGCGGAAGTCATCAGCTATCAAGCCCCGGCCGAAATGACCAACGCGCCTCCCTGGTACGCCGGCCTCGTGAGTTGGAGCGGCCGCAGCGTGCCCATCGTGTCCTTCGAAGGCGCATTCGGACAGGCGCTGCCCACGGTCTCCAGCCGCACTAGAATCGTGATTTTCCATGCTGCCGGAGGCAAGCTGCAGTCCGGATATTTCGGCATGCTGACCCAAGGATTTCCGCAACTCGTGCGCGTCAACGCCGACGTGGTCCGGCCGGACCCGTCGCGCAGCTTCCCGGAGCGGTCGCCGGTCATTTGCCAGGTGCGCATGGTCAATGAAACGCCGCTCATCCCCGATTTGCAGCGTCTCGAGCAAATGATCGCCGAAGAAACGTCGGTCATGCCCTAATCGCGGGCCGGGGGGCCTGAGATCAGACCTGGTTTGCGCGCATATCCCCGAATCGGGTCTGCAGCCAGGTGAGAGCGGCGATCGCAGCCGTCTCGGTGCGCAAGATGCGGGGTCCGAGCTTCACCCGCATGAATCCGGCCAGGCGAAATGCATCGAGTTCGTCGTCGGCAAAACCGCCTTCCGGTCCGATGGCAATCTCCACCGCCGCGTCGAGACTCGGGGGTCCCCCGACGGATTCGTCCGCGGGTTCGAGAACCAATCTCGCGGCCGTCGATGCCGAACTGCCCAGGTAGTTGATGAGTGGGGCAGGCGCCTCGATGACCGGCAATCGGTTGCGGCCGCATTGTTCGCAGGCGTTCAGTACGACGGCGCGCCAATGCGCGACTTTCGATTCTTTCTGGCTTTCGTCGAGACGCACGACGCTGCGTTGGCTCAAGACCGGCACGATGCGCGCCACGCCGAGTTCGGTCGCCTTTTGCACGATGAAGTCCATGCGGTCGCCGCGCGGCACGCACTGTACGAGAGTGATCGCGAACGGCGATTCGCGGTCGACATCGGCGCCGTTGCCCACCGATGCCGTTACACGCGAGCCGCGCACGCTCTCGATCGCGCCGACGTACTCGCGGCCGTCGCCCCTGAAGAGGATGAGCGGGTCGCCGCTGCGCGCCCGCAGAACTTTGGCAAGATGAGCGGCAGTTTCCGCAGGTAGCTCGACGACCGTGCCCGCCGTCAGGGGCGCATTGACATAGACCCGGGTCAACCGCATGTCGCCAACTCGATCCCTTCGGCCGCGACCCGAACCATTAAATCCATTTCCGCTTCGTTTACGATATAGGGCGGCATGAAATACACGACATCGCCGATCGGGCGCAGCAGCACGCCTTGATCCAGGCCGTGTCGATAGATGATCTGGCCGCGGCGCTCAGTCCAAGGATAGGGCTCGCGGTTGCGTTTGCTCTTGGCGAATTCGATGGCGACGATCATTCCGCATTGCCGAACTTCGGTGACGTGCTCGTGGTCCTCGAGTTCGCGCGCGCGACGGCCGAGATACGCGGCTTTGGAGCGGTTGCGCTCGATGGTGTTCTCCGCGGCGAAGATATCCAGCGTCGCAAGCGCCGCCGTGCAGGCCAATGGATTGCCGGTGTAGCTGTGCGAATGCAGGAACGCGGTCAGGTTGGCGTAATCGTCGTAGAACGCGGCGTACACATCGTCGCTGGTCAAGACCGCTGAAAGGGGCAGATAACCGCCGGTCAGGCCCTTCGACAAGCAGAGAAAATCCGGTGAAATTGCCGCCTGTTCGCAGGCGAACAGCGACCCAGTGCGGCCGAATCCGACCGCAATTTCGTCGGCGATGAGATGTACACCGTGGCGATTGCACGCATCCCGCAGGCGCGCCAGATACACGGGGTGGTACATGCGCATGCCGCCGGCGCATTGCACCAGCGGTTCGACGATCACGGCCGCGACTTCTTCGGCGTGTGCGTCGAGCATGCGCTCCATGGCGTCGAACTGCCGCAGCGAGTATTGCTCCCAAGACTCGCCCGCCTCGCGGAAGTAGCAGTCCGGCGAAGGCGCGGTGAGCACCTCCATCAGCAGCGGTTTGTACAAGGATTTGTAGAGTTCGACATTGCCAACCGCCAACGCACCCAGAGTCTCGCCGTGGTAGCTGTTGGCCAGCGTGATGAAGCGGGTCTTTCGCGGCCGGCCGCGGTTGCGCCAATAGTGAAAGCTCATTTTGAGGGCCACTTCGACCGCCGCGGAGCCGTTGTCCGCGAAGAAACAGCGGGTCATTCCGGGCGGTGCCAGTGAAACCAGCCGTTCGGCCAGCCGCACAGCGGGCTCGTGCGTGAATCCGGCAAAGATGACGTGTTCCAGTTGGTTCAGTTGATCGCGTAGAGCGGCGCCGATGCGCGGGTTGGCGTGACCGAAAAGGTTCACCCACCAGGAACTGATCGCGTCGAGGTAGCGCTTCCCATCGAAGTCCTCGAGCCATGCACCCTCGCCGCGCTTGATCGCAATCAGAGGCAGGGTTTCATGATCCTTCATCTGCGTGCATGGGTGCCACAACACGCGTAAATCGCGCGCGGCGAGCGCCGCGGAACGGTTAAGCCCCCGATCGTGAGTGTTCATGATCCTGCGGATTGTCGCATATGCTATGGTCGCTGTGGTTCATGAGGGCGCGGAATTGCAGGTTGACCTTGCGAGCGGACTGATGCGCGGCGTCACGCAGATTGCTTCGCCGAATTGCGACGCGCGGCCGCCGGGTGTGGAGGCAGACCTCATCGTCGTGCATG
>Ga0137412_10000577_pt1 | contig 26462 bp, 24 predicted proteins | sample CZODoug2_1_16fun_FD_122160 | JGI IMG/M metagenome (GOLD analysis project Ga0137412, IMG submission 122160) | Vadose zone soil fungal communities from Angelo Coast Range Reserve, California, USA - CZODoug2_1_16fungal (Hybrid Assembly) | ecosystem: Environmental > Terrestrial > Soil > Vadose zone... | reverse complement strand
ATTTGGGACAAAGGCTATGATGGCGACGGCTTTCGCGCCGAAATCGTCAATCGCGGCGCGAAGCCCGTCATTCCAAACAAATCCAACAGGGTGACCCTCCACAGCTTCAGCAAACGCGCCTATAAAGGGCGCAATGTTATCGAGCGCTGTTTCTGCCGGCTCAAGGATTTCAGGCGTGTCGCTACTCGCTACGACAAACTTGCCAGAGAACGGATAGCGCTTTGGGCGAAGCAGACGATTGAATACGGGTTTATCGCTCCGCCTGACTTGCCAGAATTCGTCCCTCGCGGAATGTCAGCGCTGATAGGCCCGAAGCGAAGCCGGGCGGCGAGCCAGCTCGCTGCCGGTCCGGTTGGCGGGCTCTTGTTGCGAGCCCTGCGCATCAACAACGAGCGGAAAGAATCATCCGGGACACGCGTCTCTGACCAAAGGGACCGATCAATTTCTCTGCGAGACTTCAGCATATCATCGGGTTATCGCCGACATCGCAAACGCCACCGGGTCCGTATTCAGGCGCTGCAGGAAGAGCGCGGACGCGCGGCGCTATAATGCGGACATGACGGTCAGTATAACGGCTGGTGAGCGAGGCGCTCGCATTGGCTCTTTCCGAGACGTGCCGCTTGGCTAAGCGGTTCTCGTGAGCCATGGCCGGCGTTGCGAGCATGGCAGCAGCGATCAATCCAGCCGACAAGAGCTTGATTGGTGTCATTGAACTTCTCCTTTGGATGCAGCCATCGAAAGACTTTGGCTTCTCCAAGTGAGATAGAATCTAGTTCGGTCGACACCACTAAATTGCGCTTTAGGCTGCATGCGCCCGATGATGTCGCGCTCATCTCGGAATCTATTGCGCAGCAGAAGTTGGACAGGCCGGGATTGCCGGTACGATCAGCAGACCACTTTGGTGTTCGTTGGCATATTTCAAAGGTGCCATTAGGCGACCTGCAATGCCCGTCTGAAAGTGAAGCTGCGGCGAACCCGCGGTAAAGGCGGGAGCCCTGGTCAGTGTGGCAGGAGAGATCTCGCAGCTACTGAAGCTAGCGATGGTGAGGGCACTGCGCGAAGGCGCTGGCGAGCGGCCATGGGCCCTGCGGACTGAAGCAAACCGTGGTGGACCAAGCCGGTTCAGCCACGGCAGCTTCAAAAGATCTCGTAAGCAATTTCTTCGTTGCTTTCTAGGTCGGCTTTTTAGACATTCCAAAAACGATTGACTAGGCGGTAGAAGGCGCGGGTCTTCTTATTCTAGCCGCCGCGATTGGTAGCTGACCCAATCAGTGTTGATCCGCTTGGATCATGCGCGATGGGAGCAAGCGTGTTCCCAGAGATGTTTCTGGGTCTGATTGCAATACGGCTTGCCGCACCGGTGGTGCTTGCGAAGGGGCGGGTGACGTGGCTCCCAATGCTCATTCCGCCTTGCGCAAGCGCGAACGTACTCGGGACCGTGAATGCAATTGCTAGTGCTATTGTCGTGAGTTTCATGATTCTCTCCTTTGGTATCTAGATGAGAGAGAATCGCGCGGTCGCCACTAAATTCTTCTTTAGCGCGATGGAAGCCGCCAATCGCCCGGTCACCAGGCCCTCAAACGGGAGGGGGCGGGCTGACGAAACGCTCTGAGGGAGTCTCGATCGCGCCGGCCCTGGATACGGCCGCGGCCGCGATCATCCTCGCCGTGCCGCTATCCTGTGAAGCGCTGCTTGGGCCGAAGTCGTCAAAGAGAATACCAGCTATACTCGCGATCGCAACAAGTGCGGCCACTATCGCTGGTCTCAGGTCATCGCCCCGGTGGCTGCTCTGAATGCGCATCTCTTGTTTGATCCAATCCGCTGTTTCTTGCGCAGTTCTGGCAAAGTGTGCTGTCGACCAAGCCGCGCCCAATTGCTGCGCGCAATCGTGTCGCTGCACAAACGGTCGAACCCACGACCAACGTCACAGACGATCGCTTGCTGCGCGATCCAAATCTATGTTCGGTATCCAGTAGACGCCATTAAATTGAATTTCACTCAGTGGCTGCTTCGGCCGCATTTACAGGTGGCTGGTGACCTCTCAACCCCTGTCCGTTCGTAAACCTTGTGAAAAAATTTGAACTGCGCAATCGAAACAATCAGGGCAGCGCGCTCCGCCCGAGCGCCGGAATGAAGGTCGCGACCGCTGCTCGGACAGGGGCAGCCGGCGCTGTTAGCAAGTGGCGTGACGCTATGGTGGAAGAACCATAAGGGGGCGGGTTGATGGAACGTCGTCTTCCAGCCCGACCCCTTCGAGGCAGCGGCGAACCGCTGGGCCAATTTGCGGCCGAATCAATAACCTGTCGTGGGTTCGCAGGGCGGACCATTGTCCCACGGCTGCGTCGCAAATGCGCCCACGGCCGGAGCCGGAACGCAGGCGCGCCCGTCGGCATAAGACCCGGCGCGCGCGTTGGCGCTCGCGGCGAGGTGCCGCTGGGCTACATGGCCCTCGCGAGCCAAAGCAGGAGTTGCAAGCATGGCTGCGGCGATCATTGCAGCCGAAACAAGTTTACGCTTGGTCATTTAATTTCTCCATGTGGATTCTGAAAAGCCAATCGTGTTGGCTCCTCCAGGGAAGTGGAGAAGAGATTGACTGATTAAAGGAACAACTTCTCACGTCGCTTCAACCTCGCGAGAGGTGGGCATTTCATGTGATGCGATCACGAATCCCGGCGATGAAGGCGAACTTTCACCCTGACGCGCAGCTGGCTGCGCTCGATCCGAATGTCGAAGCCCGAGCGCTCGACACACGCGAGATTTGCGGCAAGTCTGATTTCGGCTGTTTCGGCACTCGCCGCGAAGCCGGAACGCGTGAACAACCAAGTCTCAGTTAGAACTTCTGAAGCACCGCGGCGGGAAAACTATCCGAGATGGGCACTCCATCCGCGCCTGTCCAATAGCAATCAACCTGATTACCCCTGATGCCATTTACGGTCATCATCGGCCCGCCCGAACGCATCCGAACGCGCTCGCCGGGTTGAAACGAGGCGCCGGTCTGACCTGACATTGCCGCCGGAGCAGAGTCGGAAAAGGCCGGGACCGACAAGGGCATGCTGAGTGCGATTCCGAGCGCCAACGTAGCTGCAATCGAAACCCGGTTTGTCAAAATCGACATCGTCGAACTCCATCTCTAATGGCAATGGACATATGGGATCGCGTTAAATCGCCACCACTAAATTGCAATTCAGAAACGGCTGAACGGCGTGATAATCCCTACGCGACTGTCCTCAGGTCGCCAACCGTCTGTAGTCGGTGCTTCCTGTTGATACATCACATCAACGCGTCGTGCTTTGACGCATCAAACGCGCACATCGGAATGCGAGTTCAGAATTGTAAATCGGTTTTTAATTGAGAACCCGGCGTCCGGCCGCCATGTTCGAGTCCATCCCGGAACCGCGATTGCGCTGCCGGGTGTTTTGTTGGGCGCCCCTTCAACAAGATATCGAGGAAACATGAGGCTGGGTCGCGGAGTCATCCGCGCAGGTAATGGCTGATAGCGTCCGGAGGTAAAGATGGTCTTGTTATCGCGCTCCTTCATTCGCAAACGCGTGGTCTCGCTGGCGACCACGGTGTCGGTTACCGCGACATCGTTCGCCTTGGCGCAGGATCCAGCGAGCACACGCGAAGTGCCTTCGAAGGAAAATCCGTTTCTCACGGAAAACGCCTCGGCCATGAAGAGGATGATGGCGGATATGATGATAAAGCCGAGCGGCAATGTCGATCGCGATTTTGTCGCGATGATGGTGCCGCACCACCAGGGCGCGGTCGACATGGCGAAGGCCGAGCTCGAATACGGCCACAACGAGCAGCTTCGCCAGTTGGCTCGGGAGATTGTTGCCAATCAACAGCGAGAGATCACGGAGATGCGCAATGCCATCAGTGAAGAGGGATCGTCCGCCGTGCAACCGACGGAGCAGCCCCGGAGGGGGTTGTCATCGCCAACGGCTTCGGCTGGCGGCATGGTCGCCCCTGGCGCAATGAAGATGCCTCAATAGCCGATGGGTTTCGCAAGTTCCCTTCAATGCGTGTAGCGCTACAAGGATAGATCATGGGGATCGTTCGTTTCGCCCTCCGATTTCCGCACACCTTCTACGTGGTGGCGGCGCTGATCCTGTTTCTCGGCTTCGCCGCGATCCGATCGATGCCGACGGATATCTTTCCGGAAATCCGCATTCCCGTGGTGACGGTGATTTGGCAATACACCGGTCTCACCACGCCGGAAATGGAGCAGCGCGTCACCACCTACAGCCAATATTCCATCAGCGCCAACGTCAACGGCATCAAGAACATGGAAGCGCAGACCCTCAACGGTCTGTCGATCCAGAAGATCTACTTCCAGCCGGACGTCAATCTCGACCTGGCGATCGCGCAGATCGTTTCGGCGACGAATTCCATTCGCGCCCTGATGCCGCCCGGCATCCAGCCGCCGATCGTCGTACAGTTCAACGCCTCCAGCGTTCCGGTCCTGCAGCTCAGTCTCAATTCGGACAATCTGAACGAACAGCAACTCTATGATTTCGGCATCTATCGCGTCCGGCAGCAATTGGCCCCCGTTCCCGGTGTTACCCTGCCGACGCCAGCGGGAGGCAAATATCGTCAGATCATGGTGGATATCGACCCGGACAAGCTGCTCTCCCGGGGGTTGACGCCGCTCGACATCGTCAATGCGGTCAATACGCAGAACCTGACGCTGCCATCAGGAACGGCAAAGATCGGCGCCACTCAATACACAATACGAACCAACGCCACGCCCGCGTCGATCGACGACCTCAACATGATGCCGGTCAAGTTCATCAATGGCGCTACCGTCCTCTTGAAAGATGTGGCGCAGGTTCGCGACGGATCGCTGGTGCAACAGAACATCGTGCGCGAGGATGGCCACCGCGCGGTTCTGCTCAGTGTGATCAAGAACGGCAACGCTTCGACACTGGCAGTCGTCAACGGCGTGAAGCACGCGCTGCAGGCGATCAGGGCCGCCGCGCCAGCCGGACTCAAGGTTACCGAGATGTTCGATCAGTCGATCTTCGTCACGAACTCGGTCACTGGCGTGCTGCGAGAAGGGGCCATCGCCGCAGGTCTCACCGCGCTGATGATCCTGATCTTCCTTGGCTCCTGGCGATCGACGCTGGTGGTAATGATTTCGATTCCGCTGGCGATTCTTTCGTCGCTCGTGGTGCTTTATTTTCTCGGTGAGACGCTGAACACGATGACGCTAGGCGGTCTTGCACTGGCGGTCGGTATCCTGGTGGACGATTCGACAGTGACCATCGAGAATACCCACCGGCTGTGGACCGAGGAGGGCATGCCGCTTTCCGAGGCGACACTGCATGGTGCTGCCGAGATAGCGGTGCCGACGCTGGTCTCGACGCTTGCCATCAGCTGCGTGTTCACCTCTGTGGTGTTTCTTGACGGACCGGCCAAGTATCTGTTTACGCCGCTCGGGCTTGCCGTCGTTTTCGCGATGCTGGCTTCCTACGGATTGTCGCGAACCCTGACGCCGATCACGATCGGGCTCTTGCTCAAGGGCGAGCGTCATCATACGGAGGGCGGAGCCTCGGCGGGTTTCTTCGGGCGGATGACCGCCGCCTTCGAACGCGGGTTCGAACGCCTGCGTGCTGGATATGCGAAATTGCTGGCGATGCTGCTTCGGCGGCGGGCCATCGTTCCGGTCGTAGCAGTGTTGGTACTCGGCCTCGGCGCGGTGATGCTCTTGTCTGTCGGCCGGGACTTCTTCCCGCTGATCGATGGCGGGCAGATCCAGCTTCACGTTCGTGGTCCCGCTGGCACCCGCATTGAAAGCACCGAGGCGATTTTCCAGGCGGTCGAGGACAAGATTCGCGAAGTCATTCCGGAGCGGGATCGCTCCTTGATCGTTGACAATATCGGACTGCCGGCGCGAGCCTACAATCTGGCGTTCGCCGACGGCTCGACCATCGGAATCAACGACGGCGTCATCCAGGTGGCCCTCAAGGAGGGTCACAAGCCGACCGCGGACTACGTCAAGAAATTGCGTCAGGTCCTGCCCGCCGCTTTCCCGGAAGACACCTTCTATTTCCAGGCGGCCGATATCGTAACGCAAATTCTGAACTTCGGACTGCCGGCGCAGATCGACGTCCGGACGGTAGGCTACGATAAGAACAACCTTTCGGTCGCTGGGGAACTCCGGCAACGGCTTGCCGCGATTCCCGGCATCGTCGACGCGCATCTGCAGCAGGAGGTCGATGGGCCGGCGTTCTACGCCCAGATCGATCGGACCCGCGCGGCGCAGCTCGGCCTCAATGCGAGCACCGTGGCTACCAATATCAATGTCAGCCTGAGTTCGTCGGAGCAGGTATCGCCCAATTTCTGGACCGATCCGAAGTCGGGGATTCCGTACTATCTCGCTGTGCAGACGCCCGAATACAAAGTCAACTCGCTGAATGCCCTAGCAAACACGCCGGTCTCCACTTCGCTGGCGGTGAGCGGCCAGACCGTTCCCGGCATGCTCAGCAACGTCGCGACGTTCACGCGGGACAAGGTTGCGACCAATTCCAACCAGACGAATATCCAGCCGGTTTTCGATGTCTACGCCAGCGTGCAGGGCCGCGATCTCGGTGGCGTGGCCGCGGACATCAACAAGATCACGACCGAGCTGCAGAAGAAGATGAAGCCCGGCAATTCAATTCAGGTGGTCGGTCAGATCCAGAGCATGAACGACTCGTTTCGCAATCTGGGGATCGGGCTCTTGTTCGCCGCCGTCTTCGTTTATCTCTTGATGGTTGTGAACTACCAGACTTTTGGCGATCCCTTCGTCGTAATCCTGGCTCTGCCGGCGACGCTCTGCGGCATCGTGACGATGCTGTTCATCACCGGCACGACGCTGAACGTGCCGTCGCTGATGGGAGCGATCATGGCGGTCGGTGTTGCTTCCGCAAACTCGATCCTGCTGGTGACCTTCGCGCGCGAGCAGCAGCTGAAAGGGCACTCTTCCTTTGAGGCCGCACTGAGCGCCGGTCGCACCCGAATCCGGCCCGTGCTGATGACCGCCGCCGCGATGATCGTCGGCATGATCCCGATGGCGATCGGCGGCGCGGGCGAGGAGCAGAACGCGGCGCTAGCACGCGCCGTGATCGGCGGTCTCTTGTTTGCGACGCCGACAACACTGCTGATCGTGCCTTACCTGTTCGCCATGCTGCGCAAGGGCAACGACGGAAAGCCTCACCATGGCGTATTCGAGGAAATCCAGCAATGAGCGAGATTCGTGTGCGGCCAAATACTGAAGATGTCGAGGACCGGCCCGATCCTGAAACCAATCGTATTGTCACGCTACCGAACGTCGTGCCCAAGCGGAGAGGTTACGGAGGTCCGCTGTTCGGGGCAAGCGCGCTGCTGTTGCTCGCGGGTGGCCTTGCGACAGGAGCCTGGCACCATTACCAGGCCGGGCTCGAGGTCGCCGCTACTGCACAACAGGGCCGTACCCTTGTTCCCGACGTTCGCGTGGCGAGCGTCCGCGCCGGCGACAGCAAAATCGCCGTCACCCTGCCAGCCACCACAACAGCGTTCGAAGCGGCGAACATTTTCGCTCGCACCAACGGCTACATCGAAAAGCGCTACGTCGACATCGGCGATCGGGTCAAAGCCGGGGCGTTACTGGTAGACATTACTGCCCCCGAGCTCGACCATCAGATCGCGCAGGCCAAAGCGACGCTGGCCCAGAACCAGGCGACGTTGAAGCAGACGCAGGCCAGCCGTGAGCTAGCCGAGGTCACCAATGGGCGCGACAGCAAATTGGTCAAACAAGGATGGCTCACGCTCCAGCAGGGCGATAATGATCGCCTCACCTTGCAAGCGCAGCAGGCAGCCGTTGCAGTGGCTGAGGCAAATATTACTGCCCAGGAAGCCCAGATTCAAGTCCTCGGGCAGGAAAAGGCCTACCAGCGCGTCGTGGCGCCATTCGATGGGGTGGTCACACAGCGCAATATCGACAACGGCAGTCTCGTGACGTCGGGGTCGACCTTCATGTTCACGCTGATGCACCCTGATGTGATCCGCACCCAGGTGTTTGTCCCTCAGGATGAGGCGTTCGGACTCGGGCCTGGTGTCGATGCCGTGATTCGCGTCCCGGAGATTCCGGATCGGACCTTTCCCGGCAAGGTGACCCGCATAGCGAGTGCGCTACAGCCTGGCAGCCGAACGCTGTTGACCGAGATCGACGTTCCCAATCCAGACGGCGCGCTCAGCCCTGGTATCTATTGCACGGTCGAGCTGTCTATCCCGCACAAAACACCATCGATGATCATACCAGCCGATGCAGTTGTATTCGATCAAAATGGCCTGCATGTCGCGGTCGTCAAGAACGGCACTGCTCATCTCCAGAAGATCACGATCGCACGCGACTTTGGCACGGAGGTCGAAGTCCATGACGGCGTCAAACCGGGCGATCAGGTTATCCTCAATCCGATGGTGAACCTGCCGGAAGGCCGCAAGGTTGCGGTGCGCAAGCCGCAGACAAGTTAGATCGGCGCGGAGAAACCAATGCGAAGCTTGCTGTATGTAGCGGTCGCCCTGCTGGGAGGGTGTCACGCCAGCCTGGCCCAGGTCTCCACCATGGGTACCACGGCGATGGGGCTTTCATCGACGGCGGGGGCAATCGTATCCTCTCCGCTCAATGGCCCGAGCCCGTTCTCGGTGGCAACCGAGCCCGGCGCTCCCGACACGACGTTGGCGCCGGTCCCGCTGGCTTCCGACCCAACAACGCCGGGAACGGTCGTGACCTGTTCCACGCCGACAGGGCAAATCGCGCCTGGAACACCTCCGGTGCCAATTGCTTCCATGTCGGCTATGGTCGGCACGAGCGGAATGATGCCACCGGTTGCCGCGACACCGGCGACGATGGCCGTATCGCCCAGCTCCGCCACGTCCGCAACCGAGAGTGCGACTGCGCCGTTCCTAACACTATCGACGCAACCGGCTACATCATTCATGACCGATTTGCCCGGCTCGACCATCCCGGCGCCGCAGCCTCCCGCGGTGCCACCCCTGCCGTCGCCTTCCTTGACTGCAGCGGCCGTGCCGACGTCATCGACAGTGCCGATTTCCACATCAATGCCTGGCACGACCACGATGACAGCGTCGGCAACGATGACACCGGCGGCCGCGATGGCAACAGCCTCCCCGTTGGGGACTATCCCGACGCCGATCGTCATCACGACGACCGGAAACATTTCGCCGATAACCCCGATTGGCAGTCCTTCGACCACGATATGCAGCTCTACCCCGGGAGGCCCGCCGAGCAATGGTGCGGCTTTGCCGCTCTCAACGCCGCAAATTCCGGCGGACCCTCCGCCCGGCACGATACAGCCGGTTGTCGCGCAGCTTGGCGGCACCAGTATCGATCCGACCACGACCGTGATGTCCACGCCGAACACATCGGCATGCGCGGAGAGCATGACGATGAACCTGGCCAACCCCGGGATGTTGGTACCGGCGAACGCCACCGGGGCCACGGCAACCCCCGGCGTGTCGTCCCCATCTGGCTGCTGATACGGGAACGCTGTGATACCCGTTCCGCAAAACGCCAGATCCCGCTCGGTCCGAAGACGTAACGGCCAATGTCGCGGAGTGCGCAACTTCGCCAAATGTTCGCGCGGAATTATTTGCAATCGTCTCCGCGCATGCCATTCGGCTCGTGTCGACCCGAAAGGCTAAATTACTATTTAATTGATAACCTCGAGAACAGGAAAGATTTTTAGGTAGTCTGTTGGGTACGCGGCAGTTCAGCAGCTTGCCGTCACCCGACCATTGATCAATGAGGTCGCTTACATGTTGCAGAGAACGTCGCTCACGATTCCTTCGACTCTTTCGGAAAAAGCGGTTCATGACATTTCGGGAACATTGATGTTGCTGCTCTCGGACGTGTTTGCGTTATATCTCAAATCCAAGAATTTCCATTGGCATATGTCTGGCCCGCATTTCCGCGACTATCATCTGATGCTCGATGATCAAAGCGACCAGATTTTCGCTATGACGGATGCCATTGCCGAGCGGGCGCGGAAGATCGGCGGCACGACCCTGCGCTCGATCGGGCAGATCTCGCGTCTTCAGCGCATTGCAGACAACGACGCTGAATACGTCAAACCGATCGACATGTTAACCGAGCTTCTGGACGACAATGCCGCACTGACACGTAGCATGCGCGAGGTGCATTCGCTTTGTGACGAAGTCGGTGATGTCGCCACCGCAAGTTTGCTGGAGAACTGGATCGACGAATCTGAGAAACGCACTTGGTTCCTCTTCGAGTGCAGGCGGGATGTCTGAAGTCGAGGCCTGAGACCTGCGCAACTGTCTGACACGGAACGCGCAAGCCTCCCGTCGAAAGCACCCAACTTGGATACGCATGGATCGTTTACCGATGAAAACCCCGGCAAGCCAACCACAATCACCCAACACTGCAGCCCCACGAAAGAGAGCTTCTGCAAGCAGGCCAACACCCGAAAGGGCAAGGTGGCATTGGCCGGTTCAGCGGCTTGATGATGAGCTCAGAGACACGTTCCCGGCGAGCGACACTCTTTCGGTTACACGAGGTCCATCCGGCAGGTGATCGCGGAGGCTTTGGATCTGGTCAAGGCCGACCGACCGGATCGAAGTTCAAACTGAACGGCACCGGACGGAGAACCTCCATAACTTGCCATAGAGCCGCTTCGGACCCGCTTCTTCGACACGCAAGGCATCTAAAGCCGATAGAATAGGAGGCATGGCGGGACACGCCTGCTGCGTGGTGGCATCGGTACTATTTCCTTCCGATGGTCTGTCGCTCCGTCTCGCCGCATCTTCGCAGCACGGCGCCGAAGGTTATCTAGCTGACTCTAAAATGCTATTTAATGGTGCAACTCGTTCAGGAGGGATATCTGTTGCATGGGCGGTCCCACCGCGCTTACCGCCGGAGGCGGTGATCATGGCCGCAGTTCGGAGGGCGCGTCATCCCGTCCGTGTGAAGGGGGGCGCCGTTTGGCCCTTTTTTAGGAAGAAACCCGTGACAGTTGCAGGTCGTTGACATGGTATTAGTCTCTGGCAAGCGTACCAACCGGGCGTCGGCAAGCTCCAGCGCGGCGGACCTTGCCGCCGCAGTCGGGAGTGAATTGATGACAAAAGTGCTGCTGATCGAGGATGACAGCGAGACGGCTGAGGAAATCTCAGCCGAGTTGTCCGATCGCGGGTTTGAAGTCGAATGGTCTGCAAACGGCATAGAAGGGCTCGACAAGGCGCGGTCATCGCATCCCGACGCTATGATCGTCGATAGGCTATTGCCAGGAATGGATGGTCTCACCGTCATCGAAGCACTGCGGAAGGAACAGGTGCGTACCCCGGTGCTGGTGCTGAGTGCTCTTGGCGCCGTTGATGACCGGGTACGCGGATTGCGGATGGGGGGTGACGACTACCTCACCAAGCCATTCGCGCTCGTGGAACTCATCGCCCGAGTGGAGGCCTTGTTGCGCAGGCCGGTGGAATCGCGCGAGACGACGTTACGGGTAGGGCCGCTCGAACTGGATCTGATCGAACGCACCGCCAGGCGCGGCGATCGCGCGATCGATCTTTTGCCGCGAGAGTTTCGCCTGCTTGAATACATGATGCAACGGAGCGACCAGCTGCTGACGCGAGCCATGCTTCTGGAGGAGGTGTGGAATTACAAGTTCATTCCGGCGACCAATCTTGTCGACGTACATATGGGGCGCCTGCGCCACAAGGTCGATGGTCCCGGCGAAGTCCCCATGATTCACAATGTCCGCGGATCCGGTTTCATTCTTCGCGCCGGACCATAGGTCTCGGATGGCCGGCGGCGATTTGGCGCCGGTGACGCCGAGCACATCCAGGCAGCGAAATCCGATGCGTCAGCCGCAATTCATACATTCGACCACGTTTCGCTGGGCGCTTGCGGTGGCCGGTGTGCTCGCGATTTTCGTCATTGTGTTGTTCGGCTTCATTTATTGGAAGACCGACAGTTATCTGATCGAGCGCTCCGACAGGATGATCGCGAGGCAATTGCACTACATTGGGGACCTGCCCGGCGGGCGTCAGCTGGATGCGATTGCTCAACATCTCGATCAGGATTCCCGCGGCGTTCAATATGCCGGATTATTTGGTCCAGACGGTCGCAAGATCGCAGGCAACCTGGAAAAATTTCCGCTCGACCTGAAGCTGGACGAATCTGTCCAGAGCGTCCCGATTCTCCGGACGCTACCGGGCGGCCCGCAAACCCGCGTGATACGCGCGATCGCCCGATCTGCGTCAGACGGCAACGCGCTGGTGATTGGACGCGAAGTCGACGAAACCAGGGAAATCTCCCACGTCGTCGGCCAGGCGTTGGCGCTAGGGCTTTTGCCGGCCTTTTGCCTTTGCCTGCTGGCCGGAGCGTGGCTTAGCATGCGCGCCCAGAAGCGCGTTGAAGAGGTAAATCAGCGGGTTCAACGCATCATCGCCGGCAATTTGCGCGAGCGGCTTCCGCACCGCAACATAGATGAGCCATTTTCGAAGCTCGCCGCGATCGTCAACGGCTTGCTCGATGAAATGGAAACGATGATCCACGCGCTGGCCGGCGTCGGCAACGACATCGCTCACGACCTGCGAACGCCGCTGACCCGTGCGCGTCTTACCCTTGAGCGCGGCCGCACCAATGCGACCAACCTGGACCAGCTCCAGTCGGTGGTGGACAAGGCGATCGCGAATCTTGATCAGTCTTTATCGATCATCACCGCGCTGCTGCGCCTGGCTGAAATTGAAAACGGCCGGCGATCGGCAGCTTTCGGCAGCGCCCCGTTGCACGAAATACTGCGCGAGGTCTGCGACATCTACGAGCCGATTGCAGAGAACAAAAGTGTCGATTTGCGGGTTGACGTCGCACAGCCACTCAACGTGCTGGGAGACCGGGATCTACTGTTCGAGGCGATCGTCAACCTCGTTGACAATGCCGTCAAGTTCGTGCCCGAAGGCGGCAAAGTAGGCATCGAACTGATTCACAGCGACGACAACGCCATCGTGCGCGTCACCGACAGCGGCTCCGGTATCACCGAGCAGGAGCGTGAGGTCGTGCTGCGGCGTTTCTACCGTTCCGAGAAGATGCGGAGCACGCCGGGAGTAGGGCTTGGCCTCAATCTGGTGGCCGCGATCGTGAAACTGCACGGCTTTCGGTTGGTGATCCACTCCGGACCCGGCGGCAGGACGGAGATCATTTGCCCGGATCCGCGACCAAACAGCAGGGCGCCGGCTACCAAAACCCAGGCGAGTTTGATCGGCAAACTCGAAGGATGAAATCCTTTTTAATGGAGGTCGATGTCATCCTGCCTATATCGGGTTGGGGCACGCATGATGGCACCTGACGGCGCTCAATCTGAAGGAGTATTCCATGCGCTCAATTTTTCTCGCCCTAACCCTGGGCAGTACGCTTGTGGCTTCCAACGCCGCGGTCAGGGCCCAATCAACGGCGGCGACTACCGTGCCCGGTGGCGCGCCGATCGGTCATTTGCAGCCGCGAGCACAGCAGTTTGTTTCCCAATCTGCGGCGGAGCAGGCCGAGCAACAAAAGATGTCGAGCTTCGATGCCAAGCAGCAGAAGATGGACGAGGAGCTCGATAAGCGCCTGAATATCTGCCGCGGGTGCTGAAGCGGGGCGACGATTGAAACGGTTTTGCCGCTTCCCTAGCCGCCGGCCGCGACGGTTTGCGCACGTGGCTCGACGGGTCGAAGATCGTTTTTTCCGAGCGGAAGATCGAGCTCCCGCCATACCGCGACCATGGCGTCAACCAACTCACTGATTAGCCGAAGGTCGTGCGCCGGGGTAGGGGTGATCCGTAATCGCTCGGTACCTCTGGCGACCGTGGGATAATTGATCGGCTGGATGTAGATCCCGTGCTCCTCCAACAGGAGATCGCTCGCCTGCTTGCACAGCTCGGGATCGCCGACCATGACCGGCACGATATGGGTGTCTGTCGCCAGTAGCGGCAGGCCAGCTTCCCGCAAAGCCGCTTTCGTCGCAGCTACGGCCGCGCGCTGGCCTGCACGCTCGGTGCCCGACGTCTTGAGATGAGCGATCGAGGCCGCCGCAGCCGCCGCTACCGCGGGCGGCAAGGCCGTCGTGAAGATAAATCCGGGAGCATGGGAGCGGACGGCATCCACGACGGAGCTGTGGCCTGCGATGTAGCCGCCAAGCGTCCCGAAAGCCTTGGCAAGCGTTCCCTCGATCACGTCGATGCGCGCCATCACGCCGTCCTGCTCGGCGATGCCGCCGCCGCGTGGCCCGTACATGCCGACGGCATGCACTTCGTCGAGATAGGTCATCGCGCCATAGCGTTCCGCGAGGTCGCAGATCGCTTCGAGCGGCGCGACGTCGCCGTCCATCGAGTAGACGCTCTCGAAGACGATCAGCTTCGGCCGAGCGGGTGCGGCGCGCGAAAGCAGCTTTTCCAAGTGCTCCACATCGTTGTGGCGCCAGATCTGCCTGGCACAGCCGGCGGCGCGGACGCCTTCGATCATCGAATTGTGGTTGAGCGCATCTGACAGGATCAGGCAGTCCGGAAGCAACCTTGCGATCGTCGCAATTCCCGTATGGTTGGATACGTAGCCCGACGTGAAAACGAGCGCAGCCTCCTTGCCGTGCAAATCCGCCAGCTCGGCCTCGAGCTCTACCAGCGACCGATTCGTACCCGAAATGTTACGTGTTCCACCCGCGCCCGCGCCCATTGTGCGCGCGGCGACGCACATCGCTTGGATCACCTTCGGATGTTGGCCCATGCCGAGATAGTCGTTCGAACACCATACGATGACTTCCCGCTTGCCGTTCGGGCCATTCCAGAGTGCCTGCGGGAACTGTCCGGCCTTGCGTTCCAGATCGGCGAAGACGCGATAGCGCTGTTCCTGCTTCAAAGCAGCAATGGCAGCCTGAAAATTCCCAACATAGTTGAACATGTCTGCGGATCCTTTCGGGTCACGTGCGTTGTCTCACTCTGGTCGCCGCCAATCGGCTGGCAGGACATGGCAGCCGATTGGCGCAACCGCGGCCGCCTCAATCGACCAGTTCAGGCTTTTTGAGCCCGAGCGCCTTTGCCACTCCAGCCCCGTAGGCTGGGTCGGCGCGCGTGCAGTTGTCGACATGCCGCTGCTTGATGTGCTCCCTCGCGTCGCCCATCGCCCGTGCCGTATTTTCGAACAGCAGCCTTTGCTGTTGCGGGGTCATCTTCCGGAACAGATTTCCGGGCTGCTCCCAATGGTCGTCGTCGACGCGGTGGTCCCAATGCGCCGCGTCGCCCTCGACCGGCATTGGCGGCTCGGCAAAATTCGGCTGGTTGTCCCACAGCCCCGTGCTGTTGGGATGGAAGGTAAGGGTCCCCCCCAGATTGCCGTCGGTGCGCATCTTGCCGTCGCGATGGTAGCTTTGAAACGGGCATTTGGGCGCGTTGACCGGAATATGGTTGAAGTTGACGCCGAGCCGGTAACGCTGGGTGTCGCCGTAGGAGAACAGGCGTCCCTGAAGCATCTTGTCGGGAGAAAAGCCGATGCCGGGCACGATGTTGGCTGGCGAGAAGGCGGCCTGCTCCACTTCCGCGAAATAATTGTCCGGGTAGCGGTTGAGCTCCATCACGCCGGCCTCGATCAGCGGATACTCCGCTTTCGGCCAGACCTTGGTCACGTCGAAGGGATTGTGCCGATGTGTCTTCGCCTGGGCCTCGGTCATCACCTGAATGAAAAGCGTCCAGCGCGGGAAGTCGCCCGCCTCGATTGCGTTGAGCAGGTCGCGGCCGTGGCTTTCGCGATCCTTGGCGACGAGGGCCTCGGCCTCAGCGTCGGTAAGGTTCTGGATTCCCTGCTGCGAGCGGAAGTGGAACTTGACCCAGACGCGCTCATTGGCGGCATTGATCATCGAGAAGGTGTGGCTGCCGAAGAGATGCATGTGACGAAAGCTTTTCGGGATGCCGCGGTCCGACATGACGATGGTGACCTGGTGCAGCGCCTCGGGCAGCAGCGACCAGAAATCCCAGTTGTTGTCGGCGCTGCGCAAGCCCGTGCGGGGATCGCGCTTGATCGCATGGTTGAGGTCGGGGAAGCGCAGCGGATCGCGAAAAAAGAACACCGGCGTATTGTTGCCGACGATGTCCCAGTTGCCGTCCTCGGTGTAGAACTTCATCGCGGTGCCGCGGATGTCGCGTTCCGCATCGGCTGCGCCTCTTTCGCCGGCAACAGTCGAGAAACGAACGAACATCGGCGTCTGCTTGCCGATCTTCGAGAACAGTTTGGCCTTGGTGTAGCGGCCGATGTCGTGAGTCACCGTGAAGGTGCCGTGGGCTCCCCAGCCTTTGGCGTGCATGCGCCGCTCCGGGATTACCTCGCGGTCGAAATGGGCGAGCTTCTCGAGCAGCCAGATATCCTGCAGCAAGGCCGGGCCGCGCGGTCCTGCGGTCATGATGTTGGTGTTGTCGGCGACCGGCGCGCCGGTTGCATTGGTAAATCGCTCCGTTTTGGACATGATGGACTCCTTAATTTTGGACAGGGGAGACTGATGAAAGTGCGAGATCTAGTGCGCGGGCCGCCGGCCGCTCGAATTCCCGAGGAGAGGACGGGGGAGGCTTACCCGGGCCAGGCCGAAGCGCGGATCACGCTGCAGAAATTGCCGCGGGTGAAATGCGGGTCCTTGTCTGCAAGCACGTCAGCCTTCACATTTCCGAACGTCGTCTCCGGCTTATGCTTGATGCCGTCGTAAAAGGCCTGGAGGATGTCTTCCTTGAAGTGCGCACTGCGGGGGTGCGCATGGACAACCGCCTCGCGCTCCGTGTCGCTGTACTCACCATAGCTTAATCCGAGCACGTCCATTTCGACGCCGGCCGTGACCAGGGCAACAACCGGGTGCATGTGCTGCGGGATGCCCGGCGTCGTGTGCAACGCGATCGCGGTCCAGACCGTGTCGACATCGTGTTGCGCGATGCCGTGGCTTCGCAGGAAGTCGCGGGCGGCATTTGCGCCGTCGACCTCGAAACGTTCGCCCGTGCTGCTGTGCTGATGCGTCAAACCCATGTCGTGGAACATCGCGCCTGCATAAAGCAGCTCGGGATCAAATCTCAATCCGCGACGCTTGCCGGCCAAAGCGCCCCAGTAATAGACGCGGCTCGAATGGCGAAACAGCAACGGCGTCTCGGTATCGCGCACCAGTTCTGTTATCTCGCGAGCGAGCTTGCTGTCGGGTGCGCTGACTCCCGCCAAATTGGTGTTCATTGGAATATTCACTCTATGCCTCCTGCTGATTGATCCGAGAGAAGATTGCCGATCACAAGAGCTGATGAATCGCTTGGGCTTGTCCGACCGGCCGTGAGACTAGGAATGTTGAGCCACCTCGCTCAATCGTACGTAGGTAAGCGTCCGACATTGAAAAAGGATCGGGCGAGTAATACGGAGGTTTAGGGTACTGGTCCGTTGCGAACGACCTGGTTGAGCACTGGCGAGCACCACCCATCTCGGTGGATTGCCTCGGGCGCTGCGAATCACACATGCAGGCGAATGAGCTGCGACTGATCTGCGGAAAAATCTCGAAATCTGCCAGGCAGCTCCTTCCGGCCGCGTCGCAAAAGAAGCGGACGGCTTCCGCCCGCCTCGGTGGGGGAGGGGAGAGGCAACGCGAGGCCGTCCGCTGCAGCAGCCATGCGACACCGCGACAGGGAGGAAACGCGGCCGGCTTGCTCGTTCTAAGAACTAGATCCGGCCGACCGTTGGCTCAATTAAATAGAGATTTATTTGCACTAAATTCAAGTTTGGCCGGTTTGCTGTTGATGGCGACGTGCCGCAGAGTCTGCGCAACCGGTCGAAATCGGAAGGCTCCGGCGCCCTAAAGTGCTTGCGTGAGATTGCGGCCTCTGGTTCGATTTTATGCGAATTTGACCAGTGTTTTGAGCGGCTTCGGCTCCGCGGAACGGCGCCGGGCGCCCACCGGGGGCAATCGAATTGCCGAATTTCTTCAAAATGCTAACCTTCCTGCCCGGAACCCGTGACGCTCTGCGATAACGGGGCGCCAACTCACGTTCTCCGTAATCCGGTCGCGTATCGTCGGCTGGACGAGCAAGCCGAATGACAAAACCTGGTCCTACTGAACCGTTGTCGACGACTTCTACGATTTCTCGCTACGCGACAGCCGTCCTATCGGTCGTAGTCGCGATCGTCGCGGCGGAGCTGATCACACGCTTGCTGAACGCCGAGGCCATTGCATCCTCGATGCTCTGCGCAGTCATTTTCGCTGCGTGGGTTGGCGGGCGTGGCCCGGGATTGTTGGCGGTCACGCTCGCTCTCTTGGCCTTTCATTATTACCTGGTGCCCCCGGGCAGTTCATTTACCTGGAAGCATGACCTTTTCGCCGTGGATGTTTCGGAGATACCGCGTCTAATCCTGTTTTCCACCACGTCTCTCGTGGTTGCATTCCTGATTTCGGCGCAGAGGAATGCAACGGAAGAGCTTCGGCAGTCGACCCACGACCTGCAGATAGCGATGGGGGATCAGCGGCGGATTGAGGCCGCGCTGCTGCATAGCGAAATGTATTTGACTGAAGCACAGAGGTTGAGCGGTACAGGGAGCTTTGGCTGGAATGTCGCCAGCGGAGAAATCATCTGGTCAGACGAGACCTTCCGAATCTTTGGATATGACGAGACGACCAAGCCGACCGTGGAACTTATCGTCGAGCGCACCCATCCGGAAGATCGAGCCGCTGTGCAAAAGACCATCGACGTCGCGTCAAGCGAGGGAAAGGATTTCGATCAGGAACATCGATTGGTAATGCCGGACGGCTCAGTGAAATATATTCATGCCTTAGCGCGTGCGGTGAAAGATGCTTCAGGTAACGTTGAGTTTACGGGCGCTGTAACGGATGTCACGGTGGTAAGGGACACGGAGCGAAAACTGAGACGTAGCGAAGCTTATTTGGCCGAGGCCCAACGCTTGAGTCGTACAAGCAGTTGGGCCTGGGACGTGCGGCGTCGAGAATGGGCGTATCGTTCGCCCGGAGTATACCCACTGTTTGGATTCGATCCGGAAGAGAAAGATTTGCCGCTGCAAGCCTTCCGGGATCGTATTCACCCCGACGACAGGCGCTCGAATGTCGAATCGGCGGCTCGAGCTATTGAAGAGAAGATGGATTTCGAAGTCGAATTTAGGATAGTGCTGCCTGACGGATGGATAAAGCACATACATTCTGTCGGACACCCTGTCGTCGACAGCGAGGGCAATACGATTGAATTGATTGGTACGCATCTGGATGTCACCGAACAATACCTCGCAAAGGAGGCGCTGCAAAAAGCTTTTGACGAAATCAAGAAGTCCGAGGATCGGCTTCGACTGGTGATCGACACCATCCCGACGCTGGTCTGGCGCGCCAGACCGGACGGGGTCCCCGATTTCCTCAATCAACCGGCGCTTGACTACACCGGCCTCTCATTTGATCAAGCCGAAACTGGCTGGCCTCGCGCTTTTCACCCCGACGACAAGAAGGGCATGTTGGTGAAGTGGAGCACGATACGGGCGTCGGGCATGCCGGGTGAGCTTGAAGCTCGGCTGCGGCGCTTCGATGGCGAATATCGCTGGTTTTTGTTTCGAGCCGTGCCGCTGCGCAATGAGCAGGGCAACATTGTCAAATGGTACGGGTCGTCCACCGACATCGAGGATCGCAAGCGGGCCGAGGAAGAATTGCGACGAAGCGAAGCCAAACTGGTCGAAGCGCAGCGAGTGAGTCAAACCGGCAGTTTTGTCTGGAATATCTCCACTGGCGAGCGCGTCGGTTCCAAGGAGTTCTTCAGAATCCTTGGATACGATCAGCCGCATTCCGTCACTTTCGAAATGGTCCTTCAGCGCGCTCATCCGGAAGATCGTGCTTTCGTGGAACAGGCAATTGACCGCGCGGCCCGCGCCGGAAAGGATCTCGATTACGAGCATCGGTTGCTGATGCCGGATGGCTCAGTCAAGCATGTCCATGTTGTCGCCCACGCTGTCAGAAGCGAGGCGGGTCAGCTGGAGTTCATTGGAGCGGTCGTGGATGTCACGGCGACCAAGCAGGCCGAGGAGAAGCTGCACAAGGCGCAGGCAGAGCTCGCACATGTTACGCGCGTGACCACGCTGGGCGAACTGACAGCCTCGATCGCCCACGAGGTGAACCAACCGCTCGCCGCTGTCGTGGCCAACGCCGAGGCGTGTCTGCGCTGGCTCGACCGCGAGAGCCCCGATCTCGTCGCGGCGCGCCGCTCGGTCGAATGGGTCATCAACGACAGCTGCCGGGCGAGCGAGGTGATCCGGCGTGTCCGGGCGCTCGCGAAAAAATCCGACATCGAGAAGGTGCCACTCGACGTAAATGACGTCGTCAGGGAGGCTGTCGTGCTGGTGCAGCGGGAGCTAAGCAGCCAACTTATTTCCTTGCGAACCGAGTTGGCGCCTTCTCTCCCCATGATCTTGGGTGATCGGGTTCAGTTGCAGCAGGTGATCATCAATCTGGTGATGAACGGTATCGAAGCCATGCAACCGATTACGGATCGGCAACGCGAGCTCGTGATCCGGTCGGACCAGGACGAGATGCGGCGCGTGCATGTCAGCGTGACCGACTGCGGCGTTGGGATCTCCGCCGAGATCGCAAATCGGCTGTTCAACGCCTTCTTCACCACCAAGTCCAGCGGCATGGGAATGGGGCTCTCGATTTGCCGTTCGATCGTGGAGGCGCACGAGGGGCGTCTGTCGATTTCGCCCAACGAGGGGCCGGGGACGACGGTCCAATTCGTCCTGCCCTCGCAACTGGAGGAAGCATCGTGACCGAGTACCCGAAACCATCGCGTGAGCCTTTCCGCGCTAGAGACCCGCTCGTTTTCATTGTCGAAGACGACGAATCGATGCGCAGGGCGCTGAGCAATCTCTTTCAATCAGTGGGATTGGGAGTGCAGGTGTTCGGTTCAGCGTCTGAAATGCTGCAAGGCGAGCTTCCAGATGTCGCCAGCTGCCTGGTCCTTGACATCCGGTTACCGGGATTGAGCGGCCTCGACTTCCAAGCCGAACTGGCCAAGGCGAACATTCATATCCCGATTATCTTCATGACTGGCCATGGTGACATTCCGATGAGCGTCAGGGCCATGAAGGGCGGGGCGGTCGATTTCCTGACCAAGCCGTTTCGCGATCAGGACATGCTGGACGCCGTGACGGTGGCGATTGAACGGGACCGCAAGCGGCGCGAAACCGATAAGATCCTCGCGAACCTGCAAACCCATTTTGAGACCTTGACTCCTCGCGAACGCGAGATCTTGGCTTTTGTGTCATCCGGCCTCATGAACAAGCAGATAGCCGCCGAACTCGGCCTCGCCGAGATTACCGTGAAGATCCATCGTGGGCATATCATGAAGAAGATGAGCGCGAAATCGTTGGCCGATCTGTTGCGAAAAGCCGAAACGCTTGGAATCCGTCGCGCCAAGCCTTAGCGCTTGTCTCGCAGGTATTGGGGGAAGCAGCCGCCTGCCTTCCAGCTTTTCAAAAGGCCGAACGCGCCCGATGTGTACCATTTTCTCGCACGAACAAACCTAAGTATGATTTCAGAATCTTGATTGGCCGATCACTCTTTAAGCCAGGACGGTGCTGAGGGAGCGCCGTGTTCCAACGTCTGAAAGATCGTCTTGTCAATGCTTTCGATGATTTCAGTTATTGACGATGATGCATCCGTCCGTGCAGCGACCGATAATCTTCTCTGCTCACATGGATATTTGGTCCGCACATTTGCGTCGGCCGAAGAGTTCCTGCAGTCGCCCCACTTGCACGACTGCGCATGCGTCGTTGCAGATGTGCAGATGCCCGGCATGAGCGGGTTGGACCTTCTCACGTATATGCGCGCCCAAGGTTACGTTGCCCCGGTGATCTTTATCACGGCTTTCCCCGAGGAAAGCGTCCGCGCCTCCGCCTTGAAGGGGGGAGCCATTTGCTTTCTTGCCAAGCCGTTTGCCGCACCGGCCTTGATCGGCTGCGTCGAGACTGCTCTGCATCGCGCCGGCAACTGACTGCGTCTACGGCGGCTTTTGACCGCTCGAAGCCCTCCTCGCGTTGCAAACCAAGGTATAGGGCGTCTCAAACCAATATGGCATTCGAAACAACCTCCGTAGAATCGAGCTATTGGCGTTGATCCGACTATGCTGGCGCCTGGAGCCGGACCCGGCAATACGCCGGCTAAGCGACTCAGACGAGTCAAAGGCGAAGGATAGATCCATGTCGACGAAGTCATGCTTGCTTCGTTCCATGGCTCGTAACCAATCCCCAAGACGCGCAGAAGAGGGGAGCGCCTTTGCGATCCTTCGGCGAGACAGCCTAATGCAATTGCCTGAGTTTACGCGTTCGACCACGATGCGGTGGACGGTGGTGGTGGCCGGCATTTTTGCGGCATTTACCGTCACCTTGCTCGGGTTCGTCTACCTGAAGACAAAGCAAGATCTGACGTTGCGATCCGACCGCGCGATCGTCCTGCAGATGGGACTCCTTGTGGGCTTGCCACCCAGACAGAGGCTTGACGCGATCAACGAAGGCCTGCGGCAGGATCCAGCGCGTGTTCGGCTCGTAGGGTTGTTTGGCGCGCGTGGCGACAGGATCGCGGGCAATCTGGAAAGGCAGCCACCCGATCTCAAGATCGACGGCACGGCACAGAACGCTGTAGCCGACAGAATAGACGGAATCGGCCCGGAGCAACAAGCGATCCGGCTGATCGCGCGAACATTGCCCGATGGCAACGTGCTGCTGGTCGGACGCGATGCCGATGAAATTGAGAGGATTGCACGGCTGGTTGGCCGAGTTCTTGCGCTCGGATTAATCCCCGCGGTGCTCCTCTGTATCGCGGTCGGAGTGGGGCTGAGCGCGCGCGCCCGATGGCGCATCGTCGAGGTCAACGAGCGGGTACAGCGGATCGTCGCCGGCAATCTGCGTGAACGACTCCCGCTCGGGAACACAGACGACCCCTTCTCCAAACTTGCAGTGATCGTCAATGGCATGCTCGATGAGATGGAAGAGCTGATCCAATCTCTTGCCGGCGTCGGTCATGACATCGCACATGACCTGCGCACGCCCCTTACCCGAGCGCGGCTGATGCTTGAGCGCGGTCGCAACAATGCCACAACATTCCAGCAACTGCAGGCAGTCGCGGACAGGACCATAGACGCACTCGATCAATCGCTATCTATTATCACCGCCATCTTGCGACTTGCAGAAATCGAGAAAAATCAGAGGTCAGCCGGTTTCAGCAAGGTCGCACTTGCGGCTCTTGTACGTGAGGTTGGCGACATGTATGAACCGATAGCGGAAGACAAGAGGATCAGCTTGATCGTTCAATCGCCATACGAGTTGAACGTCTATGGTGACCGTGATCTTCTCATCGAGGCGGTGGCCAATCTTGTCGACAACGCCATCAAATTCACGCCGGCCGGCGGCCGGGTGGAGATCGGGTTGATGCGAAGCGATGACGAAACCATCGTGCGCGTCAAGGACACCGGCTCCGGCATCAGCGAACACGAGCGCGACGCTGTCCTGAGGCGCTTCTATCGGTCGGACAAAATAGGACACACGTCAGGCCTGGGTCTTGGCTTGAACCTGGTTGCGGCAATCGTAAAGTTGCACGGATTCCGATTCACCATTCGTCCAGGAGCTGGATGCATCGCTGAGATCGCATGCCCGAATGCACCGATGCTGACGTGGATGCGGCCGCCCGCCGAAATCGGGTGACGAGCGCGGGTTCTTTGGAGTTTTCCGGATGGAACCTCACGCTTGTCTCGCTTTCGGGGTCAGTCCTGCCTGACGGCGACATTGAATTTATCTCTGTTGACGGTGCGTAGCTCCAACGTCGTGGTGCGCCGGACCGCGGCTTTGGAGGCGGTCGCCGTGCCGTCAAGGGTGAGGGTGGACATAGAGCCTTCCTTACTGGGCTGCGGAGCTTAGGTTGCGTAGTGAAAGCCGGCTTGCTGCAGCTCGGGCAGCGTGCCAGCGGCGCCGGGGATCAGAATGGCGCCGTCCACCAAGTGGTTGCTCAATTCTGCCGCGAGCGCGGCATGCGAGAGCCTGTCAGGATTGATGTCGAGCTTGATAAGGGCTTTTGCCTGTTCCCAGATTGCGTTGTGACAGGACATGAAGACCACGCCCCGCTGCATCAGGGCAGGGATCGAATTGTCCTCACCCGAAAATGGTCCCGCCGGGTCCTCATAATTTTTAGGGTCGAAAGCCGCCAGCTTGCGCTCGGTGATCAGTGTATTGGTCTCGAAATCCTCGCCTGCCAGTCTCGTGAGCTGATACTTGTCCCACATGGCCTGCTCAAAAAGCGCGAGCTGCGCCGTGCCATGGGTCACCGAAACTGCGAGAAAATCCGGGTGTTTGAACGACCATATCTGCGAATTAAGCGCGTTGCGCATCAGATTGAGCCAAGGGCCACCGAGATCGGTGCTGTCCCAGGCCTGCTTTTGCGCGGCACCGTAGGCAAGCACCTCGTTCAACGCCTCATGATCCCATTGTTCGGGATGGTCCAGGATCATCGGCACTGTCTTGAAATCGCGACGGCGGGGCGCCTGCGCTAAACGCTTCTTCAACGCCTCGAGATGCGTGGCACCAGGAGGCATGAAGGCGGCCCCGACGGCCGCTGCCAACGGTGTGGCCGCCGAGGCAACGCCGATCACGCTTGTCGTCATGATCAGCGCGGACGCTCTCAATGCGTCCCTTCTTGCGGTAACAATCTTCATGGCCGTCACTTCCTGCTTGTTCCCTTCGCGGCAGATAGACGGCGGACACTATCGAGACCACTAAACCCTTTTTTATTGCAACAATCGTTTAGTGCGGGTCGTTTAGCGAGACGTTCGTACCCTGAAGCAGAATTTAGTGGCGCGAGTGGATAGCGGGCCCATATCAGCATCAACCGCATCGGCAGTCTGCATGACGCGATGCACCCCTAATCCGGGGCGACAACATAAGGAATAGCGCGATGACGAACAAACTCGCTTTAGCCGCATCATTGATGATGCTGATGACGATCTCGGGACAGGCGTTTGCTGAAACGGCAGCCCCCTCGGACCGGCAAGCGGTCTACGCCGCCACTGCTTTCGATCACACCGTCGCAACAGATAGGGACGCCACCACTGCGTATCATTACCACGGCGGGCCGAAAAATAACGACTGACATTTGATGTCTTTCGATCGCGCCGCCAGGCTTCGGCGGCGCGCCGAGAGGCGTTACGTTAGTCGATGGAGTTCAACATGTTGACGTTCACAAAACAGGACTCGATCCTGATTGCAGTAACGCTCGGCATTATGCTCAGCGTGCCCCTGTTGGCTCCGGCCTTTTACGGCTCATCGACCATCACATTGTCGGACCATGCCGGCGATCGCCTGGAGCGTTTGTCGGAGCGGAACGAGGTTGGCGGCGGTCATGGTGACGCTCGATCGCGCGGATCAGGCTCGAATTGCAGCCTATCCTCCGGGTTTCCCATTTGATTCAGGCACGTTGGAGATAGTGCGTCACCCAAACCGATACGCCCCCATCTCCGGAATTCTCAGAAGCGGAAGCGAAGGCCCACGGTGGGATCAATCGAGTTGCGATGGAGGAAGCCGTTCGCCAAGCCGCCATTGACCTGTGAAAACATCAGCCCAGCGTAGGTATCAAATTTTTTGGCGAACTGCCAATCGGCGACGAAGGAAACTGCGTCGAACGTCCCGTGGCAGTTTGAGAACGCCGCGGTATCGGCGCAGTCGACGGGCACACCAAAGCGAGGCTGGTCGTAATGATAATAAGCACCAGTCACATCCAGATTGTCAGTGACGGCGTATTTCACTCCAGTCCAGAATACATGAAATAGCTTGTCGCCGGCGTTGAACGCCGTGTTGTTGATGTTCGTGTTGTTGATCGCAGCGCAGCCCGCGCAGACGAATTCTCCCCCGATGTCAACAAAACCGGTAAGGGGAGCAAAGGGATTGCTGGGGGGCGCATATCGAATGAATTCGTATCCAGCAAATAACTTGACCGGTCCGTGGCTGTATTTGCCGACCAGCATCACGCTCGAATTGTTGGAAAGCGTAGCCGTGAGAACCTGGGGTAGCACCGCCGGAAGTGTGCTGCCTGCAAGCCCCATCGACACGGCGTTCCGAACGGAGCTGCCGATGGCGTCGAGCGACAAGGTGCCGCCGGCAAGATTGGCAATGTCCCCGCCAATTTGGAGTTGGTAGGCGCCGGTCGCCGCGTTGTTCAGATCGTAGCCACCGAACTGCCACAGCGCCGCAACCCTGAACTGGCCGATGTCGACGTGATACTTTACCGAGCTGCTAAACCGGCAGTCCTCGGTATTACCCGCGCCGCATGTAATTCCCTGCCAGCCGATCGGCGAGAAGGCGTACGAGGCGCCCATCGGATCGTAGGCAAAAACAGCATCCAGGGTCAGCGAATTTTGCCGGAAAACCGTCAAGGTGCCATAGGGTGAACT
>Ga0137412_10000576_pt1 | contig 26470 bp, 21 predicted proteins | sample CZODoug2_1_16fun_FD_122160 | JGI IMG/M metagenome (GOLD analysis project Ga0137412, IMG submission 122160) | Vadose zone soil fungal communities from Angelo Coast Range Reserve, California, USA - CZODoug2_1_16fungal (Hybrid Assembly) | ecosystem: Environmental > Terrestrial > Soil > Vadose zone... | reverse complement strand
CGGCGCCCGGCAGGTTCCGGGGCGGCACACCCGCATCACCGGGCTGGACAACGTCGACAAGCTGGTGCGTGTTGACCAGTCGCCGATCGGCCGTACGCCCCGATCCAACCCGGCCACCTACACCGGCGTCTTCGACAAGATCCGGACCCTGTTCGCGGCGACCACCGAGGCCAAAGTCCGTGGCTATCAACCGGGCCGGTTCTCGTTCAACGTCAAGGGCGGTCGCTGCGAGGCGTGCACGGGCGACGGCACAATCAAGATCGAAATGAACTTCCTGCCCGATGTGTATGTGCCCTGCGAGGTCTGCCACGGCGCACGCTACAACCGGGAAACCTTGGAGGTGCACTACAAGGGCAAGACCATCTCCGAGGTGCTGGACATGTCGATCGAGGAGGCGGCGGAGTTCTTCCAGCCGATCACCGGCATCCACCGCTATCTGCGGACGCTGGTCGATGTCGGCCTCGGATACGTCCGACTCGGCCAGCCCGCGCCCACGCTGTCCGGCGGTGAAGCGCAGCGGGTGAAGCTGGCATCGGAGTTACAGAAGCGCTCCACCGGACGCACTGTGTACATCCTCGACGAGCCCACCACCGGACTGCATTTCGAAGACATCCGCAAGTTGCTCGATGTCATCAACAGCCTTGTCGACAAAGGCAATTCGGTGATCGTCATCGAACACAATCTGGACGTGATCAAGACATCGGACTGGGTCATCGACATGGGCCCTGAGGGCGGTGCCGGCGGCGGAACCATCGTCGCGGAGGGCACGCCGGAAGATGTGATGGCGGTGCCCGAAAGCTATACCGGCAAGTTCCTCGCGGAGGCACTCGGCGCCATTAAGCCATCGGCCGGCACCCCGCGGCGATCGACCAAGCGCCGCAAGGTCAGCGCTTGAGCTAGCCGCCTCACGTCCCGCCGGTATTGACTGACTTCGACAACGGCGACGGAAACCGCGGTTTGATGCGGACACCATCGAGCCAGGACGTGAGTTCGGCAGCGCGCCGCTTCAATGCTCGCCGCCCGTCACGGCCGGGATCCTCCAGGAGTTGCAGCTGGACGCGCGCCTGGTGATCCTGATACCAACCGCCCACCACGCGGCCGTTCCACCAGGCGGTGGGTCCAGCATTACCGTTGCGGTCGAAGACCTGACCCCGATACGCGCCGAGATACCAATCGCGGTCGAACCAACCCATCGTGGTCACATCGAGGCCCGGTAGCAGCGCTGCCGACGGTGCCACCTCAGGTTCGATCTCCAGATCGTCGGGAAGCGCGCAGCCCGGGCCGGAGTCCAGGTCGACCTCCACAGCCGCGATATCGCTCAAGGCCTTGCGCGCCGCCGTCAGCGTGGTGCCGAACCACCATTTGACGTCGGCGGCGGTGGCAGGCCCGAAGGTGTGCAGCCAGCGCCGCGTCAACTCGGCGACGGCGTCAGCCGGCGCGGTGCGCTGCCCCAGCCAGTCCGTGGTCGGCACCCACCGGGGCTTTGACGTGGTCCAGCTTCCGTCGTTGGGTCCGCGCACAATCTCGCCCCGCGCCGAGAGCACCGTCAACACTCGTGGAGCCACCGGAATCATCCCGCCCCATGGTTTTCCGGGCGCGGGGTCATACGTTCCGCTGATCTCGGGGAGCGCGGACCGCAATTCCGTGCTGCTGAGCGGCCCATGCCGTCCGAGGTGGCCCAGCACGGCTGAACATGCCGTCGCCAACCACTGTTCGCCGTCAGCGGCAAGGCCCGCCTTGTGAAGGTCGGCGACAAGTCGGCGATGTTCGTTGGCTGCGACCCGGTTGCTGGCGGCGGACTGAATGATCGGCAGGTCATCAGCGCTGACGACCCACAGCGTCCGTCTCATCGCCAAATGCCTTACCACGGAGCGGCTTTGGTATAGCTCGTCCTCGAGGTCGGCCGGGACGAAACCCGGGCATCGCGCCCACAACGAAAGAAAGGGCGTGGCGGGATCGGTGGCATGCAGGCCCACCAGTCTGGCGGTCACCTGGGTAATCGAATCGGTGAGCGAGAGAAACTGCCGGCCTATCAGCCTTCTTCGCCGCTCATCGGCAGTGAATTCACGCACGGTGCACTGACGGCGGGCTCAGCGGGGGTCGTCGCGCATCGATTCACGGATTTGCGCCAGCCGATCGGCGGCCGCGCGCTGCCTCGCCTCGAACTGCTCGTCGACATCGCGGCCCTCGGGGGTCTCGGCATCCAATTCGGCTGCGCCGATCGATGTTTCGTAGCGGGACTCGATCTTCTCCCGAACTGAGTCGAACGTCGGCACCCCGGAGCTCGTGTAGCCGGTATCGGCATCAGGCTCGGTGGCGGAACTTTCCGGCTCGTCGGGCACGATGCCACGCTACCGGTGGCGTTCCAGGTAGCGCACCATTTGCTGCCAGTAGACCAACGTCAACGCCATCTGCGTCGCGGTCGCGACAGCGGCCGAGCCGGCCCGGTGGCGGTGCGCCGCCACGAGAGCCACGACGGCGACCAGAGACGTCACCATGCTCAGGGCTGCCGCGCCGTCTCGGGGCCTGCGGCTGATCCAGAGTTCTTCGCCGAGCATTGCGCGGGTCGCCCACGACCTCTCATCGTTGATTTTCGGAAAGATCACCGGGTTGAGCGCGAACCAGATTGCGGCCATCAGCGCGTGGGCGCGACGCCCCGTCCAGACCGGCAACAGCACCAGCGGTGTGCTCGCCCAGCGGCTCCAGGCGCTCCACGGGTTGGCGTGGCGGGTGAACATCGCGCGGCGCATCCGCGCGATCGCCATAGCGTTTACCGGCCGACTGGTTCGGCGTGCGGAGCCGGGTCCGGGGTGGGCGGCGAGCTGGCCGGTGCCGGAATCCTCGGCACCCCGGGAGTGTCCAGCCGACCGGCCAGCCAGGGCAGTGCCGCGGCGAAAGCATTGCTCGCAAACGGCCAGTCGTGCTTACCGGGCTGAGCCACGATGGCGCAGTTGATGCCGTTGGCGCGACCGAGTGCGCACAACGACTCGGCCGCCAAGATCTGGTCGTTGGGATTGGCGACGGACTCCAGGCCGCTGAGCGCGACATCGCTGGCGTCCGTCACGGATAGACCGCGATGACGCTTCGGCGGGTTGCTCGACGACACATCGAACCAGCCCGAGACCCCGGTGTATCGGCCGTGTCTGGCGATGACGGTGGCCGGATCGAAGGCGGCCCAGGCGTCGGCGTTGCCGCCGAACAGCCGCGCGATGGTTTGCGCCTTGGTTCCGGCCTCAGGGCCCATGTTGCCGGCGATGTCGACGAATGAGCTGAACAACTCCGGATGCATGACGGTGAGGTCCAGCGCGCACATCCCGCCCATCGACCAGCCGACGATGCCCCAACGCGCCGGCTCCGGGCTGACACCGAACTTCGAGATCATGTATGGCACAACGTCTTTAGTGAGGTGATCGGCCGCGTTTCCTCGGCTCCCGTTGACGCATTCGGTGTCGTTGTTGAACGCGCCGCCAGAGTCCACGAAGACGAACACCGGCGCGTTGCCGCCGTGCCTGACCGCCAGGTCGTCGATCGTCTTCGCCGCGTTGCCGGCCCGCAGCCAATCGGCGGGCGTGTTGAACTCGCCGCCGATCATCATCACCGTCGGCAGCGGCGGCGGCGGGCTGCTGGAGAACCACGCCGGCGGCAAATAGACGACTTCACCGCGGTGTTTGAAATGCGACGCATCCTCGGAGATCGTCACCGGCACGACGATGCCGTGGGCGGGCTGTAGGCCCGCGGCCGCCATCGCGGCAACGCCGGCCGCGTCGGTCTGATGCGGCAGTGGACCGGCGGTGAGCTGATCCCACGCGGTCTGCACGGTAGGGAAGTAGCCGACCCAGAGGTTGAGCGTCAGCCCTGCGCTGAGCAGACACAGCGGCACGGACAGCAGCGAAGCGCTGCGCCGCCACCAGCGCGCGCTGCCCCACCCCAGGATCACGATCGCGGCGGCGGCGCCGCTGCCGGCGACCCACCACCACAGCAGGTGAGGTGCGGGATCGTCAGCCAGACCGGCACTAGCGATGTACCAATTCGAGCACGCGGCCAATGCTGCGCCCAGGACCGCGGCCACCGGTAAAAAGAGCAGCCGCCAGAGCCGCGATCGCCACCCGACCGCCACCAGCAGCATGGCTACCGCCACGGCCTGGACCACTCCGGGGACCCAGCCATGCATCAACGAAGTGTGGTTGTCGGCCAGAACCGAAATGGGGAGGTTCGCCGAACCTGTCACAGGTTCCATTGTGAATGTTTCGTGGGTGTTAAGCACGACTTTTATTCATCGGATGCCTAAGGTCGCGCGGCGGGAGCGCAAAGTTGGGCCGGTTACCGCGGCTTCGCCAGCGGGAAGGGCAGTGTGTCGCGGATGCTCCGGCCCGTGACAAGCATGACGACGCGGTCGACGCCCATCCCGAGGCCGCCGGTCGGCGGCATCGCGTATTCCATCGCCTGCAGAAAGTCTTCGTCGAGCTCCATTGCTTCGGGATCCCCACCGGCGGCCAGGAAGGACTGTTCCTCGAGGCGCCGTCGCTGCTCGACAGGGTCGGTGAGTTCGCTGTAGGCCGTGCCCAATTCGACGCCCCACGCCACCAAATCCCAGCGTTCCGCGACGCCGGGTTTATTGCGATGCGGGCGGGTCAGCGGCGAAACGGACTGCGGGAAATCGATATAGAAGGTCGGTTTCTCGGTCCGGGCTTCGAGCAGATGCTCGTAGAGCTCCAGCACCACCGCGCCGGCATCCCACTGCGCCAGGTACGGGATCTTCACGGCGTCGGACAATCGGCGCAGCCTGGTCAGGCTGGTGCTCGCGTCGATGTGGTCACCCAGCGCCTCGGATACCGCATCGTGCACGGTCTTGACCGGCCAGACACCGGAGATGTCGATTTCTTCCAGTCCGTCACCGGCAGGTCGCATCACCACCTGGGCGCCGTTGGCGGCCTGCGCGGCGTTCTGGATCAGTTCCCGGCCGCCGTCGATCCAGTCTTTGTAGTCCGCGTGCGCCTGATACGCCTCCAGCAGCGTGAACTCCGGATTGTGGCTGAAGTCGACTCCCTCGTTACGGAACGCTCTGCCCAACTCGAATACCCGCTCCACACCACCGACGCAGAGCCGCTTCAGATATAGCTCGGGCGCAATCCGCAGATACAGATCGAGGTCGTAGCTGTTGATATGGGTGATAAATGGCCGGGCGGCGGCACCGCCGTGAATTTGTTGCAGGATCGGGGTTTCGACTTCGAGGAATCCCTTGTCGTTCAACGTATCTCTGATCGAGCGCAGCACTCTGCTGCGAGCTGCGATCAGCTCGCGCGACTCGGCGTTGACGGCGAGGTCGACGTAGCGGCTGCGCAGTCGCGCTTCGGGATCGGTCAGCCCTTTCCACTTATTCGGCAGCGGCCGTAGGCATTTGCCGATCAGCCGCCAACTGTGCACGATCAGCGACTGGGTGCCGGTCTTGCTGTATCCCATCTTGCCGGTCACTTCGACCAGGTCGCCGAGATCGATCGCCTTGGTGAAGTCCGCGGTACGGCCATGCTCGAGAATCGAATTCTCCAGCAGCAGTTGCACCTCCGCTGACCAGTCGCGCAGCTCGGCGAACAGCACGCCGCCGAAGTCCCGGATCCGCAGCACACGCCCTGACACCGAGACGGCCGTCTGATCCTCGATGCCCAGTGCCTGAGCGACCGTGTGACTGGGTGGCTGCCCGACCGGATAGGCGTCGATGCCGCTGTCCTGCAATGCCTTCAGCTTGGACAACCGGACGCGCATCTGCTCGGGTAGTCGACGGCCTCGCTCGTCGACGTTGCCGAAGTCGGCCTCCTGCAGTGCCGACGCGTCCGGCGCTGAACCGTCATGGTGCAACAGCCCGGTCGCCAACAGCGTGGGCGGGACCGACGGGTGATGGCCGGTGTGCTGTTCGTCGCGGCGGGTGAAGGGCAGCACCAGGAAGCCCTCGGCGATCGACGAAGCGACGCCCACCCGCGGAATCATCCGGGCGTCTTCGTAGCAGGCGAAGCGCGGAATCCAATCGGGTTGGTACTTCATGTTCGAGCGGTACAGCGTCTCCAACTGCCACCAACGCGAGAAGAACAACAGGAACCCGCGCCACAGCCGGGCCACCGGGCCCGCGCCGAGTTGGGCTCCTTGCTCGAAAGCCGATCGGAACATGGCGAAGTTCAACGAAATACGAGTGATACCGATGCGTTCGGCGTGCAGAGCGAGTTCGCCCACCATGAGCTCGATGGTGCCGTTGGGGGAGTGCGGCGACCGGCGCATAAGGTCCAGGGAGGCGCCGTTGCGTCCCCACGGCACCAGCGACAGCATCGCCAGCACGGTCTCGTCGGATGTGATGGCTTCGACCAGCAGACAGTCGCCGTCGGCGGGATCGCCCAGCCGGCCCAGCGCCATCGAGAAGCCGCGCTCGGCTTCGGTGTCCCGCCATGAATCGGCACGCGAAATGACCTGTGCCATTTCGGCGGGTTCGACGTCGTAGTGGCGTCGGATGCGTACGGTCAGCCCGGCGCGGCGGGCTCGCGTCACCGCCTGGCGTACTCCGCGCATGTCGCGCCCGGACAGCCTGAACTCGGCTGTGCGCAAGATCGCTTCGTCGCCGAGTTCCAACGCGTTCAGGCCGGCCTCGCGAAATGCTTTGGCCCCAGCCGAACTGGCGCCCATGTTCCCCGGCGTCCAGCCGTAGCTCTGGCACAGCGCCAGCCACGCGTCGATGGCTTGCGGCCACGCCCGGGGGTCGCCGATCGGATCCCCGCTGGCCAGGCAGACACCGACCTCGACGCGGTAGGTGATCGCGGCGCGGCCGCTCGGCGCGAAAACCACCGACTTGTCGCGACGGGTGGCGAAGTACCCCAGCGAGTCGTCCTTGCCCCACAGCTCGATCAGCCCACGAATCGCAGATTCGTCCTCGCCGGTCAATGCGTTGTCGGCCCGCTGCGACTGGAACAACACGATGGCGGCGACGATCAACGCCATCGCACTGAACAACCCGAAGAGCGCGTTGAGGAATACGGGCGGCCGGCCGGTGAATTGCGCCGCCTCGACGACGGCGAATCCGACCACCCGGTTCACCACATAGAACAACCGGTCTTCGGCGGCCAGCGAGCGGGGAAACGTCTCGACGAGACCCCAGGACACCACGATTCCGATCGCCCACCCAGTCAGCAGCACGCCCGCCGCCTTGTACAGCGCACCCCGGCGGACCTTCGCCCAGAATTCGCGGTAGCCGAAGATCAGCACCACCACCGCGGCCAGATGCAGACCGAGTCCGAGCGTCTCGCCGAAGCTCTTTGCCGGACTGGGGTGATCCGCTATCAGACCGGCAGCGTTCAAACCCGCGGCCAGCAACAGGTTGAGCACCAACAGCCACCAGGCGATGCGTTTGCGGGCGGTGAGTGCGCCGGCCAGCAGTGCCAGCACGAACGACCACGCAAAGCTGGTGTCGGGGAAGTTGAATATGTAGTCGTTGATGAACTCCCGCGGCACCCTGATCAGCCACCGAATTATCGGCGACACACTGGCGATCAGCGACAAAGTGGCGATGACGCCGACCGTCCAGCCGGCGGCTGCCGGCACCCAGCGGAGTCGAGAACTCGACTGGCTCCGCAGGCGGGACGCGGTGAGGGTCACAGACGGCGAGGATATTCGGTTTAGCTATGGAATGCCTATGTTCCGGGCGGCATGACATTGGTCGTGTCGGCCTCGAGGTCTCTCGGATGCCTCGTCGTCCGGCCGCTCGGACGGCGAGGTGACGGAGTTGGGCGTCGTGACTGGTAGACTCTCCTGCGCGACCGTCTCCGGCGATGCCAGGGACAGCAAGTGGAGTCCCGCTCCCACCGTTGGCCAATAAGGCTCAGCGGTCCGGTCACTGGCACACCAGCTGTGCCGGTTCTGCGTTCGGCAGGCGGCTTTTGCCGTGATCGGTCGGCACTGGGCCCTGCTTATGCAGGGCTTTTTTGCTGATGGCGTGGTATCCCAACCGCTGACTCCCAACGGAGCAGGTGGCGGTGGCAATTGACGAGAAGATCAATGAGGGAGGCCCCATCAGCACTGAGACCCGCGTCAACGAGCGCATCCGCGTACCTGAAGTCCGATTGATCGGTCCAGGAGGGGAACAGGTAGGCATCGTGCGTATCGAAGATGCCCTTCGCGTCGCCGCGGATGCCGATCTCGACCTTGTCGAAGTTGCGCCGGACGCCAGACCACCGGTCTGCAAGATCATGGACTACGGCAAGTTCAAGTATGAGGCGGCGCAAAAGGCGCGCGAGTCTCGCAAGAACCAGCAGCAGACCGTCGTCAAAGAACAGAAATTGCGACCCAAGATCGACGATCACGACTACGCGACCAAAAAAGGTCACGTGATCCGGTTCTTGGAGGCCGGAGCGAAAGTCAAGGTGACCATCATGTTCCGCGGACGCGAGCAGTCGCGACCTGAGCTGGGTTACCGATTGCTGCAACGCCTGGGCGCCGACGTTGCCGATTACGGCTTCGTCGAGACGTCGGCCAAGCAGGACGGACGCAACATGACGATGGTGTTGGCACCGCACCGCGGCGCAAAAACGCGCGCTCGTGCGGCCCAAGACGCCAGTGGCCCCACGCCCCAGCCCGCACCCGACAGCGACCCCGAACCATCGCCGAACTGATACAGCCGGAACAGAGGACCTAGAACAGATGCCCAAGACCAAGAGCCACAGCGGCGCGTCGAAGCGATTCCGGCGCACCGGCACCGGGAAGATCGTGCGTCAGAAAGCCGGCCGCCGCCACCTGCTCGAGCACAAGCCGACCAAGCGGACACGACGGCTGGATGGACGTACCACGGTGTCTGCCAACGACACCAAGCGGGTCAAGAAGCTGCTGAACGGCTGACCGGCAGCACAAGCGCCGGAACAACCACTTCCCAACGAGATAGGAACACCCCATGGCACGCGTGAAGCGGGCAGTCAACGCCCATAAGAAGCGCCGCACCATCCTGAAGGCTTCCAAAGGCTATCGCGGCCAGCGGTCCCGCCTGTACCGCAAAGCCAAAGAGCAGCAGCTACATTCGCTGACCTACGCCTACCGTGACCGCCGGGCACGCAAGGGCGAGTTCCGCAAGCTGTGGATCGCAAGGATCAACGCGGCGGCCCGGGCCAATGACATCACCTACAACCGGCTGATCCAGGGCCTGAAGGCCGCCGGCGTCGAGGTCGACCGCAAGAACCTCGCCGAGATCGCCATCAGCGATCCCGCGGCGTTCACCGCGCTGGTCGGTGTCGCGCGGGCCGCTCTGCCCGACGACGTCAACGCGCCGTCCGGAGAGGCCGCCTAACCTCGCCCGGCGAAACAGGTCCGGTGAAAATGCGGGCCGAAACGGCCCGAGGAGGAGCCGGACAATCGGATCTCAACCGCACCCGGTGCTCACTGAACGATCGGCCCGGGTTGTCGCCGCGGTCAAACTGCACCGACAGGTCGCCCGTCGGCGGAGCCGACTTTTTCTGGTCGAAGGCGCCAACCTGGTCGAAGCGGCTTCGCGGCGTGGACTGATCCGCGAGGTATTCACGACCGGGGCCGCCGCGCAGCGGTACGCCGACCTGCTGGCGACGCACGACGCATCGGTCCACCTCGTCACCGAGCGCGCCGCGAAAGCCTTGTCGGACACCGTGACTCCGGCTGGCCTGGTGGCGGTCTGCGAGTTGCCGAGTCCGCCTTTGCAGGACGTCCTACTGAACGCGCCCCGGCTGGTCGCCGTCGGCGTCGAAATCGGTGAACCGGGCAACGCGGGCACCCTGATCCGCATCGCCGATGCCATGGGCGCCGGCGCCGTGGTCTTCGCCGGACACAGCGTCGACCCGTACAACGGCAAATGCCTGCGCGCGTCGGCCGGCAGCATCTTCGACGTGCCGGTGGTCGTCGTACCCGAGGTGGACGCGGCCGTCAGCGCGCTGCGGGCCGCCGGGCTGAGGGTCCTGGCCACTACGGTGGACGGTGAACTGTCGCTCGATGACGCCGACCTGACGGCACCGACAGCGTGGCTGTTCGGAGCCGAGGCCCACGGATTGTCAGCACAGCTGGCCGAGCGGGCCGACAACCGGGTGACCATACCGATGTCCGGGAGTGCGCAAAGCCTCAATGTGGCTGCGGCAGCCGCCATTTGCCTTTATCAAAGCGCGCGGGCGCAGCGGGCCGGTTCCGATCGCTAGGCGGCTTTGCCGCGGCCCCGCGCCGGACGTAATCCGGCCAGCGAGAACGTGGTGTGCACCAGCGAACCGGCGCGCTCGATGATCGATTTGCGCGGCGGGAAGTAGTGCATCGGCAGCCCGCGACGGTCTGACGGCGGTGCCATGAAGCGCGGCGCCTCGACGAGCGGGGCATCTACCGAATCCCGACCCTCGGCACGGCGATACGCGGCCAGCGCACGCGGATGCAACCGGATCTCGTCGGGAACCGCCAAGAACGCCAGTTCGACCAGCTTCCCGAACAGCCGCAGTACTACTTCGTCGCTCGGTGTCCAACGCATGCCGGCCTTTTCCCGCACCGACGGCTCGAACAAGCCGGCCGCGATCCAACGTTGGCCCGCGACAAGCGGTTTGAACAGCTGATCCCATACCGGCGTGGGCATCAACACGAATTTCGGTTTGGGGATCCGGATTTGGAAGATGTCCAGCGTGGCCTGGTTGATCTCCAGCTCATCACGGCAGACCCGCTGCCAGTAATCCTGAAATTCGTCCCAGGACTCGGGAACCGGTCGCATGCTCATGCCGTACATCCGGTACCACTGCACGTGCTCGTCGAACAGCTGACGTTTTTCGGCTTCGGTCAACCCGCCGCAGAAGTACTCGGCCACCTTGATCACGAGCATGAAAAAGGTGGCGTGCGCCCAGTAGAACGTCTCGGGGTTCAGCGCGTGGTAGCGCCGGCCGGTGGAATCGACGCCCTTGATGGTCTGGTGGTAGTGCTTGATCTGTTCACCGGTCTGGGCCGCCCGGCCGCCGTCGTAGACGACGCCCATGATCGGGTACACCGAGCGCGCGACCCGCTGCAGCGGCTCTCGCAACAAAATTGAGTGCTCCTCGACACCGGCACCCAGTTCCGGATACATGTTCTGGATCGCGCCGATCCAGACGCCCATCATCCCGGTACGCAGGTCGCCGAAGTACTTCCAGGTCAGCGACTCCGGCCCCAGCGGAGATACCGAGGTTGTCGTCTCGTTGTCCGGTTCGGCCGGCTGGCGCGCAGCGGAGGCGCGCGGCCGCTTGGAGGGCATCGACGTCACTGTCATCACGGCCTCCCAGTCCTGATGGGCGATGATGAGATCACGATAATGATGACAACACACGTTGTCTACGATTTCGGGGCGCGTCGCGATGCACTGTTATCGAGTGTCGATGCGGCCGTGGCAACCACGTGATCAGGTGGTTCACCGCGGATCGTGTCGGACACCACCCTGACGGTCGTTGCCGGTCTCTCCCGACACCACCTACCCTGAGCGTTGTGGAACTCGGGCCGCACCCCGCGTCCGGCGAGCCCGAGCAAACGGTGGCCACGCCGGAATCGCTTGACTCAAGACAGCGTCCGTCGGCGTCAATACGTGACGCGGCGGAGTGGCTGCGCGGCACAAATCAAAGTCCAGGCGTGATTGCGCTGGTCCGGCGGGCGCGCAGACTCTTGCCCGGCGATCCCGATTTCGGCGACCCGCTCTCGACGGCCGGCCAGGGCGGACCGCGGGCCGCGGCCCGGGCCACCGGCCGCCTGCTGGGCGAACGGGGTGGCGCGTCGCGTGAGGTCAGTCTCGGCGCGCTGCAGGTGTGGCAAGCCGTGACCGAGGCAGTGTCCCGACATCCGGCGAACCAAGAGGTCACGATCGTTTTCACCGACCTGGTGGGTTTTTCGACCTGGTCGTTGCACGCCGGTGATGACGCCACCCTCAAGCTCTTGCGGCGAGTCGCGCGGGCGATCGAGGCGCCACTGCTGGACGCCGGCGGGCACATCGTCAAGCGGATGGGCGACGGGACCATGGTGGTGTTCGCTGACCCACTCGTCGCGGTCGGTGCGGTCCTGGAGGCCAAGCGAGCGCTGAAATCGGTCGATGTCGACGGCTACAAGCCGCGAATGCGGGTGGGGATCCACACCGGTCGACCGCAGCGGCTGGCGGCCGATTGGCTCGGCGTCGACGTCAACGTCGCCGCGCGGGTGATGGAGCGGGCAACCCGGGGCGGCGTGATGGTGTCGGGGACCACATTGGACCAGCTTGGCCCGCACGACTTGGTCACACTGGGCGTCGCCGCCAAGCGCGTGCATTGGCCGGTCTTCGCAGGCAAACCCGCTGGTCTACCCCCTGATTTGGCCATCTACCGGCTCAAGCCGTCCAGAGAGAATGTCAGCGACTTATCAGCTTTAGACAGCGCGGATGACGAGATTCCGCAGGCATAGTAGATGGCGATGGTAGGGCAGATATTGTCGCGACTTTCGCGCGTGCGGATCACGCTGGGCTACGCGGCCGTGCTGATCGGTGTCAGCGCGGCGCTCGTGGACCTCGGTCCGCGCGCGCGTGCCCATGTCATCGCACAGGCCAGCACCAATCTGCATAACCTCGCACACGGTCACCTGGCCACCCTGCTGGACAGCGCGTTCGTCACTGACGCCGGTCCGATGTACTTCTGGTTGCCATGCCTGGTGTGCCTGCTCGCCCTCGCTGAACTCATCTGGCGGAGCGGGCGGCTGGCCATCGTGTTCGTCACCGGCCATATCGGAGCGACGCTGCTGGTCGCCGTCGGACTCACCGCGGCGATCGAATTCGGCTGGCTGCCGCTGTCGGTTTCGCGCGCGAGCGATGTCGGGGTGAGCTACGGCGCGGTGGCGGTGCTGGGTGCGCTGACCGCAGCGATACCTCAGCGCTTGCGACCGGCGTGGATCGGCTGGTGGCTGCCGGTCGGTATCGTCGCGGCCGCACTGGGCGACGATTTCACCGATGTCGGGCACTCCGTCGCGTTGGTGCTGGGCATGCTGGTGTCCCTCCGACTGCCTGGCCCGGCCCGCTGGACACAAGTCCGGTGCGCGCTGTTGGCAGTGTCCGCGGTCTTCGGCTTTTTCCTGTTGGTGCACGGCGATTGGTCGATGTGGGGTGCAGCGGCCGTGGGGGCGCTGGGCGCCGTGGCGGCCGAGTTGATCACTCGTTCACGGACCCTGCGTCGACGGCCGGTATTGGCCGAACTGGCGCCGGAGCCGGTACTCAACAACTGATCGACCCGTTAAGGCACCGCCCTCGAGTACAGCCAGCTGTCCCACAACCCCGACAACGATTCGTCGCAGTAGGCGGCGGCGGTTTGGTAGAGGATGTCGATCAGCGTGCGAGGGTCCGTGGCGCGCGGCGACAACAGATACTGCGCCGGGACCAGTTCGGGAGCTTGGGGCGTCGCCACCCCACGAAAATACTCAAGGGTGGGCCGTTCGATGGCCGCCGCGCGCGGCGTGTGCGAAATCTCCGCTGATGGCTTCCGATCGCCGCCAAGACGACCACATATGATCGGCTCCTGCGCGTCACGCCGTGTCGCCAGCCCCGCAGATATTGCCTCAGGCTTATCCACCGAAAAGGAGAGTGTCGCCGCGTTGGGTGCCCTGCCCCCGTCAACTGAAGCCCTGTCGCCGGAGGCGTTGACCGCCGCGGTCGACGCAGCCCGGCAGGCCTTCGCGGCCGCGGCTGATCTCGACGCGCTGGCGCGTGCCAAGACCGAGCACCTGGGCGACCGCTCGACGTTGGCGTTGGCGCGACAGGCGCTGGCCACCGTCCCCAAGGCCGAGCGGGCTGATGCCGGCAAGCTGGTGAACACGTCGCGCGGCGATGTCCAGCGCGACTACGACGAACGACTGGCGGCGCTACGCGCCGAGCGTGATGCCGCGGTGTTGATCGCCGAGCGAATCGACGTGACACTGCCCTCGACGCGGCAGCCGACCGGTGCGCGCCATCCGATCACGATCTTGGCCGAACACATCGCCGACACGTTCATCGCGATGGGATGGGAACTTGCCGAAGGGCCCGAAGTCGAATCCGAGCAATTCAACTTCGATGCGCTGAATTTTCCCGCCGACCACCCGGCCCGCAGTGAACAGGACACCTTCTACATCGCACCGGACGGTTCGCGTCAGCTGCTGCGTACGCACACCTCGCCGGTGCAGGTGCGTGCGCTGCTCGAGCGCACGTTGCCGGTGTACGTGATCTCGATCGGTCGCACATTCCGCACGGACGAGCTCGACGCCACCCACACCCCGGTCTTCCACCAGATCGAGGGGCTGGCAGTGGATCGCGGCCTGTCGATGGCCCACCTGCGCGGCACCCTGGACGCGTTCGCCCGTGCCGAGTTCGGGCCGCAGGCGCGCACCAGGATTCGCCCGCACTTCTTCCCCTTCACCGAGCCGTCGGCCGAAGTCGACGTCTGGTTCGAGAACAAGAAGGGTGGCGCCGGCTGGGTGGAGTGGGGCGGCTGCGGGATGGTGAACCCGAACGTGTTGCGCGCCGTTGGCATTGACCCGCAAGAATATTCGGGCTTCGCGTTCGGCATGGGCCTGGAACGCACGCTCCAGTTCCGCAACGGTATTCCGGATATGCGCGACATGGTCGAAGGCGATGTCCGGTTCTCGTTGCCGTTCGGGGTGGGGGCCTGATGCGCGTCTCCTATAGCTGGATGCGGGAAGTCGTCAGCGCCGGCGCTCCCGGCTGGGACGTAAAACCCGCTGACCTCGAACAGGCACTCATACGCATCGGCCACGAGGTCGAAGAGGTCATCACCCTCGGCCCCCTCGACGGTCCATTGACGGTGGGACGTGTCGCTTCGATCGAAGAGCTCACCGAGTTCAAGAAGCCGATCCGCGCCTGCAAGGTCGACGTCGGCGATGAAAAGCCACGCGAGATCGTCTGCGGGGCAACCAACTTCGCTGTCGGTGATCTGGTGGTGGTGGCGCTGCCCGGCACCACGCTGCCCGGCGGGTTCAACATCACCGCACGTAAGACCTACGGCCACACCTCCGACGGGATGATCTGCTCAGCGGCCGAACTCGGTTTGACCGCAGACCATTCCGGCATCCTGGTGCTGCCGCCGGGCGCCGCCGAGCCCGGTGCGAGTGGCGCCGGGGTACTCGGACTCGACGACGTGATCTTCGACCTGGCCATCACGCCGGACCGCGGCTACTGCATGTCGGTGCGCGGACTGGCCCGCGAGATCGCCTGCGCCTACGACCCCGACTTTGAAGACCCCGCGGATGTGCCTGCCTTGCCTTGTGAGGGGGAGGCCTGGCCGCTGACGGTGCAGCCCGAGACCGGTGTGCGCCGGTTCGCGCTGCGGCCGGTCACCGGTATCGACCCAACTGCCGTGTCGCCGTGGTGGTTACAGCGCCGGCTGCTACTCAGCGGAATCAGGGCGATTTCACCGGCCGTCGACGCGACGAACTACGTGATGCTGGAACTCGGTCACCCGATGCACGCGCACGACCTCAACCGGATCACCGGCGGACTCACGGTGCGGTTCGCCGCGGACGGCGAGACGGTCGAGACGCTCGATGACGTCGAGCGCCGGCTCAATCCGGCCGACGTGCTGATCGTCGACGATGTCGCGACGGCGGCGATCGGCGGCGTGATGGGATCGGGCAGCACCGAGATGCGCGACGACTCCACCGATGTGCTGCTGGAGGCTGCGGTCTGGGATCCGGCTGCGGTGTCGCGGACCGCGCGACGGCTGCACCTACCCAGCGAAGCCGCCCGCCGCTACGAGCGGGAGGTCGACCCGGCCATTTCCGTTGCGGCGTTGGATCGCTGCGCCGCATTGCTCGCCGACATCGCCGGCGGTGAGGTTTCGGCGAAGATCACCGACTGGCGGGGCGATCCACCAGTGGGCAACTCGGTCGCCGATTGGGCTGGGTCACCGATCCGGCTCGCCGCTGACCTGCCGGACCGCATGGCCGGAGTGAGCTACAGCCAGGGCACGACGGCCCGGAGGTTGACCCAGATCGGCGCCGCGGTCAGCGATGCCGGCGACAGCCTGATCGTCACGCCGCCGAGTTGGCGGCCCGATCTGTTGCAGCCGGCCGACTTGGTCGAGGAGGTGCTGCGACTGGAGGGTCTCGATGTCATTCCGTCGGTGCTGCCGTCGGCGCCGGCCGGCCGTGGACTGTCGGCGACGCAGCGCCGCCGCCGCGCCATCGGCAAGTCGCTGGCGCTGTCCGGCTACGTCGAGATCCTTCCGACGCCGTTCCTGCCCGCCGGTGTTTTCGACGCCTGGGGCCTGCCCGCCGACGATGCGCGGCGTAAGACCACGCAGGTGCTCAACCCGCTGGAGGCCGATCGGCCGCATCTGGCCACGACGTTGCTGCCGGGTCTGCTTGAGGCTCTGGCGCGCAACGTCTCTCGCGGCATCGTCGACGTAGCGCTGTTCGCCGTCGCGCAGGTGGTGCAGCCGACTGAGCAGACCAAGGGCGTCGAGCTGATCCCGGTGAACCGGCGCCCCACCGACGACGAGATCGCCGGACTGGACGCGTCGCTTCCGCGGCAGCCCCAGCACGTCGCCGCGGTGTTGACCGGACTGCGCGAGCCGCGCGGACCGTGGGGCGAAGGTCGGCGATCCGAGGCGGCCGATGCTTTCGAGGCAGTGCGAATCATTGCCCGCGGCAGCGGAATTGACGTGACACTGCGGGCCGCTCAGCACCTGCCGTGGCATCCGGGCCGCTGCGCAGAAGTACTCGTCGGCGAGACCGTGGTCGGCCACGCCGGGCAGCTGCACCCGGCGGTGATCGAGCGTTCCGGCCTGCCCAAGGGCACCTGCGCGGTCGAGCTCGATCTCGACGCCATCCCGATCGTCGACGCGTTCCCGGCGCCCCGCGTTTCCCCGTTTCCCGCGGTATTCCAAGACGTCAGCCTCGTCGTGGACGCCGACGTCCCCGCACAGACGTTGGAGGACGCCGTTCGCGACGGCGCGGGGGAGCTGTTGGAGGATGTCCGGCTGTTCGACGTGTACACCGGTCCGCAGGTTGGCGAGAACCGCAAGTCGCTGACCTTCGCGCTGCGGTTCCGCGCGGCCGATCGCACCCTCACCGAAGACGAGGCCAGCGCCGCTCGTGATGCGGCGGTGCAACGCGCGGCCGAGCAGGTCGGCGCGGTACTCCGCGGCTGAATGGGCCGTTGAGAATGAGTTTGCATCAGTGTGCATAGTCATGCAACGATGGACATCATGAGCCAGGTCATACGGGTGGCGATCGCCGGCGCCAGCGGCTATGCGGGCGGCGAGATCCTGCGGCTATTGCTCGGACATCCGGCCTACCACGACGGACGGCTGACGATCGGCGCGCTGACCGCCGCCACCAGCGCGGGCACCCAGCTGGCCGAGCACCATCCACATCTGGTGCCATTGGCGCAGCGGGTGCTGGAGCCGACCGAGCTTGACGTGCTGGATGGCCATGACGTTGTTTTTCTGGCCCTTCCGCACGGGCGTTCGGCGGCGTTGGCGCAACAACTCGACCCGCAAACCTTGGTGGTGGACTGCGGCGCGGATTTCCGGCTGAGCGACGCCGGCGCGTGGGAGCGCTTCTACGGCTCCCCACACGCGGGCAACTGGCCGTACGGGTTGCCCGAGCTACCCGGTAATCGGGAGGCGCTGCGTGGTGCCCGGCGCGTCGCCGTACCGGGCTGCTATCCGACCGCCGCGGTGTTGGCGCTGTTTCCCGCCGTGGCAGCCGAACTCATCGATCCCGCCGTCACCGTCGTCGCGGTCAGCGGCACCTCGGGTGCCGGTCGCGCGGCAAAAACCGATCTGCTCGGGTCGGAGGTCATTGGTTCGGCGCGGGCCTACAACATCGCCGGCACGCACCGGCACACTCCCGAAATCGTTCAGGGACTCAGCCAGGTCACCGGTCGCGACGTCTCGGTGTCATTCACGCCCGTGCTCATCCCGACCTCACGCGGAATTCTGGCCACCTGCACCGCCCGGACCACGGCACCGCTGTCGCAGCTGCGGGCGGCCTACGAAAAGGCCTATCACGATGAGCCTTTCGTGCATCTGTTGCCCGAAGGACAATTGCCGCGCACCGGTGCGGTGATCGGCAGCAATGCCGCCCACATCGCGGTCGCCGTCGACGAGGACGCGGCCACGTTCGTCGCGATCGCGGCGATCGACAACCTGGTCAAGGGCACCGGCGGCGCCGCCGTGCAGTCGATGAACCTGGCCCTGGGCTGGCCGGAGGCCGAAGGTCTTTCGGTGGTCGGAGTGGCACCGTGACTCGCGCCGACCTTGCGCCGCTGGTACGCGCACAAGGTGTCACCGCTCCGGCCGGGTTTCGTGCCGCCGGCATCGCGGCCGGCATCAAGGCATCGGGTGCACCCGATCTCGCGCTGGTGTTCAACGAAGGACCCGATCACGCGGCCGCCGGAGTCTTCACCCGCAACAAGGTCAAAGCGGCGCCGGTGTTGTGGACCCACCAGGTGCTGGCCGACGGGCAGTTGCGCGCGGTGGTCCTCAATTCCGGTGGTGCAAATGCCTGTACCGGGCCGGGCGGATTCCAGGACACCCATGCCACCGCGGAGGGCCTGGCCGCCGCGTTGTCAAAGTGGGGCACCGAGACCGGGGCGATCGACGTCGCGGTGTGTTCCACCGGCTTGATCGGTGACCGACTGCCGATGGACAAGGTTCTCGCCGGCGTCGTGAATCTGGTGCACGAGATGGCCGGCGGCATCTCCGGCGGCGAAGAGGCCGCCCGGGCCATCATGACCACCGACACGGTGCCCAAACAGGTTGCACTGCACGATCCGGGCAACTGGACGGTCGGCGGCATGGCCAAGGGCGCCGGGATGCTGGCGCCGTCGCTGGCCACCATGCTGTGCGTGCTCACCACCGATGCCGTCGCCGATGCATCCGCGCTCGAGCGGGCGCTGCGGCGCGCCACCGCGCTGACGTTCGACCGGCTCGACGTCGACGGCAGCTGCTCGACCAACGATACCGTGCTGCTATTGGCCTCAGGCGCAAGCGAAATCGCGCCCAGCCAAGCAGACCTCGACGACGCCGTGCTGCGGGTCTGCGACGATCTGTGCGCCCAATTGCAAGCCGACGCCGAAGGGGTCACCAAGCGCATCACCATCAGCATCACCGGTGCGGCGAGCGAAGACGACGCCGTCACCGCGGCCCGGGTGATCGCGCGGGACAGCCTGGTGAAGACCGCGCTGTTCGGCTGCGACCCGAACTGGGGCAGGGTGCTCGCCGCCGTCGGCATGGCGCCGGTAGAACTCAACCCCGACCGAATCACCGTGTCGTTCAACGGCTCAGCGGTCTGCGTCGACGGTGTCGGCGCGCCGGGGGCACGCGAGGTGGATCTGTCGGCCACCGACATCGAGGTCGCCGTCGACCTGGGGGTCGGTGCCGCGCAGGCCGCGATCCGGACCACTGACCTGTCGCACGCTTACGTCGAAGAGAATTCGGCGTACAGCTCATGATCGCACCGCCTCCTCCTCATCGCTGCGTCCCCCTCGCCGCTGCGCGGCTGGAGGCACCCCCACTGCATCGTCGGCGGCGGTCATGATCTCGACCGACGTCAAAGCGCAGGTCCTGGCCGAGGCGCTGCCCTGGCTGACCCAGTTGCACGGCAAAATCGTGGTGGTGAAATACGGCGGCAACGCCATGACCAACGACACGCTGCGACGCGAGTTCGCCGCCGACATGGCTTTCCTGCGCAACTGCGGCATTCACCCGGTCGTGGTGCACGGCGGGGGCCCGCAAATCAGCGCCATGCTCAAGCGGCTCGGCATTGCCGGCGACTTCAAGGGCGGATTCCGGGTCACCACACCCGAAGTGCTCGACGTCGTGCGGATGGTGTTGTTCGGCCAGGTCGGCCGTGAGCTGGTCAACCTGATCAACGTGCACGGCCCGTACGCGGTCGGCGTCACCGGTGAAGACGCCAATCTGTTCACCGCGGTCCGTCGCAGTGTCAGCGTCGACGGTGTCGACACCGACATCGGCCTGGTAGGCAACATCGCTCAGGTGAACCCTGCGGTGGTGCTGGATTTGATTGCCGCCAACCGGATTCCGGTGGTGTCGACACTGGCACCCGACATCGACGGCGTGGTCCACAACATCAATGCCGACACCGCAGCTGGCGCGTTGGCCGAGGCGCTGGAAGCCGAGAAGCTGCTGATGCTCACCGACGTCGAAGGCCTCTACACCAGGTGGCCGGACCGGGATTCGTTGGCCAGCGAAATCGACACCGCCGCTTTGACGCAACTGCTACCGACGCTGGAGACCGGCATGATCCCGAAAGTCGAGGCCTGCCTACGGGCGGTGACCGCCGGCGTGCCCAGCGCACATGTCATCGACGGTCGCGTCGAACACTGCGTGTTGGTCGAGCTGCTCACCGACCAAGGCTCCGGCACGAAGGTGGTAAGCGCATGAGCTCAGCTGGAACAAAGACCGACACCATCCAGCAGCGGTGGTCCGCGGTGATGATGAACAACTACGGTGTCCCGCCGCTGGCTTTGGCCAGTGGCAACGGCGCCGTGCTCACCGACGTGGACGGCAAGTCCTACCTGGATCTGCTCGGCGGCATCGCCGTCAACGTGCTGGGGCATGGGCACCCCGCTGTGCTCGACGCCGTCACGCGACAGATGTCGACGCTGGGACACACCTCCAACTTGTATGCCGCCGAACCCGGCATCGCGCTGGCCGAGGCGCTGGTTGGTCTCCTGGGCACCGATGCGGAGGCCCGGGTGTTGTTCTGCAACTCCGGCACCGAGGCCAACGAGGCGGCGTTCAAACTTTCCCGTCTCACCGGCCGGACCAAACTGGTTGCCGCGCAAGGTGGTTTCCATGGCCGGACGATGGGCGCACTGGCGCTGACCGGGCAGCCGTCCAAGCAGGCGCCGTTCGCACCGCTACCCGGCGACGTAAGCCACGTGCCGTACGGCGACGTCGACGCCCTGGCGGCCGCGGTCACTGACGACACCGCCGCGGTGTTCCTGGAGCCGATCATGGGGGAGAGCGGAATCGTCGTGCCGCCCGACGGCTACCTGGCGGCCGCGCGTGACATCACCACCCGCCATGGTGCGCTGCTGGTTCTGGATGAAGTCCAGACCGGAATGGGCCGTACCGGAACGTTTTTCGCGCACCAGCACGACGGCATCACCCCCGACGTGGTGACGCTGGCCAAGGGACTGGGTGGGGGCCTGCCGATCGGCGCGTGCCTGGCGATCGGTCCGGCGGCGCAACTGCTGACACCCGGCCTGCACGGCAGCACCTTCGGCGGCAACCCGATCTGCGCCGCCGCGGCGCTGGCGGTGCTGCGGGTATTGGCCGCCGAAGATCTGGTACGACGGGCCGGGGTGCTCGGAAAGACCTTGCACCAGAGCATCGAATCACTTCATCACCCGTCGATCGACCACGTTCGGGGCCGTGGGTTGTTGTGCGGGATCGCGCTCACCTCTCCCACCGCGAAAGAGGTCGAAGCGGCCGCACGCGCCGCCGGGTTCCTGGTCAACGCCGCCACACCTGACGTCGTCCGCCTAGCGCCTGCGTTGATCATCACCGAGCATCAGCTCGACACATTCGTCACCGCGTTGCCCGGCATCCTGGACACCGCCAAGCGGGCGCAATGATCCGACACTTCCTGCGCGACGACGACCTGCGGCCCGATGAACAGGCCGAGGTGCTGGCGCTGGCCGCCGAATTGAAGAAGGACCCGTTCAGCCACCGCCCGCTAGACGGCCCCCGCGGCGTTGCGGTGATCTTCGACAAGAACTCCACCCGCACCCGGTTCTCGTTCGAGGTGGGTATCGCCCAGCTCGGCGGGCACGCAGTGGTGGTCGACGGCCGCAGCACCCAACTCGGCCGCGAGGAGACGCTGCAGGACACCGCGAAAGTGCTGTCCCGCTACGTCGATGCCATCGTCTGGCGCACCTACGGGCAAGCCCGTCTGAGCGCGATGGCCGAAACCGCTACCGTGCCGATCGTCAACGCGCTCTCCGACCAGTTCCACCCTTGCCAGGTACTGGCCGATCTGCAGACCATCGCCGAACGCAGGGGATCACTGCGCGGTCTGCGGATGTCCTTCTTCGGTGACGGCGCCAACAACATGGCGCATTCACTGATGCTCGGCGGCGTCACCGCCGGCATGCACGTGAGGGTCGCGGCCCCGGCCGGGTTTGGACCAGCCGCGTCGATGATCGCCGCCGCCGAGCGCCGCGCCGCGGACACCGGAGCATCGGTGACCATCACCGCGGATCCCGACGCCGCGGCGTCCGGCGCCGATGTGTTGGTGACCGACACCTGGACATCGATGGGCCAGGAAGACGACGGGCTCGATCGAGTACGGCCGTTCCGGCCGTTCCAGCTCAACGCCGATCTGTTGGCCAAAGCAGACGCGGAAGCCGTTGTCCTGCATTGCCTTCCGGCTCACCGTGGCCACGAGATCACCGACGAGGTGATCGACGGGCCGCACAGCGCGGTTTGGGACGAGGCCGAGAACCGGCTGCATGCGCAAAAGGCGTTGCTGGTGTGGCTGTTGGAGCGATCCACATGACGCCGCGCCGCCGACGATGCACAGAGCAGTGCGATCCAAAACACCCGAGAGGAGCGGCGCAATGACTCATAGCGGGTCGAAGACCACGCCCGAAATCACCCGCGTCGGACGGCAAGCGCGCATCGTGGCGATCCTGTCTTCGGCTGAGGTGCGCAGCCAGGGCGAGCTGGCCGCGTTGCTCGCCGCCGATGGTGTCGAGGTCACCCAGGCCACGCTGTCGCGGGACCTCGAAGAACTCGGGGCGGTGAAGTTGCGCGGGGCCGACGGCGGCGTCGGCGTCTACGTCGTGCCGGAGGACGGCAGCCCCCTGCGAGGGGTATCCGGTGGCACCGCCCGACTGTCGAGGCTGTTGGGCGAGGTGCTGGTCTCCACCGATGCCAGCGGAAACCTCGCCGTGCTGCGCACCCCGCCCGGCGCGGCCGACTACCTGGCCAGTGCCATCGACCGGGCCGCACTGCCCTACGTAGTGGGCACCATCGCAGGGGATGACACGATCTTCGTGGCAGCCCGCGAGCCGATGACCGGCGCAGAACTCGCGACCCTGATCAAAGACCTCACATAACCGCACAACTGTAAGGAGATCAGTCCATGTCCGAGCGCGTCATCTTGGCGTATTCCGGCGGTTTGGATACCTCGGTGGCGATCAGCTGGATCGGCAAGGAGACCGGCCGTGAAGTTGTAGCGGTCGCGATCGACCTGGGCCAAGGCGGTGAGGACATGGAGGTGGTGCGCCAGCGGGCGCTGGACTGTGGCGCCGTCGAAGCCGTGGTCGTCGATGCCCGCGACGAATTCGCCGACGGCTACTGCCTGCCCACCATCTTGTCCAACGCCCTCTACATGGATCGCTACCCGCTGGTCTCGGCGATCAGCCGGCCGCTTATCGCCAAGCATCTCGTCGCGGCGGCCCGCGAACACGGCGGCAGCATCGTCGCGCACGGGTGTACCGGCAAGGGCAACGACCAGGTCCGCTTCGAAGTCGGATTCGCCTCGCTGGCACCGGATCTGGAGGTGCTCGCACCGGTCCGCGACTACGCGTGGACGCGGGAGAAGGCCATCGCCTTCGCCGAGGAGAACGCCATTCCGATCAACGTCACCAAACGCTCCCCGTTTTCGATCGACCAGAACGTGTGGGGCCGCGCGGTGGAAACCGGCTTCCTGGAACACCTCTGGAACGCGCCCACCAAGGACGTCTACGACTACACCGAAGACCCCACCGTCAACTGGAACACTCCTGACGAGGTGATCGTCGGCTTCGAGCGTGGCGTACCGGTCACGATCGACGGCAACTCGGTGTCGGTGCTGCAGGCGATCGAGGAACTCAACCGACGCGCGGGCGCGCAGGGCGTCGGGCGCCTCGATGTCGTCGAGGACCGGCTGGTGGGCATCAAGAGCCGCGAGATCTACGAGGCTCCCGGCGCGATGGTGCTCATCACCGCCCACACCGAACTCGAACACGTCACGCTGGAGCGCGAGCTGGCCCGATTCAAGCGGCAGACCGACCAGCGCTGGGGTGAATTGGTGTACGACGGGCTGTGGTACTCGCCGCTGAAAGCCGCGCTGGACAGTTTCGTCGCCAAGACCCAGGAGCATGTGTCCGGCGAGATCCGAATGGTGTTGCACGGCGGCAACATTGCCGTCAACGGCAGACGCAGCGCCGAATCCCTCTACGACTTCAACCTGGCCACCTACGACGAGGGCGACACCTTCGACCAGTCCAATGCCAAAGGGTTTGTCTACGTGCACGGGCTGTCGTCCAAGCTCGCCGCCCGGCGGGATCTGGCCAGCGAGGCGTGAGCACCAACGAGGGGTCGCTGTGGGGCGGGCGGTTCGCCGGCGGCCCGTCCGACGCGCTGGCCGCCCTGAGCAAGTCCACCCACTTCGACTGGGTGCTGGCGCCCTACGACGTCAGCGCATCCCGAGCGCACGCGAAAGTGCTCTTCCGGGCCGGGCTGCTCACCGAAGAGCAGCGCGACGGCCTGTTGGCCGGCCTGGACAGCCTCGCCGAGGACGTCGCCGACGGCAGCTTCCTGCCCGTGGTCACCGACGAGGACGTGCACGCCGCGCTGGAACGCGGCCTGATCGACCGCGTCGGGCCCGACCTGGGCGGCCGGCTAAGGGCCGGCCGGTCGCGCAACGACCAGGTGGCCACGCTGTTCCGGATGTGGCTGCGCGACGCGGTGCGCCGGATCGCCGCTGGCGCCCTCGACGTCGTCACGGCACTGGCCGACCAAGCTGCCGCGCATCCGACGGCCATCATGCCCGGCAAGACCCACCTGCAATCCGCCCAGCCCATCCTGCTGGCGCACCATTTGCTTGCCCACGCCCACCCGTTGCTGCGCGACGTGGACCGGATCGTCGACTTCGACGAGCGCACCGCGGTGTCCCCCTACGGCTCGGGCGCCCTGGCCGGCTCGTCGCTGGGCCTGGACCCCGACGCGATCGCCGCGGACCTGGGTTTCTCGGCCGCAGCGGACAATTCCGTCGACGCGACCTCGGCCCGGGATTTCGCCGCCGAGGCGGCGTTTGTGTTTGCCATGATCGGCGTTGACCTGTCGCGGCTCGCCGAGGACATCATCCTGTGGAGCTCGACCGAATTCGGCTATGTCACGTTGCACGATTCGTGGTCCACCGGCAGCTCGATCATGCCGCAGAAGAAGAATCCGGATATCGCCGAGCTGGCCCGTGGCAAGTCGGGGCGGTTGATCGGAAACCTTGCTGGGCTGTTGGCGACGCTGAAGGCCCAGCCCCTGGCCTACAACCGTGACTTGCAGGAAGACAAGGAGCCGGTGTTCGATTCGGTGGCCCAACTGGAGTTGCTACTGCCGGCCGTGGCGGGGCTGGTGGGCAGCCTGACGTTCAACATCGAGCGGATGGCGGCCCTGGCCCCGGCCGGCTACACGCTGGCCACCGACATCGCCGAGTGGCTGGTGCGGCAGGGTGTTCCGTTTCGGTCCGCGCACGAGGCCGCCGGCGCGGCCGTGCGCATCGCAGAGGAACGCAACGTCGGCCTAGAGGAGCTGACCGACGACGAGCTGGCCGCCATCAGCGCCGAGCTGTCGCCACAGGTCCGCGAGGTGCTGACGATCGAGGGCTCGGTGTCGTCACGGGATTCCCGAGGCGGTACCGCACCCGGTCAGGTCGCCAAGCAATTGAATGCCGTCCGCGATCGTCGCGAGGTGCTAAGGGGATTGCTGCGCTAGTCGCCGCTGCGGGGCCCGGACCTCGGCAACTTTGCCGGGTTGATCTAGGCCGACTAAACTTCGGGCACTAGGCGGTCCGGTTGAACAAACCGGGCTGGGTGTTCGTTTCACCGGGGGTGGGAGCAAGACCGATGAGCGTTATCGCAGGTGTGTTCGGTGCGTTGCCCCCGTATCGCTATTCCCAGGACGAGCTGACCGATTTTTTTCTCGGCATTCCGGGTTTCGCGGGGTACGAAGACATCGTTCGGCAGCTGCACGCCAGCGCCAAGGTCAACAGTCGCCACCTGGCCCTGCCGATTGAGACGTATCCGAAGCTGACCGACTTCGGCGAGGCAAACACGATCTTCATCGAAAAAGCCGTCGATCTTGGCATTGAGGCCCTGATGGGCGCGCTCGACGAGGCCGGCCTGCAGCCGGAGGACATCGACGTGCTCATCACGACCACGGTCACCGGTCTCGCGGTGCCATCGCTGGACGCCCGGATCGCCGCGCGGCTCGGGCTGCGTACCGACGTGCGGCGGGTACCGCTGTTCGGCCTGGGCTGCGTGGCCGGCGCGTCGGGGGTGGCGCGCCTGCACGACTACCTGCGCGGTACGCCCGACGGCGTCGCGGCCCTGATCTCGGTCGAGCTTTGCTCACTCAACTACCCCGGGTACAAGCCCTCTGCGGCCGGTCTGGTCGGCAGTGCGCTGTTTGCTGACGGAGCGGCCGCCGTGATAGCCGTCGGCGAGCGTCGAGCCGGAGAGCTC
>Ga0137412_10000575_pt1 | contig 26501 bp, 23 predicted proteins | sample CZODoug2_1_16fun_FD_122160 | JGI IMG/M metagenome (GOLD analysis project Ga0137412, IMG submission 122160) | Vadose zone soil fungal communities from Angelo Coast Range Reserve, California, USA - CZODoug2_1_16fungal (Hybrid Assembly) | ecosystem: Environmental > Terrestrial > Soil > Vadose zone... | reverse complement strand
CGACGACCGTGCAGCGCTGGAAGCAAGCTTCACACAGATTCATCTACAATTGCGCCGCAACGCCAGCGAGCAAGCTGCGCAGGCCATTGTTGAGCTGTTACAGAAAACGCAAGCATGACCGTTATTGCTACCGGCTTTCGTCTTGGCTGCACTGCCACGGTGTTGGTAGCGGGCGTCGATGAAGCGGGCCGCGGACCGTTGGCAGGACCGGTGGTTGCAAGCGCAGTGATTCTCGATCCTGCAGCGCCGATAGCCGGACTAAACGATTCCAAGCAGTTAACTGAAGCGGCACGTAACGAACTCGCACCCATTATTCGCGAGCGTGCCTTAGCTTGGGCGATAGCGAAATCGAATGTCGCAGAGATCGACACGATCAACATCTTGCAAGCAACTTTGCTTGCCATGAACCGCGCATTACAAGCACTGCAACTCGTGCCCACTCACATCCAAGTCGACGGCAACATTCTGCCTTCGTTGTGGGGCATGCCGCGGCTGTGTAGCGCCGAGGCCGTGATCGGCGGCGATGCTTTGATACCGGCAATTAGCGCCGCATCCATTCTTGCCAAGGTCGCGCGCGACGCGCTGATGGTGGAATACGACGCCGTGCATCCAGGCTATGCGTTCGCAGCGCACAAGGGCTATGGCACCGCAGTACATCTGCGTGCGTTACGTGAGCTCGGCCCATCGCCGATTCACCGTCGCAGCTTCGCACCGGTGCGTGTGTTGTTGGAGCTATAGTTTCACGTAGGGCGCATTCGGCGATGCGCCGTCGAAAAAGTTATCAACGTCGATGAGCCGTGTATTCGTAACGAATACACCCTACGTGTTTTCTCGGTTCGCTAGCTTGCTCAACGCTACGACCGCCGACACAAATTCACTTGGCATCATCACCACCGTCAGGGTGTTGTGTTCGGCGCCAATCTCGGTCAGCATTTGCATGCGGCGCAATTCCAACGCAGCGCCGGACTTGCTGATTTCATCCGCTGCCTGCCGCAACTTTAATGCCGCTTCAAATTCTGCTTCGGCTTTGATGATGCGTGCGCGTTTCTCGCGTTGCGCTTCGGCCTCTTGCGCCATGGCACGCTGCATAGTTCCCGGTATCTCGACATCTTTCATTTCAACGCGTTCAACTTGTACTCCCCAAGGTTCGGTGACTCTGTCGACCAGATCTTTCAAGCTTGCGGACAGTTTGTCTTGCTCTTTAAGCAAGTCGTCTAGCGAATGTTTGCCGATCACCGTGCGCAGCGTAGTCAAAGCAATTTGTGAAATAGCGGAGACATAGGATTCAACTTCAATCAAGGCTTCTTTGGGATGCGTCACGCGATACCACACCACCGCGCGTACTTTTACCGGCACGTTGTCCTTGGTCATGCTCTCTTGCGGTTCGATCGAAAGTGTTACGACGCGAACATCGACCAGTTTCAAAAAGTCGATACCTGGAATAATCCATGTCAAACCGGGATCGCGCGTCGAGTGATAACGCCCCAAGCGAAACACGATGGCGCGTTGATATTGCTTAACGATCCGCAGGCCGCTGACGAGAATGACCATAACGATAATGGGAATAACGAACATAGGTTCCTCTCTTGAACGTGCGCGTCTTGACTGTCTGGATACGCGTGCTGATTCCGTAAACCTAGGCACAGACAATACTCGCTTCAGCGCCGTTTTGGCGTAAAAGCGTCAACTCGCGCTGCCAGTTGCGGCCACCATTGAAGCGTTGCATGCTTCGTTGCAAACCCGACGTGAGAGGTAGACACCCATGATGTTAATCGGCATGTTCGATTCACCCTTCGTGCGACGCGTCGCGATCAGCATGAAGTTGTTCAATATTCCCTTTGAGCATGCGAATTGGTCGGTGGGTAAGGACTTTGCCCAGATCCGCAAATACAATCCGCTAGGACGAGTGCCGACACTAGTGCTTGATGATGGCGCTACGCTGATCGAATCGGCTGCCATTCTTGATTACCTGGATGAGCTGGCCGGACCCGACCGCGCCTTGTTGCCGCGTGCCGGAGCAAGACGCCGTGCGGCATTGAAGTTAATGGCAATCGCGATCGGTGCGGCTGAGAAGGGCGTGCTCATGGTTTATGAGCGCGTGTTTCGCGCCGAACCCATGCGCAGTGAAACCTGGCTCAATCGCTGTCAAACGCAGGTACACGGCGCTCTGCTTGAACTGGACACTCATTGCGCGCAACTTGCCGCTGGAGAGTGGTTAGTCGGTGAACACATGACACAAGCCGATATCACTGCGTCCTGTGTATTCACGTTCTTATGCGATGCGTTGCCGTTGACGATTGAATCCGCACCCTATCCGAACTTGCGTATCTTGGTTGCGCGCTGCGAAGCGTTGCCGGAATTTCGTTCAGTCAAAGCCGAATGGTTTCCGCCAGGCGAGAACGCCTGATCTGCTAAGGGTTCTCCTGCGGTGTTCGCCGCCGAGGAATGCCATACAATGCCGGCATGATCACGGTGCACCACCTCAACAACTCGCGGTCGCAGCGGGTATTGTGGTTGCTCGAGGAACTCGGGGTTGACTATGAGGTGAAGCGCTACCAGCGGGATGCGAAGACGATGTTGGCTCCCCCGGCGCTCCTGGCCGTGCATCCGTTAGGGAAATCCCCGGTCATCGTCGACGACACGATTACGGTGGCCGAATCGGGGGCCATCATCGAGTACCTGATCGATCGCTACGGCGGCGGACGATTGATCCCTCCTGCGGGCAGCGCCGGGCGCCTGCGATACACCTACTGGCTGCACTATGCGGAAGGATCGGCGATGCCGCCGCTCCTGCTCAAATTGGTGTTCGATCGGGTGGCGAAGAGTCCCGCCCCCTGGCCCATCAGCGCCGTTGCGAGGCGCATCGCCGCTACGGTGCAGAATTCCTTCATCGGGCCGCAGCTCAAACGGCACCTGGATTATATGGAGGCTGCGCTCGGCGCGCATCCCTGGTTCGCCGGGGAAGAATTCAGCGCGGCGGATGTGCAAATGAGTTTTCCCTTGGAGGCCGCCGTGTCGCGCGCGGGTTTGAATGCCAGCCGGCCCCACCTGACCGCCTTTCTCGACCGCATTCACGCGCGCGGCGCCTATCAGCGCGCGTTGGAACGCGGCGGGCCTTATTCGTTTTAGGTCCACGGGGCCGAGGTTTGCGTATTGAGTCTCAATAAGATGTCTTAAATACCAATGAAGGGGGAGTTGCCATGTGGAAGTCGCTGACGGTTGGAGCGGCATTGTCGGGAGTTTTGTTTCTCGGTTTATCAGGGTGCAATCAGTCACCCCCGGCGTCCGTCGCGCCCAAGGGACCGTCGCTTGCGAGTCAAGAGTGGAACAGGCTCACGGCGAGCTTCATCCAAAGTTATCTCGATGCGCGGCCCGCCTTCGCTGCACAAGCCGGCCGCCATGAATACGACGGCCAGTTGCCCGACTTGAGCAATCATGGAATCAGACGTGAAATCGCCCGCCTGCACGATTTGCGCAAACAAGTCGCTGCGGTGGATCCGAAAACCCTGGAGCCGCGGGAGCGCTTCGACCACGACTACCTGCTCGCCGTCGTCGACAAGGATTTGTTCTGGCTGGAAAAGGCGAAGTTCCCGTTCAGCAACCCCGCCTGGTACATGGAGAAAATCGATCCGGACATGTACTTGAACCGCAACTATGCGCCGCTGGATGTGCGCATGAAGGCGTACATCAAGTACGCGCGCGGAATCCCCAAGATGGCAAAAGACATCAGAGAGAACCTGCAATCACCCCTGCCCAAGACCTACGTGGAACTGGGCATCGCGCGGTTCGGCGGTTTGGCTGATTTCTACTCGAAGAACGTGACGCCGGTGTTCGCGTCGGTGAGCGATCCCGAGCTGCAAAAGGACCTCGCAGATGCCGACACCGCAGCGGCGCAGGCGATGGACGCCCTCAAGCGAACGCTGGAGGACAGTCTCAAGAAGGCAAACGACAAGTATGCCTTGGGCCCCGACTTGTATGCGCAGATGGTCGCGCAGACCGAGGGCGTCGACTTGCCGGTCGATCAGATCGAGGCCGCGGGCCGCGCGGACCTTGAGCGCAATACGACTGCGCTCAAGACCGAGTGCGGCACGTATGCGCCGAAGTCGCCATTGGCACAATGTCTCGCGAAGGTGGCCGCCCACAAGCCGAAGGAAGGGGTCGTCGAGGACGCACGCATCCAGTTGGCGATGCTCAAGGACTTCGTCGTCAAGAACAATGTCGCATCGATACCGAGCAACGACGAGGCTCTGGTGGCCGAAGCGCCGATCTACAACCGCGCCAATGCCGCGTTCATCCAGGTGCCCGGTCCCTATGATCACGGCGTAGCATCCGTCTACAACATCGCTCCACCCGATCCCAAGTGGAGCAAGGCAGAACAAGCCGCGTACATTCCGAGCGAGGCGACACTGCTGTTCACGTCGGTGCATGAGGTGTGGCCGGGACATTTCCTGCAGTTCCTGCATTCGAACGCCAATTCGTCGAAGCTCGAAGCCCTGTGGGTCGGGTACGCGTTCGCGGAGGGCTGGGCGCACTACTGCGAAGAAATGATGTATGAGAAGGGCCTGGGAAAAGGCGATCCGGAGAAGCACATCGGGCAGCTCACCGATGCCTTGCTGCGCGACGTACGGCTCCTGTCCTCCATCGGGCTGCACACCCATGGCATGACCGTGGCGCAATCGGAAAAAATGTTCAGGGAACAGGCATTCCAAGATCCGGGCAACGCGCGCCAGCAGGCTGCACGAGGCACCTATGATCCGGCGTATCTGAATTACACGCTGGGCAAACTCATGATCAGGAAACTGCGGACCGACTGGATCGCCAAGCAGTCCGGGAAGGCGTCCACGGCGGCACCCGCCGACGAAACGGCCCTGTGGCATGATTTCCACGACCAGTTCCTGTCCTACGGCGGTCCGCCGATTCCCCTGGTGCGCAAGGAAATGTTGGGCGAGGAGGGGGCGCTCCTCTGAGGGGCATTCATTCCACCATCAGGGAAGTCCTATTAGGCCTTATAGGACGGTCCTATGGGTGTAACGCGGAGGCAAGCGCTAGGCGATGCCGACAATGATCCCGCTGTCCGCCCACGTGCCGAGCAGGCTCGCGGCGCGCAGCGGGATCTCATCGTCGGGCAGCCACTCGGCGAGGGCCGCGCAAATGTCGGCGAAATTGGCGCCGCTGCAGCCCAAGTCGAGCGCCGCCGCCTCGTCGGCCGGCATGGAGCGAAAGTAGTTCTGCAGACCTTGCCGCCATAGCAGCCACGGCACCGGATGCTCTGCGCACAGCGGGTCGGGCGGCGACGCCTCGCGAGTCATCGCCTGCCACACGGCGGCCGTGTTCCAATGGAAGTGCAGGCGGCGCAGCGATGGATGGAATTCGAATGTGAGTTCGCTCCATGCCGAGGCGTCGACGGCGGACAATGCCGAGCGCGGCAAGGGTTCGGCGTCCGCTGCGTCGAAGACCTCCGCCAGCGTCCATTCGAGCAGTGCGAGTTCCGCCAAAATGGGCTGCTCGGCATAGGGCGGGTGCAGCCGCAGGAATTCCGCGAGCTCGCGTCCGTACCAGCGAATCGAGCGGTGCACGGACGGATGTGCGGCCACGAATTCCTCGCCCAGTGCCGCAAAGACCTCGTCGCCGAGCACGGCATGCAGAACCGGGTAGGTGTCGTCGAGCGCCTCGATCAACCGCACCCGATAGGCATTGCGGTAAATGCCCAGCCGGTCCGCTACCGACAGGGGCGGCGCATCCGCAATGGCATCGGCTATCGGACTGGGTCCGCCCAGCAAATGATTCTGCAGATCCCGCTGCAATTGCCGCAGGCGGGTCGCGGAGTTCGTGCCTGCATCAAGCTGCCGCGGCATCACGCTGCCCGCTGCCCGCGGCCGCACTCAGGTCGCGGGCGATTTGCAGCTCCGCCACCAGCTCGCCCAGCGCCGGTATGTTGTCGTCGCGCTCGATCATGGTCGGCACCGCGCCGAATTGAGCGACCGCCGCGCGATAGAGATTCCAGACCGGCTCGACGATCGGATGGTCATGAGTATCGATGAGATGTCCGCCGAGATCGCTGTGGCCGGCCAGATGAAATTGACGAACCCGGTCCGTGGGGATGGCCTGTAGGTAGGTCAGCGCGTCGAAGCCGTGATTGACGCTGCTGACGTAGATGTTATTGATGTCGAGCAGGATGGCGCAGTCCGCCCGCGCCGCCACTTCGCGCAGGAACTCCCACTCGCTCATGTCGGATTCGTGGAACGCGAGATAACTGGAGACGTTTTCCAGCAGGATCTGCCTCCCGAGGGCGTCCTGGATCTGGCCGACTCGCGCGACGACCAAGGCCAGCGCTTCTTCGGTGTAGGGAAGCGGCAGGAGATCGTGCAAGTTGCGTCCGTCGATTCCGGTCCAACATAAGTGATCCGATATCCAGTGCGGTTCGATGCGCGCCGCGAGCGCGCGAACGCCGGCGAGATAGTCGGTGTCGATGGGATCGGTGCTGCCGATCGAGAGCGACACGCCATGCATGACCATCGGGAAGCGTTCGCGGATCCGCTCCAAGTAGTCCAGCGGCTTGCCGCCGGGCACCAGATAGTTTTCGGTAATGATTTCGAGCCAATCGATCGCATGAGGCTCGTTGAGCACCGCCTCGTAATGCGGGGTTCGAAGGCCAAGACCAAAGCCGGCGAGTTTCATCATTGGCATCATTGGCGTCAGTGCACGGGACTGCGGGGCCGCCGCTGCGCGTTACGTCGTCCGGCGCCGGGGCCGGGCGTTCGTCACGCCCGGCCCCAATCTCGAGCTCAGTACAACTTACTTCGAGTCTTTGGCCTTCGCTTTGGCGGCGTCGCAGTCGGCCTTCGACATCGACACCCAGCCCGTGCCCTTGCAGCTGTTCATGCCCTTGCAGCTGTTCTTCGCTGACTTGCACTCGGATGTTCCCTTGCAGGAATTGACGCCCGAACAGTGCATCTTCGCGGCGTCTGCGTCTGCTGCCACCGAGACGCTCGCCAGTCCGGATGAGAACAACATCGCGGCGGCGGCAGCCATCGCCGCACTCGACAATTTATTCATCTGCATGATTGATACCTCAGTTGTTATTGAACGCAGCAGTATTGCTGCTCCCCAAGAAAGACCCGGCCAACGTGGGGATTATTACTCAATTATCTAAGCTTATGCGTTGTCCAACAGGTGGAGGCCCACGGCCAGCGTCAAAAGGCCGATGAGCAGGGCGGAAATGGAGGCCAGCAAGACCGCGGCGGCGGCGCAGTCCTTGGCTACCCGGATGGCGGGGTGCTGTTCGGGGTGCAGGCGGTCGGCGAGGTGTTCCAGCGCCGTATTCATGAGTTCCGCCGCAAGCACCCCCGCGGCCGAGACGACGCAGAGGGCGATCCAGACCGCCGGCGGACGCAACACGGCCAATAGGGCGGCGGCCATCCCGGCGAGCAGCACTTGAGTGCGAAAACTGGCCTCGGTCCGAAGTGCCGTGCGAATGCCGCCGGCTGCATAGGTGAGCCGTCGCCGGACAGGCTGATTTTTCATGGTAAATCCGATTGTGTAAATGAAACCCATGTACCACGAAAGCAGCAAAGGGCACATGCGGCGCCGACAAGCGCCCTTTCAGCCTACCGGCCGCGACTTACAGAACTCACATATACAACGTTAGGGAGCAACAAATAGGAATAGCCCGCACATTGCTCCCGGGTATGCTTTTTTCCTGTGAAAGCCCTTTGTTGCGAGAATGCCTCATATTGCATCGCGGAAATGTGCCTAGCCTGTGTCGGGGGCTTCTACGCTCTTCTTGACCTCCGCGATAGCTCGAAAGTGACCTGCCGCCCGACCCCTGTAGCGCGTCCGCTGGTAGGTTTCAAGCAACACAAAATCCGCGGACCCTCTGGTATTTCATGTAAAGAATGCTATTGTTCGCTACATATGAATTGAGCGTGTCGCAGGGGCGCAACGTTTAATCGAATTGGGGTGAAAATCTTTATCCAACACAGTGCGACCGCTTCGCTCGCGCATTGCGGTCACCGGCATCCGGTTGCGGATGCTTTGCAAACATCAAGGGAGCAACAACTATGTCGAGCAATCTGACTCTCAGGCAAGCCGTGCATTTGGCGCTTGGCGCCGCCGGCACCCTGGGATCTGCGCCTCTGGCGCTGGCCGCGGATGCAGCTGGTCCAGCCGACACCACGCCGTCACAGGGTCCCGGATTGACGGAAATCGTCGTCACCGGTTCGCGCATCCGCCGAGTAGACGCGGAAACGGCGAACCCCATCCTGGTGATCGACCAGAAGACCATCCAAGAGTCGGGTATCACCCAGGTTGGCGACCTGCTTCAGCGCATTCCCAGCATCTCCGGCTCTGCCACCAATCCGAACACAAACAATGGCGGCGGCTTCGGCGAGTCGACCATCGAACTGCGTGGGTTGGATGCCAAGCGCACGCTGATTCTGGTCGACGGACACCGCGTCGGTTTCGTCGGCACGACTGCGGATGCCACGGACGTGAACCAGATTCCGTTCAACCTGATCGATCACGTCGAGGTACTGAAGGAAGGCGCCGGCGCGATCTACGGCTCCGATGCCATCGGCGGCGTGGTGAATTTCATCACCCGCAAGGACGTCGAGGGTCTGGAGATCACCGGAGACTACGGCTCAACCACGCATGCCGATGGAAAGCATGGCCAGTTCGGCGTGGTGTTCGGCTCGACCAGCGAGAAAGGCAGCGTCATGGTCGGCGGCAATTACTACAAGCAGGAACAGGTGTCTGCGGGCAACCGCGATTTCTCGAAGTACGCCTTGTATTTGTACGGCGCCGCCACCGGCGTGACCCGCGGTGGTTCATCCCGCACCCCGACCGGCCGAATCTACGACAATCCCTTGAACTTGCTCGGCGCGGATGGCACACCGTGCGCGAGCTTGACCCGCAAGACGACTGCGAGCGGCAGCGCCTTGACCGATTATCGCTGCTATAACTCTCCGGGCGATAATTTCAACTATCAGCCGTTGAACTTGCTCACCACGCCGGTCGAGAGAAGCTCATTTTTCGGGAAGGGCAACTACAAGATCAACGACGCGGTCGAAGCCTACGCAACGGTCACGTTTACGCACACCCATTCCGGCTTTCATCTGGCACCCCTGCCATTCGATGCGCTGAGCGACAACATCGTGATTTCGGGGCAGAGCATCTATAACCCGTTCGGCATCGACTTCGGCGGCAACTCGGGGGCAAATCCGGATCTCACGCTGCGCACGTTCTTGTTCGGTTCACGCATGAGCGACACGACGGAGGACGGCTCCGACTTCAACGGCGGCGTGAAAGGCGATCTCTTCAACACGGGCTGGAAGTGGGATGCGAACGTCACTTACAGCCGCCTCCAGGAACACGCCAACATCAGCGGCTATTACTTCGGCAGCAAGCTTTCGGCGGCGGTCGGACCGTCGTTCCTTGATCCCACCACCGGCGCGCCGACCTGCGGCACCGCTGCGACTGCCACCGCGCCTGCGGTCATCATCAGCGGCTGTACTCCGATCAACATGTTCAACCAGTTCGACAATACCCCTGCCCAGTTATCAGGCGTCTCGGCCAACTACAACACCGATTACGTATACACCTACAAGGCAGTGGACTTGGACTTCAACGGCAAGGTATGGACGTTGCCGGCGGGCGATATCCAGGCCGCGGTCGGCTTCGAATACAACGATCGTCGCGGCAATTCGGTCGCCGATCAAACCGTGCAAGCCTTGCCGCCCTTGTACTTGAGCTGCGGATTGTCGCAGGAAACCTGCACCGGCAATGCGATCGGTACCTACAACAGCAAGCAAGAATACCTCGAGCTGCTGGTGCCGATCCTGAAGGACCTGCCCCTCGTCAATTCCTTGAATGTCGATGTCGGTGTTCGGCACAACGACTATTCCTTGTTCGGCAAGTCGACCAAATCGGACTTCAAGGTCGAATACCGTCCGATCCGCGACCTGTTGCTGCGCGGTACGTTCTCGCAGGTGCTGCGCGTACCGACCGTCAACGACATCGCCGCCTCGCCGCTCAACACCTCGGTCACCTTCAACGATCCGTGCAACGGCTTGACGCAAGCTCAGGTCACCGCCAATCCGAATCTGGCGCTGGCTTGCGCAGGCGTGCCGCGCAACGGCACCTTCAAGGAGCCGAACGGCCAGATCACCGGGTTGAACGAGTCCAATCCGAACCTGAAGCCAGAGACGGGCAAGGTGAAGACCGGGGGATTCGTATACGAGCCGAGCTACGTGCAGGGCTTGTCGCTGGAAGTGGACTACTGGGATTATCACATCGACGGCTTGATCACGACGCTCGATTCGAACTATTCCATCCAGCAGTGCGTCGCGACCGGTTCTCCCACCTTTTGCAGCCTCGTGACGCGCTATGGCGCGGGCACGGGCAGCAACGCGGGGCTGATCCTCGCGTTCGTCAATCCTTCCTTCAACCTGGGATCGCTGGAAACGAGCGGCGTCGATCTCAGCGTGAAGTACGCCCTGAAGAATACGCCGATCGGGGCATTCAACTTCGAACTGGATTGGACGCATACCAATAACTACACCAACAATCCGGCGCCCGGCTCGGCGACCCAGGAAATCGCAGGGACCTACAACAAGCAATTCGGCAACTACGCCAAGAATCGCGGCCTCCTCCTCCTGGGTTGGAACTGGCTGGGAGCCGATGCGTTGATCACCGGCCGCTACATCGGTTCGCTCGAAATCACCAATCCTTCGGTGACCGGCGTCGACGCAACCGGTGCCCCGTACCCGCCTTATCCGATCGGTTCGGTGATATACACGGATATCACCTTGGGCTATACGTTCCCGACCAAGACGCACCTGCAACTCGGTGTGCGCAACTTGTCGGATAAGCAGCCGCCGATTTTCTACCAGAACAATGTGGCCAACGCCAACACGGATGTGAATACCTATGACACGCTCGGACGTCAGTGGTGGGCGGGATTCTCGCAGAAGTTCTGATCGGCGGGTTTGCTAAACTAAGGGCCGCGCGGTGATCGCGCGGCCCTCTCTTTTTGGAGTGTAAGCCCTCATGTTGACGCGGCCGGACTCCGCCAGCGGCCTCCTCGCACGCTCGATCGAGCATCTGAGCCGAAACGAGCCGGCGCAGGCGGAAGACGCTGCACGGCAGGCACTCGCCGCCGATCCCCACGATCTCGACGCGCTGAAAGCCTTGGCTTACTCGCTGCACATGCAGGCAAAGTACCGCGAGTCCGAGCAGGTATATCTCGCGCTCGCCAATCTGCAGCCCTCTCAACCTCTGCACTGGATGAATGTCGGCACCGCGCTCCGCTGCGATGATCGAATCGATGAAGCGCTATTCGCCTTCGCGCGGGCGGCTGCGCTCGGGGCGAATACCGCGGACTTCTACTACAACGTGGCACTGGCGCACATCGGGCGGGACGATTACGAGGCTGCTCGGTCGCTGCTGCAAAAGGCCCTGAAGCTCGCTCCGGACGATGCCGAGGTACGCTACCGCTACGCTTTTTGCTGTTACGAAACCTTGCGCACCGATGAAGCGCTGGCGGCGCTCGAGGGGTGGGAAGCACTGGCGGCGGCGCCCGATGTCTCGGCCGGCGCCGGGCACCTCATGATGAATCTCGGTGAAATCGGCCGGGCGGAGCCGACAGTGCGCAAGGCCGCTCTGAAGAGCGATGCCGATCCGCGCGCGATGTTGACCTTGATTCAACTCCTGGAACGTACCAACCGGATCTCGGAGGCGCGCTCCTTGTTCGAGCAGCTGCAGGGGCAATCGGCCGCCGCATCCTTGGGAAGCGACCTCAAAATGACCGAGGCACAGCTCGCGCAGCGCGAGTCCCGGCACGAGACCGCGGTCGCTCTGTTCAGCGACATCGTTGCGGAATGCAAGCAACCGCACTTGCGTCATTTTCAACAATTCCCCCTGGCGAAATCCCTGGATGCGCTCGGACGCTATGGCGAAGCGTTTGCGACTTTGAGCGAAGCACACGCCTCTCAGCTTGCCTATATCCAACTCGCAGCGTCTCCGGCGATATACGCTGCACCGCCGTTGGCGATCACCGACCACACCTGTGAGGCAGAGGACATTGCACGCTGGGACGACGACTCCGCGCTTCCTATGGCGGAGAGTCCGATCTTCATCGTGGGCTTTCCGCGCTCCGGAACCACCTTGCTGGAGCTCGTCCTGGACGCGCATCCGCAGCTGCAGTCGATCGACGAACAGCCGTTCCTGCAAAACGCCCTGGATGACATGCTTGCCGAAAAGGTTCGCTATCCCAGCGAGCTGGCAGCGCTCACCCAAGCGCAGCTCGAGCGCATCCGCAGCGCCTACTGGGCCAAAACCGCGCGGCGCATCGAGCGAGCCCCGGGCCAACGCCTGATCGACAAGAATCCGTTGAATGTCTTTCGCTTGCCGGTCATCAAGCGGCTGTTCCCGAACGCGAAAGTTATTTTCGCCATCCGGCACCCGTGCGACGTCATCTTGAGTTGCTTCATGCAGCATTTCCGGGCGCCCGATTTTGCGCTGCTGTGCCAGGACATCCCGACCCTGGCGGCTGCTTTTCGCAGGACTTTTGACTTCTGGTATTCGCAGCAGGCGCTGCTGCAAGCCGACGTGCTCGAACTGCGCTACGAGCTCTTCGTCGAAGATTTCGAGCCGAATGCGCGGCGCGTGTTCGATTTTCTCGAGCTGCCCTGGGATCCAGCGGTCCTGTCTCCCGCGAAGCGGGCGCACGAGAAGCGATTCATCAGCACGCCGAGCTATTCGCAGGTAGTGGAGCCGATCAATGCCAGGGCGGTGGGCCGCTGGCGGAACTACCGGACGCACTTCACGGCGAGTCTGCCGACACTGATGCCTTACCTCGAGCGCTGGGACTACTCGTCTTGATGGAACATCGGGCGAGTCATCGCGACAATCGCTGCATGCCCGCCTGCCCGGCGGCGGCAACCGTCCGCTCGAAAGCCTCGATAGCCGAGACATTGCCGTCCATTTGAGGCGCCGCGCGACGGATCGCATCGCGCCTCGCTTCTCCGCGGTCGGGGCGGGTGAGGATCTCAGTTGCCAGGCGCAGGGCGATCTCCACATAGCCGTCATGCGACAGGGCTATCTGATCTTGCCTGCCGATCTGTCGAAGCAGCGCCGCCGCCAAGCGCTGACGCAAATAGCGCCCTTCCAATGTGATGACCGGCAGCCCACGATGGATGGCTTGCCAAGCGGTGGTGTAGCCGGAGAAAGCGGGGCAATCCAGATAAATATCCATCGCATCCAAGAAGCCGGCAAATTGCTCGCGCGGCAACCATGGGGTGACCCGCAGATAGACATCTGGATCGAGGCCTGCCGCCGTGAACGCTGCAGCCAGCCGATCGCGCAATCGAACCGCCGCCCAGTGCAGCTTTTGCGGCGTCACCAGCCAGAATTCGCACGGGCCGACTTCCTTCGCGATCCGGGTCAAGAGTACGTCGTCCGCCGGGTCGAACTTGATGGGCTGCTGACACAGCGTGAAGCGAGCGATGTTCCTTGCACGCTCGGGTCCCTCCCAGGGTTGGGCTGATTGGGCGGGCATCTGCGTGCAGACGCCGGTCCCGGGTAGGCGGATCAGCTTTTCCCGATAGTGCTGCTCGGCTCCGCCGCCCTCCAAGAGATCTCCCGAGATGAACAGGTCCATGGTTGGCAGGCCCGTGGTCACAGGATGTCCCCACGCCGCGATTTGCAGCGGCGCCAAACGCAGCGCCGCGAGTGCCGAGGCAGCCGAATCCATGCCGACCTCGGGATAGAAAATCACGTCGGGAAGGTCGTGCCTCAACTCATCGAGCCACGCTTTGACGGGCTTCGGGCCTTGCACGAAGCGGTCGACGCGGGCTCTGGCCCAGAGCGTCTCCGCGTCGCATGTCACGCCCGTATGGTAGACAATGATCTCAAACCGGCCGCGATCGAGATGTTCGATCATGCCGCGCAAGATGATCTCCCACACCGGGTGCTGCCGCACGTGGCCGCTCACCACCAGCATGCGAGTTCGAGTGGGCGGCGCTCGCTGCACGCTAGCCCTGCGCGCATCGGGTTGCCAGTAAGCGGCGGCGGCCGGGCATAACAGATCCCCGAAGCGCGAAAGCGCGGCGCCAACGTCGCCTGGCCGGTAGGCCAAATAAAACGGCTGGTCGCTGCCGGCGCACTTCCCCAGCTTTTCGGCATTGACCGCAGCCCACGCCGCCAAAACGCCGAGCGAGCGCATGAACCTCTCAGCGGCAGCGCTGCTGGCGGCAGCGTCGTCCGCGAAGAGCGGTATGAGCGCGATAGCCATGCCGAGCCTCGCCTCGGCGTAGTCGGGCCGGAGAGCCAGTGCCCGTCCGTAGGCGGCGAGCGCCGCGTCGGGCTTGCCTTGCTCCTTGAGGGCCGTGCCGAGGCTGCAATGCGCTTCGGCCAGATCCGGCTTGTGCAGCAACGCGCGCTCAAGGTGCGGGACGGCTTCACCCGCCTTGCCTTGTTCGATGAGGACGGTACCGAGATTGAGGTGCGCCTCGGCATAGTCGGGAGTGTGGTACACGGCGTTCTGGTACGACGCGATGGCCTCCGCCCAATTGCCTTTTTGCCTCAGGGCATTACCCAGATTGTTATGCGCCTGCGCGTGGTCGGGTTTGAGGGCCAACGCCCGCTCGAAACAGCCGACTGCCGCGTCCAAGGCGCCTTGCTCCAGAAGGATGATGCCGAGGTTGGTATGCGCTTCAGCATAGTGGGGCTCGAGGGCGACGGCTCGATCATAGGCAGCCGCGGCCGCCTCGAGCTTGCCCTGTGCCTGAAGCGCGACGCCAAGGTTGTAATACGCCTCGGCGTAGTGGGGTTTGAGGGCGACGGCGCGTTCGTAAGCCGCCGCCGCCGCGTCGAGCTTGCCTTGCGCGAAGAGGATCATGCCGAGGTTATTGTGAAACGCCGGCGCCCGCTGATTTTGCGCAATGGCTTTGCCGATCAGTTGCACTGCGACGTCTGATTTTCCCAGCTGATGGTTCAGAACGCCCAGGAAATGCAGAGCATCGGCATGGCGGGAATCGGCCTTGAGTATCCGCAGGTAGAGCCGTTCCGCTTCCCTCAAGCGGCCGGCCTGATGGTCCGCCAGGGCGGCGGCAAACAGCCGTTGTGTGCCGGAAGATGGCCCGGGTTGCATGTACTATGCTATCCGGTGGTCAGGCACGTGGTGCTGGATTATCCGGCTTGGCCATTTCAAACAGCAAATAGGTCGACAGGATGTATTTGTCCCCCGAAACCGGCGGCAAACCCTGGTGTTGATACATCCAATACGGCGGGAAAATCAGCAGCCGCCCCGCCTCGGGCTTGACCGACGCCCCAAGATGCGGAAATTCGGTCTCACCGCCCACGGCGACGTCGTTCAAGTACCACATCATCACCAGATAGCGGTTGCTGACGTAGTTGATGGCATCAAAATGCAGCTGAAACCGCTCTTCCTGTCCGGGACGGTACCGTTTCATCACCAACTCCGAAATCAGCGGGGTGGCTGGGATGGCTATCGGCAGTCCGATATCATGGTTGTAGCGAATCAGCGCCTCGTCGATGAATTTGCGGAACATCCCGAGGAAGTGAGCATCGGACAGTGCCGTGACGTTGAGTTCGGTCCAGGCGGAGTCTTCCAGTCCGGCCCTGATGCCGCGCCCGTTCGGCCGCTGATAGCGGGCGAGTCCGGCAAACGACTCGATCATGCGGACGCACAGAGCCTTGTCGAGATTTTGATCATAAGCGCGGATGTAATGGGACAATTGGCCGATTTGGATGGCGTCGCTCAGCAATTGGCCTCCAATGAACCTTGTGCCGGATGTGCGGAAGACCGGCATTGCATAGACGTTGAAAGAGAAGAACTCATGATGTCCGTCGAACAGGCGCAACTCTTATTGCATGAAGGCCGGATTGCCGAGGCGGAACGTGCATTTGCGGCAATTCTGGCCCAAGAACCCGACCATGTCCAAGCGCTGAACGTGATGGCCCTCGTGGCGCAGCGCAACGCAGACTTCAGTTCCGCTCTCGCTTTGATCGAAAGGGCGCGACGGGTGGATGCTCTGAACCCACTGACGCTGCACAATCATGGGCGCATTCTGGACGCCGCGGAGCGCTACGACGAAGCGGCAGCGGCGCAGCAAGCGGCTCTCGAGATTGCGCCGAATCTGTTCGCTGCGCGGCTCTATCTGGGCCGGGCGCTGGAGCGTTCCGGTGAACCGCATCAAGCGATTCTCGCCTACGCGCGGGTATTGCAGGATGCGCAGGCAGACGGCCGCTGGCTCAACGCGGCATCCACGCCCACCGGCCTTCGGCCCCTGGTCGAACATGCGGTTCTGCAAGTCAAACAGGGCCGGCGCGCCGCGATCGCAGGGCTGCTCGAGCCTCTGATCAGAACTTACGGCCGTCACTCGATGCGCCGGGTCGATAAGAGCTTGCGGGTGTATTTCAACGAGGAGGCCGCGGCGCTGCCTGAGTCCGGACAACGGCCGAGCTTCTTTCACTTCCCGGATATTCCCGTGAGCCCTTACCTGGACAGGAAGCTGTTTCCCTGGGTTGATTCGTTCGAAGCTGAGACCCTCGACATCCGCCGCGAGCTCGTATCGCTGTTGCCCGGCTCCGACGGGCGCGAACCCGTATTCGGCAGCGCCGCTCTGGAAGCCGATCATCTGCGAGGGTTGGAACAGCCGCCGACTTGGAACGGCTACTACTTCTACCGTCACGGCGAACGGCGGAACGACAACTGCGATCGGTGCAGCCGTACGGCCGCCGCGCTCGATTCGCTCCCCCTGTGCCGGATCCACGGGCACGGTCCGGAAGTCCTCTTTTCCGTGTTCACGCCGGGCACGCACCTGCTTCCGCATCGCGGCGTCACCAACATCCGCGTCGTTGCCCACCTGCCGTTGATCGTGCCCACGAACTGCCAGCTGGTCGTGGGCGGCCAGCCGCATCGCTGGCACGAGGGAAGAGTCGTCGTCTTCGACGATACGTACGAGCACGAAGCCTGGAACCGCAGCGGCGAGACCCGCGTCGTGCTGATCTTCGACCTGTGGAGTCCCTACCTGAGCGAAGCCGAATGCGCGGCTCTGGCGGTCGTGATCGAAAATATCGGAGACTTCCGCCGCGAAGTCGAGGCGCTGCCGTAGATGCGCCTGCCGCGGCCCTTTCAGCGCCTGAGCGTACGGTTCGATGCCGATCGACTGCGCGAAGAGATCGAACGCATGCCGCTCTCGGCATGGGCCGCGCATCCGAATGACATTCCGGGCAATAGCTCGATTCGGCTGATCAGCGTCAATGGTGGCCAGAACGACGACGTCAACGGGCGCATGGCCATGACGCCGAATCTCGCAAAATCACCGTATCTGCGTCAGATTCTCGGCAGTTTCGGCGTGGTGTGGGGCCGCTCGCGCCTCATGCGCCTCGCACCCGGGGCCTCGGTGCCGCAGCACGCGGACGTCAATTATCACTGGTTCAGCCGCGTCCGGCTCCATATTCCTATCGTGACGGAGCCAGAGGTCCGTTTTTTTTGCGGCGACGAGGCCGTGCACATGGCCGCCGGCGAAGCTTGGCTGTTCGACAATTGGCGTCTGCATCGAGTAGAAAATGCCAGCGGCCACGAGCGAATACATCTGGTCGCCGATACATCGGGCAGCTCGAGCTTCTGGCAGTTCGTCGCGAGCAGCCAATCACCGGAAAGCAAGGATTTGGCATTTGCGTATGATCCGCAGCGGTCGACGGCTCTGATGACCGAACAGACCGTGCTGGCGGCGGTGATGCACCCCGCCGAGGTCGAGATGCTGATTCGAGATTTGCGATCAGAACTCGTTGCGGATGACGCGCCGGCGGCGGCGGCCGTCCAACTCGCGCGATATCACGCGTTGCTCGAGAGTTTCTGCAAGGATTGGCGCCAGCTGTACTTGCTGCACGGCGTGGGCGAACTCAGCTGGTCCGAATTCGCGAATCTGCGCGACGGCGTCCGCGAAGTTTCGAAGGCATTGGGCGAGGGTCTCGTGGTGCGCACCAACCGCGTCGCCGCCCACGTGGTTCTCGAAGGCCGCGTGCTGCGTCCCATGCTCACGACCGCAGCAGTCCCCGACAAGACCGGCACGAAGGATTCGCGCAGTCCGCCTCCGGTCCTGCAGCGCCCCGTGTTCATCGTGGCAGCGCCGCGTTCCGGCAGCACGCTGTTGTTTGAAACGCTCGCAGCCAGCGACCAGCTCGTTACGGTCGGCGGCGAAGCTCATTGGCTGGTCGAGAGCGTCGATGAGCTTCGCGTCGGCGCTCCGGGTGTCGATTCCAATCGACTCAGCGCCGACGCTTATTCGGTTGAGCTCGCTCGCCGCATGCATGCCGCGCTGTCCGAAAGGCTGGTGGATTCCGCGGGGCGCCCGGCGGATGTGCTCGACGGGCGGCGCCTTTTGGAAAAGACACCGAAGAATTCCCTGCGCATCCCGCTCTTCAGTCGCGTTTTTCCCGACGCCCTGTTCATCTTCCTTTGGCGAGACCCGCGCGAGAGCCTGAGCAGCCTCATGGAGGCGTGGCGCTCCGGCGACTGGCAGACTTATCCCGAGCTCGACGGCTTCGAGGGCCCGTGGTCGATGGTGCTGCCGCCGGGCTGGCGTGCGCTGAGCGGGCGGCCGCTCGAGGAAATAACCGCTTTTCAATGGGACTCAACCAATCGCATCGTGCGCGACGACCTCGCCCTGCTGCCCCGGGATCGCTGGACGGCGGTGGAATATTCGGAGTTCATCGGTGCGCCGCAGGCGACCATCGAGCGCCTGTGCGGCTTTATCGGCATCGATGTGGATCCCGCGCTGCGCGCGCGCATCGAGGCGCCGCTCCCGCCGGCGCGCTACACTCAGACGCCGCCCGCCACGGACAAGTGGCGCATGAATGCACCCTTGATCGAGCGGGTTCTTCCGAGAGTTGCATCGACCTGGCAGCGGCTGATGGCTCTGCGCTGAAAAGCAGTCACCCGCCGAAGCGATAACCATGCCGTTCTATGATTTCCTCATCGCGTTTCGCAACTAATTTCTGCAGGGCATCGCTGTAGTACTGCGTGTAGTCCCCATGCTGGGAGGTGTTGCGCGGCAATTCCTCGGCGATGAATGCGCGCATGTCTTCGCTCGGCGAATGCGCCACCTGCTCCAGCATGGGCACTAGTTCCTCGCGCATCTCCTCCATGCGGCCGACGATCGCCGGTTCGGCTCCTCCATGATAGAGGTAGCGATATAGATAGCTGTAAAAGCCCAGCCCAGTATCTCGAATCGGGGCCAAGGCGAAGTCCGGCAGGTTCAAGCCTTGATTGCTGTACGCCGAGGGCAGCGCACGCAGCAACATGTCGAGGCGAATGCTACCCGCGCCGAGATGGAGCATGTTGCGCACCGTCGCTTCGAAGTCGAGCTGACCGTCATCGCTCAAAATCCGAAATAAAAAATTGGGATGGGGCCGATCTAGCTGAAACGAGTACCAGGACAGGTAATAGCTCCAAGGATTGCGCACCAAGCCCAAGGCGGGCAGGTGGGCGAATTCTTGGGGGACCATGGTGCGGGGCAAGTGGTAGCCGACGTGCCGGGCATCTTTGACGAATTTCACCAGGCATTCGTTGACGAACGTTCCGCCCGACTTGTGTAGATGCAGAAATATGAACCGGGGCGTGACGACCATGGCCTCACGCGGCTCCGGCGGGATGCCGTGCCCGCGTGTGCTCCAGGACATCGGTGCGCTGGAAACCGAGGTGCCGTTCAGCGGTCGCCAGCAGATCGAGCAACGCTGGAGAAGGCAGAAAATCGCAAATCAGATGTGTGCGGGATCGAGAGGGATGCGTATTCCAGACTGCGTGGTTTGCGCTGTTGTTCAGCAGCCAAACCTCGCCGGTCCGCATTGAATAACAAAGCTCGCGCGAAACCGTGAAAACCGATTCATTGGTTTCAACGGGGACGTGAACACGCAGCGTCTTGCCGAAATAGGGGGCTCTATCGACGTGGCACGCGATTACCCCGCCTGCGGGTAGACGCGCCAGCAAGCAGCGCATCGGGGGGGCCGGAATCACTTGCTCGATGATGAACCGCGCATACGGCAAACGCTCGAGAACCGGCCGATCATCGACCGGCAATTCGCCCTCGGCGGGTGCAAACCCGCGCAAGAAAATCGCTTCTGACTTGTCATGTACCCCGACTCGCCCACCGGGTGTCCCCCACAGCGAGGGTGGCAAATGCGCCACTTCCTCGAGCAAGCGCCGGCCGTCGATCTGGAGCGGCAGCCGGACACATCCTCCAACCAACGAGTCTTTGTCCAGATAGGACGCCCCCGGAATGTCGAGCATACTTGAGCTACTGGATTCGCTTGATCGAAACGGTGCGCCCCTGACCGGCGCGCGAAATGAGGTAATTACCGAACATCATACGAGAAATAGTGACGCTGTTGCGGGCATCGAAGTCCAGTGCCCCGTCCGCTTGCGTTGTTTGCCAAATCTGCCCGTTGTCCAGGGTCAGGCGGTACAGTCCTTGACCCAGTGGCGCGGCGTCCAGCACCGCTGCAGTCAATTGCTTCGGCAGGACAGGCTTCTCGCTGCCTTTCAGATTGCCGGTGTCGCCGAACGTTTGTTCCGGCGTTTTCGCGACCGACGGCGGAGGCCCCGCGGGCGCGGCATGCGTCGCGCCTGGTGAAGCGTCGGATGCCGCGGAATGCGGAGCCGTGTTCACGGCGAGCGCCGCATCGTAGCAAGCGAGACGCGCCATCTGGTCCGCTATGTTCGTACAGGATCGTGCCGACAGTTCATCGGCCGTCGCGATTCCGGCGAGCATCACGCACCAACCAAACCATAATCCTTGCATAAAAAACCGAGGGTTCGTGAAGCTGAATTTCGCCGCCATGGAGATGAATACTGCAACCAAAGTATACGCTCGACCACTCGATCGGTTCGAGACCTTCGAGCGCGTGGCGCAGGATCTCGCGACTTGAAAGGATTTTTATGTTGTTTTGAAGCTACGAAATGCATAAAAATGCCCCCGACCACGGTGTGATCGGGGGCTGCTTGACTACCGCTTGTACAGGGAATCTTAGTGCGAAATCTCCTCAAAAGCTACCAGCAGCAGCCAGCAGCAGCCAGCAGCAGCCAGCGACTGCCAGCGCGTTACGAGCCGCCGCCGGCAATATGCAAGGTCACGCGGCGGTTCGCCAGCCGCCCGTCTTGGGTCTTGTTATCGGCGATGGGGTTCTCCTTCCCATATCCCCTGGCCGTCATCTGGTTCGTCACCCCATGCGATAGCAGGTACTGCATGACGGTCTCTGCCCGGCGCTGCGATAGCTTGACGTTGTAGGGTGCCGAGCCGGTGCTGTCGGTATAGCCGCGTACCTCGATGACAAGGTCCGGATAGGGTTTGAGTGAGGCCGCTGTCGTATTCAAGACAGCGTAGGACTCCGATATCAGATCCGCCGAGTTCGTCGCGAAGGTCACGCCTTGCAGCCGGACTTCACCTTTCGGCGCGGGCGGCGGCGGAGGCGGGGGAGGCGGAGGCGGCGGTGGGGGCGGCGCAGGCGCCGGAACCTCTCGGACAACTTCCTTGACGACGGGCGGAGTCTCATCGGGTGCTCCGAAGTTCATCTGCACGCCGATGCCGACGATGAGATTCGAGGGATCCTTGACCCCGAATCGGCTTGGGTTGGCCCATTCCATGCGGTACTTGGCTTCCGTGCGCAACTGCACTCGCGTCGAACCCTTCTGGCTGCCGATTCCAGTCAAGAGACCGACGCCCGCTTCGGCCGTGTAGGTGTGATAGGTCGAACCGAACCCCGGCAGGGTCAACCGATCATCCAACTCGCCTCCGCCGGCGAGTGCGTACGGCTGAAAGATCGAGTCGGGAAAGAATTTCTTGATGATGTCGACTGAGTAGGCAGACAGCCGCCGACTGGCGTCGGTCCCCTTGACGTCGAAGTTTCCGCGGCTGAAGTCGCCTTCGATGGCCCAGTCGTGGGGTAGGTTGAAACCCGCGCCAAACTGGTAGCCGAAGTTGTCCTTCAATGCCTTGTCGTTATCCATCAGGTGGTACTGCAGCATCGGGCTCACGTACCAGGATCCGGCATCGTCGCCCGCCAATGCGCCGGCGCTTGCGAGGCCCAGCGTCGCTGCGAAACCAATCAGCAATGGATGCTTCATACCTCGATCTCCATGATTTGTAAAAATCCAACAAACTGAGGGCCTGAAGAAGCGCCAATCAGCAGCAGAATTGACTGAAATTAGGCCTCTGGGCCGCGAGTTTCAGCTACTGTTCACCAGTTGGTGAGTTGGTGTTGCATTTAAGCAACGTGAGCGAAAGGTGTCTGTAGGTCAGATTCGGGAGCTGATGTAGGAAAAGACGGTGCATTCTGTCAAATCAAGGAATGGTGGCCCCGCTTTGAATGTGGAGTTTGATCTCGAAGAGTTTTGGCCAGTTCTTGCCGGTCACGAAAAGTCGATCGCCTTGCGGGTCATAGGCGATGCCGTTCAGCACATCGGTTTGCCCCTTCACGATATCCGCGGGTGCGAGCAGCCCGGCCAGGTTGATGGCGCCGACGACGCGACCGTCATGAGGATCGATGCGCACTATCCAATTGGTCTGCCAGACGTTGGCATAGAGTTCTCCTTTTACCCATTCCAGCTCGTTCAGGTTCTCGACGGGTTTACCCTCGAGCGTCACTTGAATCCGCCCGGTCGGCAGGAGCGTCTGCGGATTCAACAAGCGAATCTCCGGGCTGCCGTCGCTCATCAGGAGCTGTTTGCCGTCTTGCGTCAGCGCCCAGCCCTCTCCCTCGTATCGGAACTGCTTCAGCACCTTGAACGTCTTGAGGTCATGGACGAAGCCCACGTGCGATTTCCAGGTAAGACCGACGAGCTGGTTCTTCCAATTCACGATCCCTTCGCCGAAGTATTGCGGGGGGACGTTGTACTGCTGCACGACCTTCCCTGTTTCCAGCCGTACCTTGCGAATCGATGAGTGCTGCTCGAGGCCCGTGCTCTCGTACAGGAAACCGTTCAAGTAGAACAATCCTTCGGTGAACGCGGCCGGATCGTGCGGATAAATGTGCACGATGTCGTAGCCGTAGACCGGTACGGCCGCTCGGCACAGAGCCGGACAGGCCATGGCGCACAGAACCAGTACGAATTTCCTGGTGGTCATTTCACCGAGCCATGTTTTGCGGGATTCTCTGCGCCGCCGTCCGTGTCCGGGGGGTCGTATCGCACCATTCCCGCGAACTCGAAGGTGCTGACCAGGACGGCGCCGTCACCGCGCACGGCGTGCGCCGGCTGGGTACAAAAACCGCGGGCCTCGACCCGGTAGACCTTCGCAGCGCCTAAGCGCCGCTGTGAGAGCGAATCCACCGTGCAGCGCGAATCCCCTTGGGTGCCGAAGAATCGATCCGTCCCTTGTACGATGATGGTGAGGTTGGCGCGCATTTCCCGCCCTGATCTGCCTTCACGAACGCCCGAGAGGCCGATCACGAACAAAAGGTCCGGGGCACCGCTCGGCACCCGCTGAAAGCTCAAACGCACGCCCGGCGGAGCGTTCTTCGATTCGCCTTCGCACTGCGTGCCGCTGTTTGGCCAATCGATGTTCGCTTCGATGGCTCCGGCGAGGCGCGCGCGGAAATAGCCATCGCCGGATTCGAGGCAACTCGCCGGCGCGACCGGCGCGATCGGCGCGATCGGCGCGGTCGATGCGTCGGGTGACGGGGCGACCGCCACCGGACTTGCGCCCGCCGCGGCAGCGGCCAGACACAGCGCGGAGCTCGTGCGCCAATGCACGCGTCTTCTATCGATGTGCGTTATCGGTATCATCCTCGCATGTTGCCATGCAGGCCGCGGAGCGTGTTGATGCCGAAGCCAGTGCTATTCGCTCTGCTGCTCTGCACGGCCGCCTGTACGCCAAAATTCGAGCGGCCGAATCTGACGGTGGTCGGCATCGAGATACGGAGCGGCAATTTCGTGCAGCAAAATCTTCGCGTCAAACTCAACATCCAAAACCCCAATGATCGCGCACTGCCGGTCCGCGGGCTGCACGCCTCCTTGAGCGTGGAGGGCGAGCCCATCGCGGAGGGACAGAACGATCACCCCTTCATCGTCCCGGCCAAGGGCGACGCCGACTTCGATGTGACTATCACTGCCAACATGGCGCTCGCGCTGCTCAAACTCGCCAACAAGATGGATCAGCATGCCGACTCGATCGACTATGACGTGAGCGGCGCCGCGAACATCGACTTGCCCTTCCTGCGCGCCCTGCCGTTTCATCAAACGGGGTCCTTCTCACTCAAGGGAATGCAATAAGTAATTGAAATAATTGTGTTTTTTTGAGTTTGACGTCCGAATCGCCGCCGCCGTCTGGTAAACTTGGGGGCCGAACGAACGATGGCGCCGCTGACCTCACGCGTCGCCCACAAAGGTAATCATGGCCGTCTCACCCTACCAGCAATTGGAACAAGAGTTTCGCCGTCTGCACGCATTTCGCGGCGCGTTATCGCTGCTGCGCTGGGACGCCGCCGTGATGATGCCGCGCGGCAGCGCCGATGTGCGCGGCGAACAGCTCGCGGCGCTCGAGACCGAGCACCACGCCTTGCTCACCACGCCTAAGGTGGCGCGACTGCTGGAGCGCGCCGAGGCGGGTGCTTCCCAATTGGAGGATTGGCCGCTCGCCAACCTGCACGAGATGCGCCGCCAGCGCGACCACGCGATTGCGACCCCGCCGTCGCTGATCGCCCGCCTGGCCAAGGCCACGGCGCGCGCCGAGGTGTTTTGGGTCGAGGCCAAGAAGGCCAATGACTTCAAATTGTTCGCCCCCCATCTAGAAGAGGTGGTGCACCTGGTGCGCGACAAGGCGGCGCTGTTGGGTCAGGCGCGAGGATTGGCGCCCTACGACGCGTTGGTGGACGGATTTACGCCGGGCATTTCGACGGCCGATATCGACACCATATTCAAGGCACTGTCGCGCAAGCTCCCCGGACTCATCAACGAGGCCATCGAAGTCCAGGCAGCGCATGCGCCTACGCCGCTCGCCGGCAAGTTCACGGTGGCCCGCCAACGCTCCTTGTCCGTCGAGGTGCTCAAGGCATTGGGCTTTCCGTTCGACCGTGGGCGGCTGGACGAGAGCGAGCATCCCTTTACCGAGGGCGTACCGGGCGACATCCGGGTCACGACGCGCTTCGATTTGAACGATCCGTTTTCGGGACTGCTCGGCGCGGTGCACGAGACCGGCCACGCCATGTACGATCTGGGATTGCCGCTCGAGTGGCGCGACCAGCCGGTGGGCCGTGATCGCGGTCTCGCACTCGAGGAAAGCCAATCGCTGTTGTTCGAGATGAATCTGTGCCGCAGCCGCGCTTTCGTGAAGTATCTGCGTCCGCTGATGGAGAAGTATCTGCAGGTGAGCGGTCCGGAATGGGACGAGGTCAATCTGTACCGCCATTTGATCCGCGTGCGGCGCAGCACCATCCGCATGGACGCCGACGAGCTCACCTATCCCGTGCACATCATGCTGCGCTATGAGCTCGAAAAGAAGATCCTCGAGGGCTCGTTGCCGGTGGCGGACTTACCCGAGGCGTGGAATGCGAATCTGGAGCAGCGCCTGAATATTCGCCCGACCAGCGACGTTGACGGGTGCTTGCAGGACATTCACTGGGCGGTCGGCCATTTTGGATATTTCCCCTCCTATGTCTTGGGCGCCGTGATCGCCGGTCAGCTCAACGAAGCCATGCGCGCGGCCCGTCCGTCGCTCGATGAGGAGATCGCCGCCGGCCAATTCGGCGGCGTGATGGATTGGCTGCGCGATAACGTGCACGGCGTCGGCGCGCGCCTGCCGGTGCAGGAGCTCATGAAGCAAGCCACGGGCAAGCCGCTGACGGCGGCCGCCTACCTGCGCTACTTGGAAACGAAATATCTCGAGGCTCCGTGAGAGCGCGCTCATGACCCTCGCCGTCCGACGCCCTTCAAACAACTTCAAGAAACTGCAGGCGGAGCTGCGCGGCTCGGTGGGCAAGGCCGTCGCCGATTTTCACATGATCGCCGACGGCGATCATGTCATGGTGTGTCTGTCCGGCGGCAAGGATTCCTATACCCTGCTCGACATCCTGCTGAGCCTGCAGCGCAGCGCGCCGGTGAGTTTTGAAATCACGGCGGTCAATCTCGATCAGAAGCAGCCGGGGTTCCCCGCCGACGTCCTGCCGCGATATCTCGAGGAGTTGGGCGTTCGATTCCGCATCATCGAACAGAACACGTATGCCGTGGTCAAGCGCGTCATCCCCGACGGCAAGACCATGTGCGGCTTGTGCTCGCGTCTGCGCCGCGGCGCCTTGTACCGCTTCGCGGCCGAGAACGGCATCACCAAGATTGCGCTCGGCCATCATCGCGACGACATCGTCGAGACCCTATTCTTGAACATGTTCTTCGGCGGCCGACTGAAGGCGATGCCGCCGAAACTGCTCAGTGAAAATCGCCGCCATATCGTGATTCGGCCGCTGGCCTACGTGAGCGAAGCGTCGAT
>Ga0137412_10000574_pt1 | contig 26515 bp, 22 predicted proteins | sample CZODoug2_1_16fun_FD_122160 | JGI IMG/M metagenome (GOLD analysis project Ga0137412, IMG submission 122160) | Vadose zone soil fungal communities from Angelo Coast Range Reserve, California, USA - CZODoug2_1_16fungal (Hybrid Assembly) | ecosystem: Environmental > Terrestrial > Soil > Vadose zone... | reverse complement strand
ACCGGCACCCTCTCGGCGAACCGAAAAAATGAAATTGGAAATTGATCAACAGCGGCTGAATTCAGAAATAGAAACGCTGGCAGCGATTTCGGACGCGGAGCCGCCTGCGGTCACGAGAATTGTTTTTACACCGGCGGATTTGCAAGCCCGCGCATGGGTGATCTCGCGCTGCCAAGAAGCCCGGCTCGCCGTGAGGCAGGATGCCATTGGAAACATTTTCGCGCGATGGAGCGGCGCTGATCCCGCGGCGCCCGCCGTCGGAACAGGTTCGCACATTGATGCCATTCCCAATGCCGGGAAATACGACGGCGTCGTCGGAGTCCTTGGCGGTCTCGAAGCGATTCGCGCGCTGCAGCGGAGCGGATTCCGTCCCAAGAGCTCGATTGAGCTTCTCGTGTTCGCGACCGAGGAACCCACACGCTTCGGCATCGGCTGCCTGGGAAGCCGATTGCTTTCTGGAGCGCTCTCCGCTGATGCCGCTTCAAAATTGAAAGATTGCGCTGGCGAAACTGTGGATGAAGTCCGCAGAAAAGCCGGATTCAATGCAAATCTTCAGGATGTGAAACTCCCCAAAGGTTATTACAAAGGATTCGTCGAACTGCACATTGAGCAGGGGCCGCTCCTCGACAGCGCGCAGATTGCGGTTGGAATTGTCAGAAGCATAGCGGCGCCTGCAAGCCTGCGGATCTCGATCGAGGGGGCAGGCGGGCATGCCGGCGGAGTGCTCATGCCGGATCGCAAAGATGCGCTTTGCGTAGCGGCTGAACTCATTTTGGCGGTAGAGCATGCGGCGCTCTCGACGGGAGCTACGGACACGGTTGCCACCGTGGGCGTTTGCGATGTTTTTCCAGGCGCCGTGAACAGCATCCCCAGCCGCGTCCGAATTACGCTCGATATCCGCGATACAGATCTAGCGCGGCGTGATGGCGCGATGCAAACGATTGAGCGCGCATCTCGAGACATTGCCGCGAAGCGCCAGGTTTCGATTCAATCGGAACTGCTGAATGCGGATGCGCCGGAGGATTGCGCTCCCGAGGTGCGCGCGGCGCTTGCCGAATCCTGCCGCGAGCATGGATTCCCGTTTCTCGAAATCGTGAGCCGGGCGTATCACGATGCGCTTTTCCTTTCGCGGATCGCTCCGACCGGGATGCTGTTCATTCCCTGTCGCAGTGGTTATAGTCATCGACCTGATGAATACGCTGCGCCGGAAAATATCGCGCGCGGGGCGCTGGTGCTGGCGGAGTCGCTGGCGAAGCTGTCTGCGTGAGTAGAAGCCTATACCATTGGGGAATGCCGCCGCTTCGACGGGACGAAATCCGAGATCGTTTGCTTTTCGCTGAGAGGCAGAGAAAAGCCTCACCACTGAAGGGGCACGGTAAATTTGTTCTGATTCTAACTGTGGCAGGCACATGAGTTTTCTGTCATCCGCAGATAGTCGAAGACCAAGCGCACGTTGCGCATGAGTTGTCGCATCTTCTGCGCAACGCTACCGTCCCCTTTCGATTGGATTGCCCCAATGGCGAATCGGCGAAGCCGGGTGATGTTTTCCGGCCCATGACCGGTACGGATGCAACTGCGGTCTTCATCATAGTTCCAATCCAGAATGTAGTGGCAGCTGTTCTGTCGGGTGAAGGACTGGCGCGGTGTCAAGGTTGCCCTCGGTCCGTTTCCAGCCCCTCCCCATAAGAGCTGCTCGTGCGGTTTTCCCGCAAGCAGCTCACCAGTATGTTTCGTTAAAAGGGTTATGTGTCGGGTCGGGTGGCAGGGACTTTCACGTCAGTCTCTTCGCCCCGGGTAGTGGCTGGACCTTCCAGTCCCAGTACAATCCGAGTACGCCGTAAATATAGCAGCAAACAAACTATGGGCGGTCAAAAGGTTCTTGCGCCTGGTGGGCCAGTTTCCGAGTTGCTAACCATCCCGAGTCGCTGGGTGGCCTTCAAGGCCCTACGCTGGGACTATAATTGCGCGCACGAATGGCCCTTATAACCACACCCCCTCCCGCACAACCAAAAAGGACACCTGCTGCGCATTCTCCGGGTCGGCTCTGAATTGCGGTCACCATCGGTGGCATCATTGGATCCGGCATCCTACGCGCGCGTAACGCCCTCCCGCCACCTTCCACTATTTGAGCAGCACCCGTCCCCGGGTGTTAAGCTATCGTCCAACTCGACGTTGCGGGAGGCCGAATGACCGATACGCGAAACATCCGCCCCGATTCGGATCCCTGTCCCTCGGAACCCCGCTCTGATCTTCTGCCCACCATTGACGCGGCCGCCATCACTTCTCTGCCTGCCCCCGAATTGGGCGCCATTGGCGCCTACCGTCTCCTCCGCAAACTCGGTGAAGGCGGTATGGGATACGTCTGGCTTGCGGAACAAACCGCTCCCGTCACCCGCCAGGTCGCCGTGAAAATCATCAAGGCTGGACGCTACGACGCTTCCGCCCTCGAGCGCTTCGAACTCGAACGCCAGTCCTTGGCCATCATGAATCATCCCGCCATTGCCAAGGTTTTCGACGCCGGTTCCACTTCCGAAGGCCAGCCCTACTTCGTCATGGAGTACGTGCCCGGCCTGCCCATCACCACCTATTGCGATCAGAAACGGCTCACCACCCGTGGGCGCCTCGAACTCTTCATCCGCGTCTGCGAAGGCGTTCAGCACGCCCACCAGAAAGCGATCATGCATCGCGACCTCAAGCCGTCGAACATCCTCGTCGCCGACGTGGACGGCCATCCCCTCCCCCGTATCATCGACTTCGGCATCGCGAAAGCCACCACTCCGCAGTCTCCCGATCAGACCGTATTCACTCAACTCGGCGGCATGCTCGGCACTCCCGGCTACATCAGCCCCGAGCAGGCTGACCCCGCGATCCTCGATGTCGACACCCGCACCGACGTCTACTCCCTCGGAGTGATCCTCTACGAGCTGCTAACCTCTGCCCTTCCCTTCGACGCCAACCAGTGGCACACCCAGCCCTTTCACGAAGTCCTCCGTCGCCTGCGCGAAGAAGACCCACCGCTCCCCAGCACCAAAGTCAGCGATGACCAGCAGACCTCCACAGCAGCGAATCGAAGTACCGGGCCCCATCAACTGGTGAGCCAGCTCCGCGGCGATCTCGACTGGATCACGATGACGGCGCTCGAGAAGGATCGCGCCCGCCGTTACGATTCCTGCTCAGCCCTGGCCGCCGATATTCGCCGTTACCTCGAGAATCTCCCCGTTCTCGCTACGCCCCCGTCGTTCACCTACCGCGCCGGAAAATTGGTTCGCCGCAACCGCACCGCGGTTCTGGCGGCCAGCTCCGTCGTGCTGATGCTGTTTGCGCTCGCGATCACAATGACGGTCCAGGCCATCCGCATCGCCAAAGAACGCGACCGCGCCAATCGCGAGGCGGCTGCCGCAAAGTCCGTCTCCGACTTTCTCACTGGACTCTTCAAAGTCTCCGATCCCAGCGAAGCCCGCGGCAACACCGTCACTGCCCGCCAGATTCTCGACCAGGGGGTCCAGCAAATTGACTCCGGCCTCGCCACGCAGCCCGAAGTCCAGGCACGCCTTATGGAAACCATGGGCGAAGTCTATTGGTCCCTTGGCCTCTACCGAGAAGCCGCGCCGCTCCTCGATAAAGCCGTCGCCACTCGCACCAGGCTGCTAGGACCCGATCATCCCGACACATTCGCCTCCCTCTACATGACCGCCAAGAATCTCAACGACGAGGGCCAGTACGCCGAAGCAGAGAAGCGTTTGCACACCATGCTCGACACGCAACGTCGCGTGCTTGGGACCAAGCATCCCGATACGGTGAAGTCCATGATCGCCATCGCTGGCGTCATCTACGGGCAAGGCCGCTACCAAGAAGCCGAAAAAATGCAGCGCGATCTCCTCGACCTGCAACGCCACCTGCCCGTCCGCGACCAACAGCGCGAGGCCATGACGATGAACAACCTGGCCACCAACCTCAATGCCCAGAACCGCTTCGTCGAGTCTGAGCGGCTTTTCGCCGAGACCGTGGAACTCGAGCGTCGCGCGTTCGGAGCCGACAACCCCGTCACACTGCAGTCCATGTCGAACATGGTGCGCGCCCTCATCAGCGCGGCCAAGTTCGCCGAAGCTGAAACCCTCGCCCGTCAGACGCTCGACTTCCAGCGCCACGTCCTTGGCCCCGAGCACCAAGACACCCAATGGACCATCCACAATCTTGCCGTAATCCTGCGCGCAACCGGCCATCGCGACGAAGCCGAAAAACTATTCCGCCAAACAATGGCAGTCCGCCAGAGAACGCTGGGGCCCGCTCATCCCGACACTCTGGGCTCGATGGAGGAGTTGGCCGTCACGCTGGACGAACTTCATCGCTACCCCGAAGCCGCCGATCTCTATCGAAAAACAATCGATGCGCAGGGCCGCATTCTCGGCGCCAATCATCCCATCACCGCCAGCACCAAGTACAACCTCGCCTGCAACGCAGCCTTGAGCGGTCGTCGCGACGAGGCCCTGTCGGTCCTGCGCGACGCCGTTGAGCACGGTCTGCCCCCCGACACTGCTGCCGGCATGAGACAGGACGACGATCTGAAATCCCTTCGTGGAGATCCACGCTTTGCCGCACTAGTCGCTGAGGTCAAAACCCGGGAGAGCGTCGTAAAATCCCACTGAAGTAAATCCCAGAGGGAGGGGCAAAACGGGAAGAAATACCCCCCGACCTGCGCTTCTCTCGCTCATACCAGAACAGATAGGACCTTTCCAAGGCATCGAATCGCACATACCTTTGGTCATAAGCCCCGCGCGTAGCAGCCCTCTCAAGACCGAAACGTCCAGCGGCAGAGGATCCGCCGGATAAGTATTCACCGGCGGTTCTGTCATAGACCAGAGCTAGGCCACTACCAAGGGGCGGGACAATGCGTCGATCGGGGGGGAGGCGGATTGAGACTTATTCGGAGCCGAGGAAGGCGTAGCGAAGGAGGAAGAGGGCGCTGAGGACCCAGATGAGAGGGCTGATTTCGCGGTGGCGGCCGGTGCCGAGTTTGATGAAGGTGAAGGAGAGCAGGCCAAGGCTGAGGCCGGTGGCGATGCTGAAAGTGAGGGGCGTGGCGACCAGGGTGAGGAACGCGGGGAAGGCTTCGCTGAAATCGTCCCAGCGCACGCGGGCAACAGCGCCGCACATGAGCGCGCCAACAAGGATGAGGGCCGGGGCGGTGGCGTAGTCGGGAATGGCGGCGACGAGCGGCGCGCAAAACATCGCAACGAGAAACAGGGCCGCGATGACGATGTTGCCGAGGCCGGTGCGGGCGCCGGCGGCGACTCCGGCGGCGCTTTCGATGTAGCTGGTGACGGTGGAGGTGCCGGTGAGCGCGCCGAACATGCTGCCGAAAGCGTCGGCGAGCAACGCGCGGCTGGCGCGCGGAAGTTTCCCGTCCCGCAGAAAACCGCCTTCTTCGCAGACGCCAACGAGCGTGCCCACATTGTCGAAAAGATCGACGAAGAAGAACACAAAGATGAGTTCGCCAAAGCCAAGTTTTGCGGCCGAGCGCAGGTCCAGCTTGAGAAACGTGCCGGACGGATGCGGCAGCGAGAAAAAATGCGCGGGCCAGTGACTGAGTCCGAAAGGAATGCCGGCGAGGGTGATGACGACGATCCCCAAGAGAATGGCGCTGCCAACGCGCCGGGCCATCAAGATGGCGATGAGAATGAGTCCCGCGGCTGCGAGAAGAACTTGCGGATCCGAAGTTTTGCCCAGTCCGACGAAGGTAGCGGGATTGGCCACAATGATCTTCGCGTTGCGCAGCCCAATGAACGCGATGAATAAGCCGATACCGGCGGCGGTGCCGTATTTGAGGCAATTGGGAATGCCGTTGACGATCTGTTCGCGGATGTTGGTGAGCGTGAGAATCAGAAACAGCAAGCCGGAAAGAAATACGACACCGAGCGCGGTCTGCCAGGGAACGCTGCGGCCGAGGACGATGGAGTAGGTGAAGTAGGCGTTGAGGGACATGCCCGGCGCGAGGGCGATGGGATAGTTGGCCCACAGTCCCATGATGAGCGTGGCGATCGCCGCGGAAATGCAAGTTGCAAACAGAACGCCGTCGACGGGCATGCCGCCCTCGGCCAGGATGCGCGGATTCACCACCACGATGTAGGCCATGGTCATGAAGGTGGTGAGGCCCGCGAGCAATTCGCGCCGTATGGTGGTCTGATTTTCTTGAAGATGAAATACGCGCTCGAGCAAGCGTGTTCCCCTCAAATAAAAAGGTGCGCCACTATAGGCCGGGAGCGTCGCGACGTCAACGGCAGAAACGCTCAGAAACGCGGAGGTAATGTTCGCGTTCACGGGTCGCAGAAAAAACAGATGCACCGGGCTCCAGCTAATGCGGAAGCGTGGATTCTCGATCGGCCCAATGTTCGACAATATCCCGCACCACTTTATCGCCGACGGCCTGGGCCGCTTCCAAAGCAGGAAAGTAAGCAGAGTAATTGCCGGATACCATGGTCTTCAGGCTGTCGGCAACGTTCGTGCCTGGTGGCTCGCGGTCGTAATTGCTAACCGTGCGAAGGACAAGCACGCGTTGGAGGTCGACAAGGCCGGCTTGACTCAAGAACGTGAGCGCCTGCATCGTGCCGGTGTCTTCCATGGCCGAAATCATGTAATTCCCTTTGCCGACGGTGTAGTAGCGCGTCCAGGCGTTGGCCCATTCATTCATTCTTGAACCGTGCCAGAAGGTGCTCGAAGAGAGCGTGTCGCCGCGCGTGACGAACGGCGGCTTCAACGCATTCGGAAATCCGGCGAAGCGCGCTCGCGAACCGCGCAGAGAATCGGAATCGGGAAGCGGCACATCTTTCGTCAGGCGAAATGCCCAGCTGACAAGTTCCGGATTGAGGGTGTAGACCTCGCCCTCAAGCTCTTTGCGTACCGGCTCTTCATAGGGGGTCGCTTTGCGCAACGGCACGTAGCCCGTCGGCCAATTTTCCGGAATTTGGCGGGCGTCGATCTCGTAGGCCAGGTCGCCGTCAAGAAGGTGATCCGCCCAAACCGCCGAGCCCAGCGACACGTCCGCGGGATCTCCTCCTCCAATTCCGGCGACAATCCAGTACGCTTTCGTGAGATCGAATCGCGGGTCCAAACCGACGGCCATCACGGAGGCGGCTGCTTTGGCTGTTCCCACGCCAGTCAAGATGCCCAGCACCCCGTCCTTGTTCAGACGCACATGGTGATACGCGGCCGGGAGAGGAATGATTTGATCCAGGTGCTCGCGCTCGACCCAGAGCTGGTATTCCCCGGGTGCGTCCCCGGTGTCCTCGCCGCGTTCGAACATGGCGACCATCACAACCTTGATGCGGATCGGCGTGCCGGAAGTTGTTGCTTGGGCACGAAGCAGAACGGGAAAAATTCCCAGCACGATCAACACCAGCACGAACCGCTTACGGAGCACGCTCATAAAATTTCCTGGCCTCTTGATCCGCTTGATCCGCTTGATCTGGCTGATATGCTGTGCAGCGCGCGCATGAGACTCTATATCACAGCTTGCAGCCGCAAGAATCCGATTGTTCCGTGGCCAATCCGACCGTGCGGCGATTTTCTGGAGAAGACCTACATGAAAAACTTGAAAATAAATCTTTCGCGAAGCCTCGCTTTCTCCAGGCCGTCCCGGGTTCTAGTTCTTTTGTTACTCTTGGCCTCGCCTTCTTTGGCCCAGACCAAGACCCCGCGTTCTTCGGCCGCGCTGGCAAGTTCCGAACAACGCACCGAGCACGGACTCCAGGCCGCGCGGCAGAATCCGCTTCAGCTCCGTCACTTTCTGCTTGGCATGCCGAAGGGCGCCGATCTGCACAATCATCTGAGCGGCGCTGTTTACGCTGAATCCTGGATTCGCGCCGCAGCCGAAGATCATATGTGCGTCGATATCGCCAAGCTCGCTTTCGCGAAGACGCAGGGCTCGTCGAGCAGCGGAACGGAGCAACCCTGCGGAGACGGGAAAGTCCCGGCGGCAGACGCTTACAAGGACCAGCATCTCTTTGACGCACTCGTGGATGCATTCTCCATGCGCGGCTTCGTGCCTTCGCCAGGAGTGACGGCGCACGATCATTTTTTCGACGCGTTTTCAAAATTTGGCGGTACCGATCATCGCCATCTCGGCGAATGGATCGATGAGCTCGCCACCCGGGCTGCCGCGCAGAATGAACAGTATCTCGAGCTGATGCACACTCCAGACTTCAGTCACACCGCTGCAATCGCCAGAGAAATCGGCTGGCATGACGATTTCAAGCAATTGCGCGACGAATTGCTGGCCCACGGATTGCGTGACGACGTGGCCCTTGCCAAGACGGGCCTCGACCAGGCCGAGGCTCTCCGACTGAAGCGTGAACGCTGTGAGCAGTCGGATGCGTTTTCCGCCTGCCATGTCCAGGTCCGGTATCTCTGCCAGGTTCTGCGCGGCTTCCCCAAGGAGCAGGTCTTCGCGCAAACACTGCTCTGCTTTGAGACGGCTTCAGCTGATCCGCGATTCGTGGGCATCAATCTAGTCATGCCGGAGGACGGTTACACGGCGATGGCCGACTACGCGGTGCACATGCGCATCGTCGGTTTCCTTCACGCGTTTTATCCGAAGATTCACCTGAGCTTGCATGCGGGCGAGATTGCGCCGGGCTTTGTTCCGTATGAAGGTCTCTGCTGCCACATTCGCCTGGCCGTCGAGCAGGCGCAGGCGGAGCGCATCGGTCACGGTGTCGACATCATGTACGAGAATCATCCTCACGCGCTCTTAAAAAAGATGGCCGCGAATCACGTGATGGTGGAAATCAGCCTGACAAGCAATGACGTGATTCTCGGTGTGAGCGGCAAAGATCATCCTTTTTTGCTTTACCGGATGTTCGGCGTGCCCGTGGCGCTGTCATCCGACGATGAGGGCGTATCGCGCATCGACCTGACGCACGAATACGTCCGCGCCGTCCAGACTTACGATCTTCACTACGCCGACCTCAAGCGGATGGTCCGCACCAGCCTGGAACACAGCTTCTTGCCCGGAGGCAGCTTGTGGAGCGCGCCGGATGTCTTCACCCGCGCTGTTCCTGCTTGCTCACATGATTCTCTCGGCGCAGAAAAACCTTCCTCCGGTTGCGCGGCCTTTCTCAAGTCCAGTGAGAGAGCCCAGCAACAATGGGAGCTCGAGCGCCGTTTCCGCGTGTTCGAATGGGAATCCTGATTGTCAACCCTTCGGGCAAGGCAGGAGTTTTCCGTGCCGCGTAGTGTCAATTAGTTACCAATAGATTTTCACTTCCGCTGCGGAGAACTGCTCTGGCCTTCCTTGCCACCACGCCAAAGCCTTTTCCACCTCGGCCGCTTAAATTTTTTTACGGACAAGGAAGCTCCGGCGAAGAATCTATTTACGTGCATGGCAGCGCAGCGGTCAAATTCGAGTTTGGCCTTTTCGGTAAGTCCCTGCTTTCGATAGACGGGGGCCAACATGCAGTGAAGATTCGTACTTTGGGGAGATAGGTCGAGGGCTTTTTCCAGTTCGGTTTGCGCCTTCCGCAACTGATCCAGCCGGGCGTAGGCCTTGCCCAAGAGTTCATGGGCCTTGGAATCTCGAGGGGAAATCTCTACAGCCTGGAAAAGATTCGAGATGGCCACATCCGTTTTGTTCTCATCGAGAAACAGGCTTCCCAAATCGATGTACGGTCCGGGATTCTTGACCAGCAACTGTGATTGCCAGGCAATCGCGGTTTGGTAGGCGGTGGCGGCTTCCTCGTTGAGACCAAGTCCCGCGAACGACAGTCCTAAATTGTCTTCCGCTTTGACGTTCTTCGGATCGAGTTTCAAGCATTGTTCAAACGCGCTGACGGCCTCGGCGAATCGGTTCTCGTTGTATTTGGTGCGGCCCAAGTAATACTGGCTTTCCGAGTCTTTCGGATTCCATGCCAGAGAACGAGTCAACCATTTGTCGGCCAGCGGATAGTCGCCTAGCAAAACATAATCGAGTGCGTTTCCACAGCTTGCAAAATCTTCGAGCGCATACCCTTTCGCGGGCCCGGGAGGACTCGAACGGCTGACCTTGTGGTTCGCCGTCAATGGGACCAAAATTCTAATGGCCCTATCAAGTGCGGCATAGGAGATGAAGAGGCCATTCTTCTCTCGACTAGCTGCATCCTATGCCGTCACCGGCGGTAAGTGATAGCCTCAGCGCGTTAGGCGGTGTAGTAGCGCGTTTGCGGAAAGAGGCCCGATGCTCACGTCCTCCGATCGGAAAGCGAAGATCTGGTCTGTGATTCGCGTTTCCAGCGGAAATTTCCTGGAAATGTACGATTTCATGGTGTTCGGATACTACGCCTCTGCGATCGGCAAGGCTTTTTTCCCAAGTGGCAGCGAATTTGCATCATTGATGTTGTCGCTGATGACTTTCGGAGTTGGTTTTCTAATGCGTCCGCTCGGGGCCATTGTGCTCGGGGCCTACTCCGATCATCATGGACGCCGCGCTGGCCTCGTGCTGACGTTGAGCCTGATGTCCGTGGGAATCCTTTCCATAGCTTGCATGCCGGGGCACGAGACGATCGGGTTGTTGGCCCCACTGCTGGTGGTAGTGGGCCGATTGCTTCAGGGCTTTTCGGCAGGTATGGAATTAGGCGGCGTCTCGGTGTACTTATCCGAAATCGCGACTCCCGGCCACAAAGGGTTCTATGTGAGTTGGCAATCGGGAAGCCAGCAATTGGCGGTCATGTTCGCAGCTCTGCTGGGGGTCGTACTGAATTCCATCCTGACGCCAGCAAAAATGGCGCTGTGGGGATGGCGAGTCCCTCTTCTCATCGGCTGTTCCATCATTCCGTGTCTGCTGATGCTCCGGCGGTCCCTCAAGGAAACGGATGAGTTCCTCGCCCGCAAGCGACGCCCCTCGACGTCTGAAATCCTCCGCTCGCTGGCCATCCATTGGCGTGTCGTGTTCATCGGAACCATGATGGTCACGATGACGACGGTTACGTTCTACTTCATTACCGCTTATACGCCCACGTTCGGCGCGGCGGTGCTTCATCTGAAGAACACCGACAGTTTGATTGTCACGCTGTGCGTGGGCGCATCTAATTTGCTGTGGCTCCCTGTCATGGGGGCGCTGTCAGATCGCGTCGGGCGCCGGCCCCTTTTGGTAGGCTGCACAATGTTAGCTTTGATTACGGCTTATCCCGCGATGTTGTGGCTGGTCGCGGCAGCTTCGTTTTCGAGATTGCTTGTTCTCGAACTCTGGCTCTCCTTCCTGTATGGCAGCTATAATGGCGCCATGATCGCCTACCTGACCGAAATCATGCCAGCTAACATACGGACCACGGGCTTTTCGCTCGCTTACAGCCTGGCGACCGCGATTTTCGGCGGCTTTACGCCGGCCATCAGCACGTATTTGATTCACGTAACTAATAATCGCGCGATTCCGGGTTTGTGGTTATCGTTCGCGGCCATGTGCGGGCTACTGGCGGCGATTCTCTCCAAACCGTGCCGCGAGATACCGGAAACCGAAACGGCCGTGGCTTAGCTCGTTTAGTTACGACGGCTTCGGCGTTTTGTCGCCGGAAAGGAAGCGCGGCTGATCTTGTTCCGATTGAAACCTCAGTGATCCATGGAAAAAAAGGACCACACGCAGAAAGTGACGGCTTCTACTTGCTCACCTGCAGGGCGATAGCCGCCCCTAGATCCTTGGTCGTCGAGGCACCCCCAATATCCGGAGTACGAACTTTCGATTGCGCCAGAATCTCCGCGATCGCATTCTCGACGGCATCCGCGGCGTCCGGAACGCCTAGTTGCCTGAGCATCATCGCGCCTGACCAAATTTGCCCTATGGGATTGGCTATTCCTTTTCCGGCGATATCGGGCGCCGAGCCGTGGACGGGTTCGAACATGGATGGAAATTCCTTTTCCGGATTGAGATTCGCTGAGGGAGCAATGCCAATCGATCCAACCACAGCAGGTCCCAAGTCGGAGAGAATGTCACCGAAAAGGTTGGAGCCAACAACGACATCAAACCAATCCGGATGGCGCACAAAATGAGCGGTCAGGATGTCGATATGATATTGGTCGGTGCGGATATCCGGGAATTCAGCCGCCATCCCATGAAAGCATTCATCCCAGAACGGCATGGTGTGGATGATCCCATTTGATTTTGTTGCGGAAGTCAGATGCTTCTTCCTTTTGCGGGCCAATTCGAAAGCAAATCGCAGCACGCGATTTACACCACGCCGCGTGAAAACTGTCTGTTGAATGGCCATCTCCTCTTCAGTGCCCTCGTAGAGACGCCCGCCAATGTTTGAATATTCGCCTTCGTTGTTCTCCCGGACGATGCAGAAATCAATCTGACCGGGTTTCCAGTTCTTGAGCGGAGTCTCAACCCCAGCAAAAAGACGCACGGGCCGCAAATTTGCGTATTGCCGGAAAGTACGGCGGATGGGGATCAAGAGTCCCCAAAGCGAGACGTGATCCGGCACGCTGGGATGCCCAACGGCGCCGAGGAAGATAGCGTCGAAAGGCCGCAACTGCTGCAGGCCATCGGCGGGCATCATCTTTCCGGTTTTAACGTAAGTTTCACAACTCCAATCGAAAGAGTTCCAGTTCAATCGAAAACCAAAGCGCTGTCCCGCCGCTTCCAGGACACGGATTCCTTCGGGCACCACCTCTTTCCCGACACCGTCTCCGGCAATGACTGCGATTTTGAATGTTTTCATATGCGCGGGACTTTATCCTTTTCCTTTTTCGGCTGCCAGCAACGGTGAAAGCGCGCTCACATCCGGGGCCGAATCTATGGCACGGACAAAAGCGATGATTTTCTCGGTCTTCAGCTTAGGCCAATCTGCAGATTCGGCACATCCTCTGAATTTTGCCGCGACTTCTTCAAGTGTCATGGGGTTCGCCGGGCTGCCCTTGCCAAAATCAGCCCGGCCTATGATGATTCGGCCGTCCTTCAAATGAATTTTCAACAAGGAGGTCATTTTGTCGTAGCCGGCGCTCTCAGCCTCTGAGTCTACATAAAAGTTTATCTTGCGGATCATTTCCTGAACGTCGGCGCGCTGAACTACTTTGTCAGCGAACTCGCCCAACCCCGCCTTTCGTTCCAGGAGCAAAATCGCCATGCAGAATTCCATGCTGAATTTGGCTTCCAGTCCTGTCTTCGGCTGGTGATGGAGAAGAGTTGTCGTCATGTTGTGATTGGCACCGACGTCGATCTTGTCTACTTGAGTTGCTTGAATATTGTTGGTTTCGATCAGACGCGCCAGCTCGGTCATCGCGGGATGCGTGAGGGAGCCCGATGGATAAGGTTTTAAGGAGATCCCGGGAGAGACGAACGTCCAAGGTTTTCCCAGACGGCCCATAATCGCCGCCGGATCATAGGATCCTCCGAATGCATGGAAGAATCCGCGATCTGCTTCCAGAATTTGCTCCGCTGCGGACCAGCCGAGTGCGACAAGTTCGGCCGATTCCAGCCCGCTTTCTGCTGCGCGCCCGGCCTGGAAAGGCTTGGTCATGGTGCCAAAGTTTTCTCTCAGGCCCCCGGACTGGCTGGCAGCGAGACCGAACGCCTTTAGCGTTTTTGAAAGATCGAAGCGAAGCAGCTTTGCGGAGGCCGCCGCGGAGCCGAACGGTCCGCATGTTCCCGTGGAATGAAATCCATCTTGATAATGGCGCGGCGAAATCGCTTCCACAATCTTGCATTCCACTTCGACGCCCAAATGGTAGGCAAGCATCAGCTCTTTGCCAGACACGCCTCCGCGTTCCGCGAGCGCCAGGGCAGCGGGAAGCACGGGCACGGTAGGATGCACTAGCAAGCCATACACGCGGTCCTTGGCAACGGCCAGCTGCGTATCATCGAAATCATCCGCATGAATCGAGACGGCGTTCACGAAGGCAGCGAAGCGCGGAGAAGTTTTCCGCGCCGATCCGATGATCGTGGATTTCCCATCGCAGACGCCGAGATTCTCAAGGTACTGACGGCATAAAGCTCCTGTCTGCGCCTTCGATCCGGCTAATGCTAGTCCCAATCCGTCAAGGATAGACTTCTTGCCCAAGGCGATGACTTCCCCTGGAATATCCTCGTATCTCGTGGTCGTGACAAATCTGCCGATATAGTCTGTGATGCCAGGGGCCTTGGGAAAATCACTCCTGGCCACGATTTCCGCGCCTTTTGCGGAATTGACGAACACGGTCGAAGCAATCACGCCGAGAGATGTTTTGCCAAAGTCACGCCTGCGCATTTTTCACCTTAAACGATTGCACACTTACTGCCGGCTGCGTCCGACCAGAAACAAGGACAAAAAGAAAGAGCGAGAAAAAGCATCGCCCCGATACGAAGTGATCTGCCGTGCAGCCCATTTGCCTGAGGAATCATTGCCCCTCCCGCGTTTTTGTTTCTGGATTAGCAGGAGTCGTCCTTGGTAGCATGGCGAGCCCGGCCGCCACTAAAGTGATCAAGCCCAGATACGTAAATCCTGCCAGAACGCTGATAAATTTTTTTGGGCTCCTGTGTTTGGCCAGATGCCCGGCGGGAATTTGCAGCGCCAGGTAACCCCAGAAGAAAATATCCGCGAGCGTTCCAGCCTGTTGCGGATCCAAATGCAGATCCTGGCTTATCTTCGGCAAGGCGAGGGATATGTTTGCGCGATCGATAAAGGCGATCGTGTACATGATTAGAGCGACGGGAATGATGCGAATCCAGCGCTGCGAAATCCGGGATGCAGCCATTTCCGTCCGGGAATCAGGTTCTTCCGCTGTTTTCATCATGATAAAGAATTCCCCGCTTCTGTTTCGCCGTTCAATAGCTGCTAGCGGGCGTCAAGGGCACCGCCAGCCCGCATTTGGCGCCCGGGTGTTGCTTATGGCTGTATCTCATACACCCGCACTTCGGCACCTTTATTCTCGTGATGGGGGACTGCGAGATAGTAGCGGTTCAGTTCTGGAACCAGGATGCCCGTCTTGGCCCGAAAGCTGCCGGGAATTCTCGCCAACAACACATAATGGTCGGGATCCTTCTGATCGAAGACATCGAGGAATTGATCTCCTGCGAGGTACAGGCGCTTTCGCTTCGCGTCGTAGCTCAAATCGTCAACAAGACCTACGGCCGGCAAATCAGCGATGACTTTGCCATTCTCCGAATTGAGCACAATCAACTTTCCCGGCTTGCGCGTGACCACGAAGAGGCGATGATTGGCTTCGTCCAAGGCCATGGCGACATTTTGCGTGTCGCCCGGAGGCAGCCGCCAAGTAGCCGCCAGCGCCGATTCGTTCCGATCGAGAACGCCAACAGCGTTTTGACCTGTAATGTTACAGAACATCCGTGGGCCAGACTTTTCGAGGACGATCGCCTCGACGTGATTCGAGTTAATTTTGATGTCGCGTAACCTCTTTGAGTTATTGGTATCGATGACGCTGATCAGCGAATATGGCGTATGCGCCTCTCTGCCGCCGTTGACCACATAAAGATAGTTCGTCGCCGGATCGTAAGCGATGGAATCAGCGTCGATGGACACTTTGATCTCGCCTACTGCCTGATAGCTATCGCTGTCATACACTCGAACGGCCGAAGCGTCGCCTTCCACGATGAAAAGCTTTTTCAAATCCTGGAGGTAAAGAATGGCGTGGGGCGCCTTCACATCCGCAATGGTGTGAATGAGCTTGTTTGTGTTGGTGTCAAGAACTTGAACCTTTCCATTTTCTTCCGCCGTGAGAAAGAGCCGGTGTCCATCGACATCGGGCGCGAAATGGTCAAAATCGCCGTCTTTGAGCCCAGGCAACGGGATCGTCTCTACCAGCTTTAAAGGTGCCTTCTCTTGAGCTTGAAGGCTGACTGCCAGCGCGACAAATAGTGCCAGAAAGACAAATCGCATTTTCTTCTTTCCTTCCTTCCTCTGTGGATATGGCATTCAGCCGGTTTAACAAGAACTGCAAGCATCATGCAAACCACCAATCAGCGGTCGGATTTCGCACATCCGATGGGCGTCTGCGCTTCGACGCTACGTAAACGCCGAGGCGATGGACGCGTAAGAGGATGAGCGTCTTTGCGCCATCTTCAAGCCCCAATCTCTCTCGCCAGATGAAGATAAGGATGGGAAGATGCCCAAACTTCAGTTGAAAGAAGCGGCTCTCGACTCGGCGGATGGTACGCCACCATATTCGTCGAGTCAACGGCCCATCCGACAGGTGAGCGGGCGCGGGCGGCCCACAATGGATTTAGGGCGCTTGTTATCAGGCAAATCTCGTCATATACCGCTTTTCAGCTAAATAGAAATTAACCTTGTTTTAAGTTCGAATAGGAAGGAATCAATTATGCTCTGTCGCGCCGGCATGCCGCTGTGGCCGAGGCGCACGTTGGGGACACCCTTGAAGCGATGGCCCTCGAAAAGTGGAGCTCGAGAATCTATTTGCACAACAAGGCCAAGAGCCAGGTCGATGTGATTGAGCGCGAGAAACGCGCACTGATCGCCAGTTGGCCAATCACAAAGGGTAAGGTCAACGTCGCCATGGCCCTGGATGAAGCGAACCATCGCCTGTTTATCGCTTGCCGCAACGGAGAGATCGTCTTGATGGATACGCAAACAGGGAAAGAGTTTGCAGCTTTGCCGATCACCAAGGGCCTCGACGATCTAAAGTACGATGCCGGCGGCAAACGGATTTATGCCGCATGTAACGGGACGCGGATGTCTACGAGCAGTCAGACCTGGATAACTACAAACTCCTTGGAGGTTCCAACTGGACCGGTCGGGAGGACCGCGCTCCTGGTGACGGATCTGAAACAGTATTTCGTGGCAGTGCCGCAGCACGGAACCACGAGCGCCGAAGTTCTGGTTTTTGAGGTCCACTGAGCGGACTACCGTCGGATGAAGTTGCCGATTTTTTTGCACGAGCAACTCCGCCCGCCGTTATGCGACGATATTAAGCAAAGCCTATGAGGATCCTCTTGGTCGAAGCCGAACGGAAGGTCGCCAACTTTATCGCGCGTGCCTTGCGTGAAAATTCATACGCGGTGGATGTGGCCGAGACGGGTGAGAAGGCACTCGAACTAAGCACGGACGTCACTTACGATGCCATTCTTCTCGATGTCCGATTGCCGGGCCTGAGTGGTATCGAAGTCTGCCGCGAGTTGCGCCAGCGAGGGATAGAAGCCCCGGTCTTGATGCTCACGGCTCGAGGCTTGATCGAACAGAGGGTGGAAGGTTCGGACGCCGGTGCGGACGACTACCTCACCAAGCCCTTTGTCTTAGCAGAACTCCTCGCCCGTGTGCGGGCACTCGTTCGACGGGGCTTCCATAGCGGCAACGCCAGACTCTACTTGCTCAAGCGCCATCGACGCCGTGCCACTCGGGGCCAAGACGTAATTCCTCTAACGGCCAATGAATTTGCGCTCCTCAAGCTTTTCCTGCTCCATGCCCCCGAACTTGTGACGCGCGGTGAAATCGTCAAGCATGTTTGGGGCTGCCATTTTGATAGCGAGCCAAACCTCATTGAGGTGTACGTCAACCGCTTGCGTCAAAAGATTGAACAAAATCGACCGGCCAAACTGATTCACAGTGTCCGTGGCGTAGGCTATCGTTTGGGAGCCCCGGAAGGATGAAAGCGCTCACGCTTCGTTTCCGGATGATGGTTTTACCCGAACGAAGTTCAGGGTTTTGCGGAGTTTTCGATGAACATCATTTGAGAATCGAGCTATACGCTGAGCGTACTTTCGTATTCTGCGGGAGGGGGATGTGAATTACGCGGTGCTGCTTCAATCCGCCCTAGTGGCGTTGCTTCGGAATAAAATGCGAAGCGTGCTGACGGTCCTGGGGATCACCATCGGGATCGCCGCGGTTATCTGCGTCGTCGCGATCGGCAAAGCTGGACAAGCCCAGGTAGAGCAGCAGTTGAACAACCTGGGAGATAACTTTGTTTGGGTAGAAGCGGGCGGGCGCGCGGTGAATGGAGTGCGCACCGGCACGCACGGGACAAAAACACTGACGTACGCCGATGCAGTTGCCATCAAGAATCAAGTCTCTTTGATCAAGAGTGTTTCACCCAACGTCGACGGACCGGTGCAGATCATTTATGGAAACCAAAACTGGTTTACGTCGTTCCGAGGCGTTTCGCCGGAATACTTCGACATAAAACGCTGGTATGTGGATCAGGGCGCCGCATTTTCCCAGGACGATGTGGACCGAGCGGCGGACGTCTGCGCGATCGGTCGCACCGTGCGCGATCAGCTTTTTGGGGTCGAAGACCCGATTGGGAAGGTGATACGAGTCAAGGACCTTCCCTGTAAGGTGGTGGCCACTCTTCATCCGAAGGGGCTATCCGTTTCCGGGCAAGATCAAGACGATACCATTCTCATGCCGTACACTACGGGTCAGAAGAAGATTACAGGGGCCAATTGGCTGGACGATATCCTATGCTCGGCGGTATCGCAAGCGGCCGTCAAAGTGGCGGGCCAGGAAGCGGCGGCGGTGCTCCGGGATCGCCATCACTTGCGCCCCGAAGAGGAAGATGACTTCAACATTCGGAATCCCGAGGACATTATTCAAGCGCAACTCGAGGCCAGCCGGACTCTAACGATTCTCTTGATTGCCATTGCTTCCATTTCCTTACTAGTGGGCGGAATCGGCATCATGAACGTCATGCTCGTTTCGGTAACCGAGCGGACCCGTGAGATCGGCGTCCGGGTGGCGGTTGGCGCGACCGAAGAGGCCATCCAGCTACAGTTCTTAGGCGAATCAGTCATGCTGAGCCTGGTGGGCGGAGCGGCTGGAGTGCTGTTCGGAGTCGTTGGGTCGTATTTGGTTGGCCAAACACTTCGGTGGCCCATGCAGATGTCACTTGAGTCCGTTGTGATTGCGGCCGTCTTCTCGATTGCTGTCGGAGTGTTTTTTGGGTATTACCCGGCGAGAAAGGCATCTCTGCTGGACCCTATCGAAGCACTGCGATACGAATGAACCTGCCGGATCTCGGGTCTCAGGAAAAAGGATGAAAACAAAGAGCAAGTGGTACATCGTGGGAGGTCTTGTGGTCTTCGCTGGAGCATTTGTGGCTTTCGGATTGAACCGCAGCGCCCAGCCGCAACACTTCACCGCCAAGGTTGAACGGGGCGACATCCACGATGTGGTGGAAGCCACCGGAACCATAAACGCGGTGATCACCGTGCAAGTTGGATCTCAGGTCTCCGGCACCATCGCGAAGCTGAATGTCGACTTCAACTCCCGCGTCCACAAAGGCGATGTCGTCGCACTGATCGATCCCGCACTGTTCCAAGGGGCGCTGTTACAATCTTCCGCCGATTTGGATAATGCCAAAGCCAACGTGGCGGCGGCGAAGGCCAACCTGGAAAAGGCGAAGGCCGCCTCGCAGCAGACCAAAGCCGACTACGACCGCGTCGCTCAGCTCACGAAGGATAACATCATGAGCCAGCAGCAACTGGACCTCGCCAAAGCCAACTATGATTCAGCGAACGCGGCAGTGGGCGCAGCGGCAGCGAACGTTACGCAAGCCGAGGCGCAAGTCAGCCAAAAGGCCGCGGCTCTGGCGGTGGCCCAAACGAATCTCAACTATACCGTGATTCGATCTCCGATCGATGGCACCGTGGTGGCACGCAATGTGGATGTGGGACAGACGGTGGCCGCTTCATTGCAAGCGCCAACGGTCTTTACCATCGCACAGGATTTGAAAAAGATGCTGGTATACACCAAAACGGACGAGTCTGATGTTGGCAACATCAAACTGGGGAAGGCGGTCACGTTCAAGGTGGATGCCTTCCCAAAGGACACGTTTCGCGGAGTGGTCAGCCAAGTCCGGATGAATCCGACCACCGTGCAAAACGTGGTCACCTACGACACGATCATCGAATTCGACAATCCGGAGTTGAAACTGTTCCCAGGAATGACGGCATACGTGAGTATCCCCGTGACGACCGCGCAAAATGTGTTGAAACTGCCTAACACGGCCTTGCGGTACAAGCCTCCAATGGCTCCCGAGGAGGTTCTGGCGCTCTATAGGCGATACGGGATCGAAGGAGACGAGAAACAACGCGCCGGCGAAGACCGCAGCTCGCCAGCCAGCAGTGGAACACAAAATCTGCCACGCGCTCCGAGAGCAGAGAATGCGATCGCATGGAAGCTGCATGCCGATAACACCATGGAGCCCGTCAAGGTTTCACTGGGGATTACGGACCATTCCTATACGGAAGTGACCGCGCTTATTAAAGGGGAACTGAAAGAAGGAGACGAACTCATTATTCGTTCCATGATGCCGAAAACGCCGACTCCGGGAGGCGCGGGGATAAGGCGCTAGTGCTCCGCGGGTAATGAAACTCCGCTATGTCAACGATTGATTCGATGCCGGCCGTCAACCAAACCGAAGCTGCGCCGATTGCCTCCGCCGGAGCCGCTGTCATCCGCGTAGAAGACGCTCACAAGTACTACGATCTAGGTGAAACACGCGTGCACGCGCTCCGCGGTGTCAGCATCGTGATTGGGCAGGGGGAGTTCGTGGCCATCATGGGCGCGAGTGGAAGCGGCAAATCGACGTTCATGAATATGCTTGGCTGTCTCGACCGCCTCAGTTCCGGGCGATACCTGCTCGAGGGTATCGACGTTTCCCAGCACGACAAGAGGGCGCTGGCCTTGATCCGTAACCAGAAAATCGGGTTTGTATTCCAGGGATTTAACTTACTGGCGCGCACAACTGCCCTGGAAAATACCGCGCTGCCTACGTTGTACACAAAGATCGATAATGCCGAGCGGGAAAAGCGTGCTGCGGAGGCGCTGGCGATGGTCGGCCTCGCCGACCGCGCACAACACTTCCCTTCGCAGATGTCCGGGGGACAGCAACAGCGGGTTGCCGTCGCACGCGCACTGGTAAACCGCCCGTCGATCCTGCTGGCCGACGAGCCCACGGGCAATCTCGACAGCCGCACTTCTGTTGAGATTATGGAAATCCTTCAGAGCCTGAACGACAAAGGATTAACCATCGTACTGGTTACGCACGAGCATGATATCTCTCAGTTTGCTAAGCGTGTGCTTGTCTTCCGCGACGGAAAAATCCGCAGGGACGATCCGGTAGTCCATCGGCCCAAGGCCACGGAAGTCCTGAAGACGCTGCCGACCCTTGAAGACTAGAGGGAACGGCAGCAATCGACACCTACAGTTTGAGCGATACGTGAACCACACCATCTACGAAATTGGGGAGGGTGTGTTTTGCAGGCTGGTGATGCGTGCGGCCTGAGAGATGTCCATTGATCGGGCAAGCACATCGGTAGTTCTCTTTTGCGGACCTGCGGCAGGTTCATCAACAGCTGCATGAAATAGTGTTGGGGGGCAACGGTGTGCCGGCGGCAGGCGCTGGTCAAGCTCGCCAGGATGGCAGCCGTCGTCCGCCGCGCGGGTTACCGACAAACATTGAAGTCTTGCGGTTCAGCATCACGCTTCAACTAGCATTCACAGATGTTGTTGTCGACGGGCACCTGTCTCTACTGAACATTCCAAGCCTTACTTGCTTTCGAGGGATAATTGCCGATTGCGACAGAGCTGGTACGACACTCGTCGACGGCGACAACGGCCTGGGCCATATGGTTATGAAACGAGCCGAGGAACTGGCTTTTGCCTCCATGGGGCGGCACAGAGGTGCTGCTCAGCACTAATCCCATTGCCATCGCCGTGCCCAGTTGGCAGCATCCGTCGATCGTGCTTGACATGGCCACGACGAACACCGCTTTTGGTAAGATCAGGCTCCCGAAGCGCGCGAGCGAAGGCTTCCTAGTCCCCATCGGCGTCCCGAAAGGGTATGGGCTGGCGCTGATTGTTTGGTTTGCTGGCCGGAACATTGAACGGAGCCGCGTTTGGCCGGGACGTGGTCGACCACACCGTGGACTCAAAAACACCAAGCAACACGGGGCAGGCCATCGTGGCGGTGGATATCGCGACGTTCCCGGACGTGCAGGCATTCAAGCAGAGAGTCGACGAGATGTGGGCGGTTATGAAGTCGTCCCCGACGCTACCGGGCGTCGATGAAGTCCGGCTGCCTGGAGAGCGCTCGGCGCAGCTTTACCGAGAGCGGGTGACGCATGGCGTTCTGCTAGACGCCAAATTGCGCAAGGTTCTGGATGAACTCGCTGATCGCTTGGGCATTCAGCGATTGCGGTAGAAGACTCTTGCACTTAACACTGCTATGCGACCTCCTAGTCTCAAGCGGACTACTGCTTCGCATTTGATTGATGAACTAGGCAATTTTTGCTCGAACTTGACCGGTGGAAGCGGTCCGAATTTAAGGGATGCGATTCGTTGACCATAACAATTTAGGAGATCGCTGATCATGCTGAACCAGGACGTGACCGGTGCGTGCCCCGTCGATATACACGCGCATTTTTTCCCGCAAACCTATCTCGACGTGCTCGCGGAAGAGGGGCTGCGCTTCAACGTGGAATATCGCGCGGCGGCGGAAGGTTCTTACATCAAGACAGATGCGCGCTTTCCACCTTGCAATGAAGCGGGCTTCGCCCAGCGATCGGCCAGTTTCCCAGATCCCCGTCGTGCGTAATCCCATTCACCGGACGGTGTTTAGCGTCATGCACTCTCTTCCGCCGCCAGATTCTTTCGCAGAGTGTCGCGGTCTAGCTCGTTTTCCCAACGGGCCACGACGAGAGTGGCAACCGCGTTGCCGGTCATGTTAACAACGGCGCGGCACATGCTGAGAAAACGATCGATGCCGAGAATCAGCGCCATTCCGGCAACGGGTATGGTTGGAATCACCATCATGGTGGCGACGAGCGCGATGAAGGCGGCTCCTTGCACGCCGCTGGCGCCTTTGGAGGTGAGTACCGCGACGCCCAGGATCATAAATTGCTGGGTAAGCGTTAGATGGGTATTAGTCGCCTGAGCCACGAATAAGGCAGCAAGAGTCATGTAAAGGCTCGTGCCGTCGGCATTGAAGGTGTAACCGGTGGGCACAACCAGGCCGACGAGGGCTTTGGAGCAGCCGAGCTTTTCGAGCTTGGCCATGAGCGAGGGCAACGCAGGTTCCGAGGAACTCGTGGCCAGCACGAGGAGAATTTCATCGCGAAGAAACCAGAGGAAGCGCAGGATTCCGAAGCCTGCTAGGCGAGCAACGCTCCCCAGCACAAGGATGACGAAGAGTATCGATGTAATGTAGAGCGTGGCCATCAATTTGACGAGAGGACCCAAGGAAGCCAGACCGTATTTGCCGATGGTGAAGGCCATGGCGCCAAAAGCTCCGATGGGGGCGAAGCGCATCAAGATGGCGACCACGCCAAAGACGACGCGGGTCAGGGCGTCCAAGACGTCGACAAGCGGTTTGCAGCGCGGGCCGGCGAGCGACAGAGCGAAGCCGAACAGAAGAGAGACGAGCAGCACTTGCAAGATGTCTCCCCGAGTGAAGGCATCGACAACGGTATTCGGAATGATGTGGACGAGGAACTCCGTAACACTTTGGGTTTTGGCCTGGCCGGCATATTCGGCCACGGCCTTAGTGTCCAGCGTAGCGGGATCGATGTTAAAACCGCTGCCGGGACGCACCACATTGCCCACGACGAGTCCGATGAGCAGGGCAAGCGTAGAGACTGCCTCGAAATACAGGAGAGCTTTGCCGCCGACGCGGCCGACCTTCTTCATGTCCTCCATGCCGGCGATTCCGGTGACTAAGGTACAGAAGATGACCAAGGTGATGATCATGGTGATCAGACGGATAAAGGCATCGCCGAGCGGCTTCATGGCCACGGCGCTAGCGGGGCTGACATGCCCGAGGATGATGGCAATGGCGACGCCGAGTAGCACTTGGAAAGAGAGACCCATGTAGAAGGGCCTTTTGCGCGGAGTTGAACTTGTTTCAGGGGCGGTGGCGGCCGGGAGAAGCATCGCTTGGATTAGCTCCTTTGAAGCACGGGGCAGAGCTCGCGGACTTCGCGCAGAGTCTCCAGAGTAAGCAATTTGCCGATGAGAGCCTTCGCGAGACCGGGCGGCAGCGCCACGAGGACCTTGGACACACCGCCGAGCTTGATCAAGCGGTGCCGGGTCGCCATTTTGCAGCCTCTCTCTTCGTCGACATTTTCCTCCAAATGGCGCGTTCCTATCCTATTCCGCAAGAGCTTGGCGGCCGGTCCGTGGCGAGCGGCGTAGCATTGAAAGTGCGAGAACTGAGATTATGCTACGAGTAGGCTGGATACCTGAATTCAGTATTAATTTATCTTAATCGCAATTTGTTTTCACACACCGCCAAAAAATCGGCTAAGCCTTCGCCAACGCTTTCATTATGCAGAACAATTCGTTTTTGGCCTCAAAACCGCAGCATCATGGCGCCGGCAATGCAGGCGTGAAAACTGGTGGCTTTCGCATGTGCGTTGCCTGCTCAAACCCGAAGGCGAGTTGCCATTCATCTCGCTCTTGAATTAGACCGAAGTTGGACTGAAATGATCCTGGGTCCGGCCAGAATCAACGCGTGGGAATTCCTTTCTGGCCCCGAGACGCGGGGATAGGTTACACCGGGTATCAAGTCGCAGCGTCCGCGGCCTCCGCGTTTGAACTGTGAATTAGGTCGCAGACGGCAGAAGTCACTTCTCGCGTCGTGGCTTTGCCTGTGGTTCGCCAATTCGTTGTGCCCGACATGAAAAGGATTTCCTTCTGCTCGGCGCAAGCTGTTCGGTTTGGGATTGCAGGCTGATTCGTCGGCCGGCAAAAGATGCTCGCAGAAAACGTGAACCGTGCCTTGGCCGGGTTACAAAGAAAGGCTGTTGGTCATCACAAAATTGCTCTTGAGTCTACACTGCGACTGCATAACGATGGCGCAGCCCGCCGAGTCTCGCCAGGGAAATTCCAGTCTCCGACGGGGATTCCTGACCCACTATGTAAGATTGCGACGCCTCCCTAAAAGGTGCGGGAAAGGGAGTAGGAATTGAAGGAAGCTTGGCGGCGCGGCATTTTAGACTCGGTGATTTCGCGCTGGGTTAGTGCCCTCTTAGGGCTCACCTCAGAAGACGACCCTAGATCTTCAGGAACAATTTCCGCCGATACATCCAAAACAGCACTAACCAATAGCACAGCAGAATCGCCGCGCCCTGAAAAAATGGTTCCAGTCCTACGCCGACGAACTCGAAGAAATTCGCACCCAAGTGGATTCGCAAGGTGCTTTCCAGAAACCCTTCCGTGAAATGCGCAATGCAGTACGCAGCAATCGAGTTCATGCCGATGACAAGAAGCGGGAACGTCCATTTTTTGAAACCCTTCGCATCTATCACCCAGCTGAACGCCGCCAGGAATAAGAAGCAGATGCCCCCGCTGAAGATGGTCCAGGACGGCGTCCAGATTCGCTTCACCACCGGGCAAATGTGCGAATAATGCAGTGCCAATCCCAGCGCAATCCCCGACACTCCGGCAATCAGCAACTTCTTCATGGGGATCTTGGGCCGGGATTCGCGCAACCAGCGTCCCGCGATCAGGCCTAGGATCATTGTGCCCAGGGTGGGAATGAAGCTGAGCGTGAGGTATCCACCGGAGTTGTACACGAAGGGATGTTCGCGCGGGAAGAGGTTTAGGAACCACTGGTCGAAACGATTTCCGCAATTGTAGTTTTTGTTCCAGTGCGCGGCGAATCCCGTAAAGTTGTGCTGCGCGTTCCACGTCGCGGGAACGCCCACGCTTTGCCAGTCGAAATTCGTGGGTGCCGCCGGATACGCGGCCCACGCTAGCCAATATCCCACGAGAATTAAGCAGAGTGCTGCCCATGCCCACTTCGCCCGTCCCGCTTCCGATGAACGGAATCCGAGGACGAACAAGAACGGGTATCCGAACCCGATCTGCGAAAGCGTATCTTCAAACGTGAAATACGTCATGGAATGGTCCATGGAGCGCAGGAAAACGCCCAACGCAACCAACACTAGTGAACGCCACATCGCGTGAAAGAATAATTCCTTGAAGCGCGCACCGTTGGCGATGCGGCTGGCAATGGAATACGGCAGAGCCACACCGACAAGGAAAGAGAACCCCGGCTGAATCGTGTCATGCAGAGAGCAGCCAAACCACTCCACATGAGTCTGATTGAAACCCAACATTTTCCAGAACAGGCTTGTTGGATACAACTCAGCGACACGCGAAAACTGCAACACCTCCGCCATCATCAACAGCATGACCAACCCGCGATACGCATCCACTGAGATGTTACGCGCCGCAACTGGTTCCACGGGCACTCTCTCCGGTACGGTCAGCGTACTTTGCTTGACCGGCGTTGTCCGGCTCACCATCGTCATAAACCACCTCAATTTGGTCCGAAAGCATACAAGGAAAACGTGTGGATGGAGCTTAGCGACGACGCTGAGCCACAATCCACTCGGAGACAATCTCCCCGATTCCAGTAAGACAATTGTAGAGGATGTCTTCAGCGGTCTCAGAAATAAAATTTGAGTGCAAATTGAGTCTCGCGCTGGTCGACGACTAGCCTACACGCCTGTCCGGTCCTCCGGAATTGATTGTTTCATTTAGCCAGTTGGTCGGCGAAGCGGAGAGCTGCTACGCGGCACCTTGGCGATTGCGCCCGATTG
>Ga0137412_10000573_pt1 | contig 26526 bp, 17 predicted proteins | sample CZODoug2_1_16fun_FD_122160 | JGI IMG/M metagenome (GOLD analysis project Ga0137412, IMG submission 122160) | Vadose zone soil fungal communities from Angelo Coast Range Reserve, California, USA - CZODoug2_1_16fungal (Hybrid Assembly) | ecosystem: Environmental > Terrestrial > Soil > Vadose zone... | reverse complement strand
CGCTTGTTGTGAAGCTTTTCCAAGCAAAGGGCGGCTTGTTCGGAGACCCGAGCGGCTTCTTGATTCCCTCGGTTCCGGGAGCCTCAGCCAATCTGGACCCAAACAAGGCCGCCTATGTAACCGCACCGTACGTCTTTAGCAGAGCCGGAAAATACACCGATGACCAGTTCACCACGAATTGGGACAGGGAGTTCAATTCCAGCAGGGACAAAATTGGGGCCCGGTTCTTCTTCTCCAATTCGGAGACCAATTTGCCGTTCGGCGCGGGCGGGTTGCAGGCTTCGCTGGGTGGAACCTTGCAGAGCAGCATCAGCTCCACGGACCTGGATTTTCCCTTCGACATTCCGGTGGCGGCGCGCTTCCTGTCGGTGAACGAAACGCACCTGTTCACGCCATCACTGGTGAACGACTTCCGGTTTGGCTATATCCGGATGAACTACAGTCTGCTGAACTCGCCGCCAGTCACGGCCGTGGATTTGGGGATCGACCGGCCGTCGAACAACATCACGCAATCGATTTATAAATTCACGTTCAACACGTCGGGATTCCAGATCGGGCCAACGCCCCCGGCGGACCAGTTTCAGGTCCAGAACAACTTCAATTTTGTGGACACCGTCAGTTGGGTCAAGGGCCCGCATGACTTCCGGTTTGGCGCCGAATATACGCGCGTGAATTTGGACAAGAAATTCCCGCAGACCTTTAACGGCCAGATCTTTTTCAACAACGGTGGCGGCTTCACCGATTGGCAAAACTTCCTGCAAGGCATCGCTTCGTTCAGTTTCGGCGGCGGTGGGGTCTACAACCACAACTATCACACTAACGTTTACGGCGTTTTCGCGCAGGATGACTGGAAAGTGACGCGAAACCTGACGGTGAACCTGGGCGCCCGCGTGGACATCAACGGAGCGTTCTACGACAGCGCCTGCCACATCGGCAACATTGACGAAAATTTGGCGGCCAAGGACCTCTATCCGATGGTGTACGGCGGCTGCGCGAACAAGCTGAACGTACCCGGATTGACGGGCCACGGAAACGACAGCACGTTCAATAACGCGTACGCGACAGGAATTGCGCCGCGCGTCGGCCTCGCTTACGACCTTGGCGGGCATCACAACACCACGATTCGCGCCGGCTACGGCATCTACTATGTTCGCGAAGACGTCGGCACGGCAGACCAGTTGTCGTTCCAGGCGCCATACCTGCCGATCGTGTTCGGCGCTCTGCCGCCGGACTGTCTCTCGGTGTTCTTCTCGAATTCACCCAACTTCCCCGCGAACTGCATACCGTCGACCGCGCCACCGGGCACCACCACCAACTTCAACGCGTTGCCAACGGCGGGGACGCTGGATCCGAATTTCATTCCGTGCAAAGCAGCGTTCACTGGATTTCTGGGTGGAGATACCACGCAAGCGGGGCAATTCAATTGCGCCGCTGGAAGCCCCGGGTCCATCCCGACGCCGTTCCTCTTTACGCTGGCTGTGCCGCGCCGGTTTGTCACGCCCAGCACTCAACAGTGGAACCTGACCCTGCAGAGAGCCCTCGGCAAGGATTGGGTTCTCGAGGTCGGCTACGTGGGCACGCACACCGTTCACCTGCGCGAGACGCGCACGAACATTCCCGCGAAGATTGTCAGCCCGACGAACCCGATCACAGTGACGGACGTGAACGGAAACTCCTACCAGATAACGCAAAACACGATTGCCAACGGGCCGCTGCGCAGCCCCATCCCGGCGATCAACGGGTATGGCGGGTTTCAGATTTTTGACAACTCCGCCTACGCGCACTACCACTCGTTGCAAGCCACACTTTCGCGGCGCTGGGCGCACGGCTATTTCCAGGCAGCGTACACGTGGTCGAAGTCAACCGATGCGGACTCCAGCGGAAACACCGCGCTGAACACCGCCTACAACGATGAATCGAACCTGAAAAATTCCTACGGCCTTTCCGACTTTGACCGGACGCACCGCTTTGTGGTGAGTTATCGGTACGACCTGCCGATTTTCACCAATGCGACCGGTTGGAAGAAAACCGCCTTCGGCGACTGGTCTATCAGCGGAATCACGGTAATTCAATCTGGGGCGCCGTTCACCGTGACCGACTCCGGCGCGGGTACCGCTGTGCTCGCACCCGGATATACGCCGACGCTGACGGGTAGCCTGGCTCCAGATGCGACAGTTCATGGCAGCTACACCAGCGGAGACATTCACAACCGGCTGAACGGGTATTTGAACGTGAACGACTTCGCGACGGCGCAACTGCTGTACCCCACGATTTGCGACCCGGTGAACAACCCGAATTTCTGCACCACCTTCTTCGGCAACCTGGGGCGCAATACGTTCCGCGGACCCTACCAGCAGAACTGGGATTTCTCGTTGCTGAAGAACTTCCGGCTGACGGAGCGGTTCAGTCTCCGGTTCGCGACGGACTTCTTCAACATCTGGAACCACGCGAACTTCGCGAATCCCCCGATCAACGATGTGGAGACAATCACACACGACACACTCAACAATCCGACGAAGGACGGCCCGTTCGGAAAGATCTTCTCGACAGTCGGGACGCCGCGGCTGATTCAGTTCTCGCTGCGTCTGGCGTTCTAACGGAATCACTGACTACGAAAGCGGCGGGGCGCATCGGTATGCGTCCCGTTTTGCTTCGGCAGGCTGCAACTTCCTGCAAAGTGATATCATTTTCCGGCTATGGCTAAAATCGCATCGCGTATTGCTCAATTGACGGGCGAAGGCGCCCTGGCGGTTTTCACCCGCGCGAAAGAACTCGAAAAAGCGGGGCGTTCGATCATCCATTTGGAACTTGGCGAACCCGATTTCCATCCGGCCGCCCCGGTGGTAGATGCGTTGAGGGCGGCAGTGGCAGACGGGCGTGACCGTTACGTGGCGACGCGCGGGATTCCGCCGCTGCGGGCCGCCATCGCGGATTATCTGAAGCGAACGCGCGGGCTTGACGTTGCGGCAGAGCAAGTGCTGGTGGCGCCGGGCTGCAAAATGGCGCTGGCGCTCGCGATGATGGCCCTGATCGAACCCGGCGACGAAGTTCTCTATCCCGATCCGAGCTTTCCGATATACCCGTCGTTCACGCGCGGCCTGGGTGCGAAGGCTGTGCCGTACGCGCTTCGGGAAGAAAACAAGTTTCAGCCGGACCTCGCGGAGATCGGTGCAAAAATCACCCCCAAGACACGGATGTTGATTTTCAATTCACCGAATAATCCGACCGGCACGGTTTTCAGCGACAGTGCAATCGGGCAAATCGCTGAACTCGCGAAGAAACACGATTTGTGGGTGATTGCCGACGAGATTTACGCGCGCATCCTGTTCAGAGGTGAATACAAATCCATCTGGGCGCTGCCGGGAATGGCGGAGCGCACCGTGATCATCGACGGCTTTTCGAAGTCGTTTGCGATGACTGGCTGGCGGCTGGGATACGCCGTGGCGCAGAAGCATGTGATCGATGCCTTGGATATGCTGGTGCTCAACACGTTTACGTGTACCGCAGAATTTTCTCAAGTGGCGGCTATCGAAGCGCTCCGAGACTCCACCAACGCGGTTCCGGCGATGGTGGAAGAGTATCGGAAGCGGCGCGACCTGTTTGTCGAGAGACTCAATCGGATTCCGGGCTTCCGCTGCCAGTCACCCGACGGGGCGTTTTACGCCTGGGTGAATATCGAAGAAACTGGCATGCCGGCGGAGGAAGTGCAGCGGGTGCTCCTGGAGGAAGCGGGAGTCGCGGGGATCGCGGGCGCGGCGTTCGGCGCCGAGGGGAAAAACTACGTGCGTTTTTCTTTGGTAAGTGCGACCCACTTGCTGGAAGACGCACTGGAACGGATCCAGCGGGTATCGTCCCGATGGCGCGCGGCCATAGCGCGGTAACGAAACAAATTTTCCGGATGGATTGGATTTCGAACTGAATCCTTCCCCTGATTCGTGGAGACGCGGAATGATGAAAACTGCAGGTCGCCTATCGATTGGGGTTTTGCTTGCGGCAGGCTTTGGTTGTTCCGCGTTTGGCCAGGCAAGACCCTATCCCTCCGGCGACGTCCAAGAAACCTACGAGCGCTTGTTGAAGGAAATCGACAAGATTCCGATGTACGACAACCACGCGCACCCCGGATATGCGGACGACAGCGACGTGGACGCAATGGCCTCGCCGCCGGACGAAAGTGCCACGCTCCGCCTGCGAGACGACAATCCGGAATTTGTGGCGGGCGCGAAGGCGCTCTTCGGCTACCCCTATGACGATTTCAAGCCAGAGCATGCCAAGTGGCTCGCCGATAAAAAGACGGCCGCGGAAAAAGCCGGCGGCGTGGCTTATTTCGACGGCGTCCTCGACAAGTTGAATGTGGATATCTGCCTGGCCAACCGCGCGATGATGCCGGCGTATCTCGATACGAAACGGTTTCACTGGGTGTTTTTTGGCGACTCGTTTTTCTATCCCTTCGATAATCGCGACCAGGCGGCCAGTACCCCTGACATGGGCGTCTACGTTCCGTTGCAGGAGAAAATGTTAGCGCGCTGGAAGAAACAGGAAGGCGTTGAAGCGTTGCCCGCGGATCTCGCCGGATACGTTGCGTTCGTCCACAAAACGATGGAGGACAACCAGAAGCGCGGCGGCGTGGCCATCAAATTCGAAGCCGCATATTTTCGCAGTTTGCATTTCACCGATCCCTCTCGCGACGCTGCCGAAAAAACTTACAACAAATACCGCGCGGGTGGCGTGCCGGCAGCCGAAGAGTACCGAATTTTCCAGGATTACATTTTCCGGAGAATTACCGACGAGGCAGGAAAGCTGCATCTGCCAATGCACTTCCACAGTGCCGTGGGCATTGGAGATTACTTCAGCTTACGAAACGGCAACGTGTTGAACCTGGAAAATGTGGTGCGCGACGCGCGCTACAAGAATGTGACTTTTGTGCTGATACATGGCGGCTGGCCGTATGAGCGTGAAGCGGCGCTGCTGACGGCGGTGAAGAACGTCTACCTCGATACTTCGTTTCAATCGGAGATGTTGTATCCGTCGCAGTTCAAGCTGGTGTTGAAGCAACTGCTCACGCTCTATCCGGACAAGATGATGTATGGTTCGGATGCCTTCCCCTTCAACGACGCGCTGGGCGCGGAAGAGAGCATGTGGCTGGCGGCGCGCACCACACGCACCGGGCTGGCGGCCGCGCTCGCCGAACTGGTGGACGAGGGCGCCTTCAGCGAAACCAAGGCTTTGGAATTGGCGCGAAACTATCTGCACGATAATGCCGCGCGCCTTTATGGAGAATTGAAACGATGAGCGAAAAAACCGAATGCAAATACATCCCTTGGAACAAAGTGGAACGCGAAAAATTGAACGACCTGATCGACCGCGAAATGGTCGTGGGCAACAAACTGATGCTTGCGCGCGTGTTCCTGAAAAAGGGAGCCCACGTCCCCATGCATCAGCATCACAATGAGCAGGTGACGTACATCCTGGATGGCGCGCTGAAGTTTGCGATCGATGGAAAAGAGATCGTCGTGCGTGCCGGGGAAGTGCTCTGCATTCCGTCCAACATGCCGCACGAAGCCTGGGCGCTCGAAGACACACTGGACCTTGACGTCTTCGATCCTCCGCGAGAAGACTGGCTGAACAAGACAGACGGCTATTTGCGCCACGGCCGTTAACAAACTGTCTTGCTTGCGGATTTGTTTTTTAGTTCTTGTGGTCGCGCGTCTACCAGATCTTGCAGGATTTTTCGCGCACCATCGCGTCGCCCTTCTTGCAGCCGAAGGCTTTTGCAAAGACCTCTAGGTTTGAGATCGGTCCGTTGCCACGGAAACGCGCCAAAGGATGCGGGTCGGTGTTGGTCTGCAGGCGCGCCGCTTCCATACGCTGGTTCGAGCCCCACACCTGAGCCCAGCCCAGGAAAAAGCGTTGCTCGGGCGTAAAGCCGTCAACATCCTTCGGACGTTTGCCTTCGATGGACTTTTCGTACGCCGCGTAAGCGATTGTTAAACCACCGAGGTCGCCGATGCTTTCCCCGAGGACCAGCTTTCCATTCTGGTGCAGCCCGGGTTCCACCTCGTAGCTGTTGAACTGGTCGACGATACACTGCGCGCGCTCGTCGAAATTCTTCCGGTCGTCGGGCGTCCACCAATTGCGCAAGTTGCCCTGGCCGTCGAATTGGGAACCCCGGTCGTCAAACCCGTGGCTGATTTCGTGGCCGATGACGGCGCCCATGCCTCCGTAATTCACGGCGTCGTCGGCGTTGGGATCATAGAAGGGCGGCTGAAGAATGCCGGCCGGGAAAACAATTTCGTTGAACGTCGAACTGTAATAGGCGTTGACAGTCGGCGGCGTCATCCCCCATTCGGAGCGGTCCACCGGCTTACCGATCTTCGCAAGGTCGCGATTCTCCTCAAATTCCTGGCTGCGGCGCACGTTGCCCAGATACGAGCCGCGATCAATAGTCAGCTTCGAATAATCGCGCCATTTATCCGGGTAACCGATCTTCACGTTGAACGCTTCCAGTTTCGCGAGCGCCTGTTTTTTCGTCTCCGGGCCCATCCAGGAAAGCGTGGGAATATCCGAGCGAAGCGCGGCGATGAGATTGGTCACCATCTCTTTCGCGCGGGCTTTGGCCTGTGGCGGAAAATATTTCTGCACGTAGACTTCACCAAGCGCCTCGCCAAGATCCTGGTTGGTGGACTGGGCGCAGCGCTTCCAGCGTGGCTGCAGTTCCGTCGTGCCGGAAAGCTGCTTGCCGTAAAAATTAAAATTCTCCTGCACAAAAGCTTCGGAAAGGGCCGGAGCGGCGTTGTGGATCACGTGCCAGCGCAAATAGACTTTCCAGTCGGCCAGCGGCGTGGCTGCAAGCTGGTGGTCCAGTTCCTTGAAGAAATCCGGTTGGCCGATGTTGATCTCGCCAACCGAAGGAGAGCCGACCGCCTGCATGTAGCCTTCCCAGGACCAGTCGGGCGTCAGTTTCTTGAGTTCCGCCAGCGTCATTTTGTTGTAGTTCTTTTCCGGGTCGCGAAGTTCCACGCGCGTGCGCGAAGCCTTTGCGAGCGAAGTTTCAAGCGCCATAACCGTGCTTGCTTCGGCAGCCGCCTTATCAGGAGCGTCGCCTGAGAGCTCAAACATTTTTGCCACGTGCTGGAGGTAGCCCTGGCGAAGTTGTTTAGATTTTTCGTCGTCGCGGAGATAGTAGTCGCGGTCCGGCATGCCCAGCCCGCCCTGGTGCGCCATGGCAATCATCTGCGAACTGTTCTTGAAATCAGGCGTCGCTCCAAATCCAAAGGCGACGTTGTTATCCTGCCGATGGAGCCGCGCAACTTCGGAATCAAGCCCTTTGCGGTCCTGGATGGCCTCAATGGCGGCGAGATCGGCAGCAAGTGGCTTGCTCCCCGCGGCGTCGACCGCGGCGGTGTTCATGCAACTCGAATAGAAATCGCCGATTTTCTGTTCGTTCGATCCGGCGGCGGCTTTCGAATTCCCAGCGCTTTCCAGAATTGTGCGCATGCCGCTGAGATTTTTGTCGCGCAACACGGTAAATGATCCCCAAGTGGAATACTCGGCCGGGATCGTATTCGCCTTCATCCAGCCGCCCATGGCGAATTCATAGAAGTCGTCACAGGGCTTGCAACTGCGGTCCAGATTCGTAAGCGAAAATCCCCACGATGCATCTGCCGCAGACTTTGTGGCTGAACCGGCAGAGATAGTCAGAACTGCACAAATTACAATGATCGAGATGAGAAGCATTGCTGCGGAACGGCCCAGTTTCATGGTTGACCCCTGTTATACAAGGTTGCACGAGCGCGCGGCTCAATAGCGGAGGTTAAGTTTAGCAGAACGAATCCGGAGTCGCATCCAAAACGGTTACTTGCAAAACGGTTACTCCAAAGCGGCGCTATCCACCGGTTCGGCATGAAGCAAATCGGTCAGCACTTTCGGGGAAATCTGCACCAGGAACCCGCGGTGTCCCCCGTTGATGTAAATCGATGGAAGCGCAAGGATGCTGCGCTCGACATAGACAGGCAGAAGTTTGCGCGCGCCAAACGGAGAAGTGCCGCCCACCTGGTAGCCTGTGTGGCGCTGGGCGACCTCCGGCTTGCAGGGCTCCACTTTTTTCGCGCCAATCTGACGCGCGAAATTCTTCAGGCCCACCTGGCGGTCGCCATGCATCAGGATAATCAGCGGTTTTGCATCCTGGTCCTGCATCACCAGAGTCTTGACGACGGCATGCTCGTCTACGCCCAACTGCTTCGCGGACTCGGCTGTGCCTCCACGCTCAACGTAGTCGTACAAATGCTCGGTGAAACTTACGTTGTGTTGGCGAAGATACGAGGTCGCCGGAGTTTCCGGAGCGTGTTCCTTGCGAGCCATGAGAAAAAGACAGGTTTCCGTGATTACTTCGCCGGCGCAGCGAGCGGCGGCAGGTAGTTCTTCGCATATTTCGTGGTGTCTACCTTTTGCCATTCGCCCTTGATGATGCCCTCGCGGATTTGCGCAGGTGTCTTGCCTTTGCGGGTCTGCTCGTAGGAGTAGAAATCTTCCTTCTGGCAGATATCGCAACCGGCGCCGTGCCGGCTCGCAAAACAATCAAGCAGGCTGCCATGCCCCTGGCTGCGATCACAGTGGCAATAGCAGGGTTGCTGGTAGAGAACTTTTTGGGAACGACCGGCAACGACATATGCGTTGAAGGTCTGAATGTCGGTGAAGAGGCTGGCCTCCATGGTCGGCGGCAAAGCATCTTTCGGCGCCTCGGCGTGAAATGCCGGCGTCGGCTCATTCGGCGAAGCCGTGCCCTGTTGCGTGCCGGGCATATGCTGAACAGGCGAAGCAGCGAACTGCGGAAGCACCAGCAGTCCCGCCGCGGCCGCCAAAAGGGATCCGGCGATCAGCATTTTGTGAAACGTCTTCATGGGACCTCTTTCCTTTGCGATCCGAGTCTCCCTCCACTTTACGGCGGCTGATTCCGTATTTCCAGCGGAGTGCTCCAAACGATAAGCGCGAGCAAATCGAAGCAAGCTTGTTTGCCGATGGAGCAGCTCCATTGGACGCGTCGCGGCTCCGTTCGGCTCAGGCGGAAGCGTTTCGAGAGCTCATTGCAGAGTTCCATGCACTGAGCACCTTCGGGTCAACGCTTCCCAGGTGCGCGTCCGTCCCGGTTTTTTCGGGCGCAGTCCATCGCCAGACGGCGGCGCCGAGCAGGCCGGCTTCACGGCACTCCGTCAACGATGTGTTCAGCGAATAGCCAGAGGCTTCGTCATCCGCGGCAGGAAGCTCTCCCAACCACAATGGCTTGTCGAGCGGGGGAAGGCACGCTAGTTGCTTCGCAAGGCCGGATTTCCCGGACGGGTCCTGCACGGGATAGTAGTGTGCCTGGTAAAAATCGAGCCCGAGTTCGCTCCATGCGCGAACCCACGCGAGGCTTGCGGAACCCAGTGTTACGGGAACGCCCGCGAATTCATGAACCGCCTGCGCAATTTCCTCCGCAAACGCGCGAAAATCCGCGTAGTGCATTTTCGCCGCCGGCTGGCGGTGAAATTCCCGGATGGCCCACTCGGGCTCGTTGGCGATTTCCCACGCAAAAAGCCCCGGGTGCTTTTGAAATTCACGAAACATCGGAATCAAAACTCGTTGCAGAAACGCCTCGCGGCCGGCGGCGAACTGCAGGACCTGTTCGTTGGGGTGCTCGGCGGGTTTCCCCGTCCGATCCTGCAGCCACAAATAATCAATCAGCGAAAAGCAAAGCTTCAGCCCGCACTGCTCCGCAACCTCCAGCCCGGCGCGAACATCCGCAAACAAAAATTCATCCGGGCGAAAGGGAATGCCTTTCTGTGACAAGAAGCCGCCGCGCCCGTCCGCGAACAGGAACCAGCGAACCACATTCACGCCGCAATCACGAATGCGCGCGAACTCTTCCTTAACTTTGGAAAGATTTTCCGGAAGCGAAAGCCCTCGGTGCCCACTGGTGGTCGCACCAAAATCTTCGGCATAATTTGCCCAGGGATAGTTGACGCCAAGGAAAAACGGCTGGTTCGTCATGGCGGCTCAGTAAGACTGCCAAACCTATCGAATCGAAATGGTTTTGTCGAGTTGTGCGCGCTCCGCTGCTGCAGCGCGTTCGGCCAAATGTTTTTCGCGCAGGTGGCGCTGGACGCGCCGTCCCCACGTGCGGATGAACGTGTAGTTCAATGCTCCGCCGATGGCGGAACTGGCAAGGGGCACCATGCGGCCCACCCACTTTTCCGCGCTCTCTTCACCAATGCGGACCGCTAAGCGTCCTGCAATTCGTGGGGCGAGTCGCTCCGCAATCTGCTTTTCCGCAATATCCTTACCCAGGTCAATTCCCGCCGCTCCAGCCGCCGCCAGCCACATCTGGATCCGGCGCTCCGATTCGCGTTCTTCGAATCCATAAAGAAGGCACAGCCGCTGGATCAGGCGCAAGGCAATGATGGTGAGCAGGCTGGCGTCCGGAAGGATGGTGATCATGCCGCCCAAGCCAAACCCCGCTCCCTGCGCCAGCGCAATGCGTTGCGCGTTGTGAATCAGGCGCTCGGCGATGGCATCCAATTGTTCAATGGGAACATCCCGCATCCGTCCGAAGTGCGGAATCCAGAGATTGTGCTTATCGGCAAGATATTGGCGGAATTCCTCGGGGTCGATTTCCACCGAGCGCAGGCCGCGGAGAACCCCAAAGCGCAGGAATCGCCCAACTGTCCGGCGGGCGAGCGATTTGGGTAACTTCCCCATAGGGTTAAGCATCCTATGCCGATTGGATGCGGTCAAGCGGCCCAGGGTCGTAGCCGGACCGAACGGGGATGTTGACCAGCCGGACGCACCGGGGCCCGAGTTCTACTTGACGCGGAAACGATTTTCGGTAAACTGCATTTTCTCTATGGCGACCGTATCTACTTATCTGCCGACCGAAGTCACTGTGGATCTGGAGTATCCGCAGCGGGAAGCGGCATTTTTCTACGGATTGTTCCTGCGGGGGCATTCCGCGGACAAACTGCGCCAGGACATCGAGGTTCCGCCCACTGTTTTGGCCAAGTGGCATCGCGAAGCCGAGCGCGAACCCCAGCTTCGTGATGTTTTCTCGCGCATGCTCGAATACCGCAGGCACGTCCTCGCCATCTTCGACACCCTGGTTGGCTCCGAAATACAGAACCATCGCGTCCAGTAAGCCGAACTTTTCCATCAAAGCTGATCGGCTCAGGCAACGCAAATGCATCCTCTTCACGTCTAAACCTCATCGAGGGGTAAATGTCCTTGAATGAACAAGATTCCCCATTTGACGTCTCAGGTGCATGGGTTTAGAATTCAGTGTCCCTAAAGGTGTCTCTATGCATATGACGTTTCGTAAGGTTTCCGCCAGCCTGACTGCGTATATCTTGCTGCTGCTCCCTGTCGCCGGACAACAGGCCCAAGCTCCCGATCCCAACCCGCAAGCGCCTCCGCAGAATCAAAAGCTCACCAAAGACCAGAAGCAGAAGATGAAGAGAACCCTGAAGGAGCTCGATAACTCCTTCAAGACCTGGTTGAACGAAGATGTGACTTACATCATTTCTCCGGAAGAGCGCACCGCCTTCCTGCAACTGGAAACCAACGAAGAACGGGAACAGTTTATCGAGCAGTTCTGGCTGCGCCGCAGCAGCAATCCGGATATGCCGGACAATGATTTCAAGGAAGAGCACTACCGCCGCATCGCTTACGCCAACGAACACTATGCCTCGGGAATCCCCGGCTGGAAAACGGATCGCGGACGCATTTACATCATTTGGGGCGCGCCGGATGAAATCGAATCGCACCCAACCGGCGGCACCTATGATCGCCCGATGGAACAAGGCGGGGGCTCCACCACCACGTATCCCTGGGAGAGTTGGCGGTATCGGTACCTCGAGGGAATTCAGGAAAACGTGGAACTTGAGTTCGTCGATCCCAGCGGCTCCGGCGAATATCACCTGACGATGGACCCCTCGGAAAAAGACGCGCTGCTCATGGTGCCCGGCGCGGGCCTTACCATGATGGAATCAATGGGGCTGGCATCCAAGACGGACCGTTTTACGCGCTCTGACGGCACGCACATGGGCACCTCGCTTGGAGGCACACCGGCGAGCCTGAACGAATTTACGCGCCTCGAACTTTACGCCAAGGTTCAGCGGCCGCCCGAAGTGAAGTACAAGGACTTGGAAGCGCTGGTGACTTCGCGCATGGTCCGCGACCAGGTAAAATTCAATTACCGCACGGATTTTCTGAAAGTAACCAACGACACGGTTCTCGTTCCCGTGACAGTGCAAGTCCCCAACAACCAGCTTCAATTCAAAAATAAAGATGGCGTGTACACGGCGCAGCTCAACATTTTCGGCCGCGTCAGCACCCTGACCAATCGCGTCGTGCAGACATTCGAGGACTCCGTAACGCGGGATTATCCAGAGTCACTCTACAAGCAATCCATGAAGCTTTCGTCCGTCTATCAAAAGTCTCTGCCATTGCGGCCGGGATTGTACCGTCTGGATCTGGTCATCAAGGATGTGGATAGCGGCAACGTGGGCGCTGTCAACACGCGGCTTGCGGTCCCCCGTTACGAGGATGAAAAGCTGGAAGCAAGCTCCCTGATCCTTGCGGACCAGATAGAGCACGTTCCCGCCAAGCAGATCGGCACCGGGCAATTTGTGCTCGGCTCCTCCAAGGTGCGTCCGCGCCTGGATGCGGATTTCACCACCGCCGACAAGCTCGGCATCTATCTTCAGATTTATAATTTGAAGGGCGACGAGAAAACCCACAAGAGCAACGCCAACTTCGTCTACACGGTGAAGAAGGGCGACCAGCAGGTGATGCAGTTCAAAGAGACATCTGCCGACATGAAGCAGACCGGCGATCAGGTGACCATCGAAAGACTTTTGCCGCTGGCCACGCTGACCCCGGGGAAGTATACTCTCGAAGTCAACGCGACCGACTTGCTGTCTAACGTAACCATTTCCCGTTCCGCGGAGTTCTCCGTGAAGAATCCGGTGGAACAGAAGACTGCGGCGAACGTCACACCAGGGAGGTAAACGAGTGAAGCGCGGCGCCCTCCTGTGCGTCGGGGTACTGCTCGGCTCCGCTGTGGGTGTGACTTGTTGTGCGCCTTCCCTCCTTGCGCAGTCCAGTAAGCAACCGGTTTCGAGTCTTGGAAAATTATCCGGCCAGGTGCGTGATTCCAGCGGAGTCCCACAGTTGGGCGCCACCGTTGCCATTCTTCCGGAAACACCCGGCGTAGCGGCCACCTATCAGTTCCTCACCAACACGGAAGGCATCTTCAGCGGCGAAAGGCTCGCACCGGGTTCGTACACTGTGCGTGTCACCCTGGCTGGTTTCCTGCCGTTCCTCGAAAAACACATCCTGATTTCTCCCAACCTGACCACCACGGTTCGTATTCAGCTGGAATCCATGTTTGCCTCGATCGAACAGCTTCGCCGGCCGCCTGTGGCCAGCGCGGCGGAAGCCGACGATTGGAAATGGGTTTTGCGCTCCGCCCCTGGGTTGCGCCCGGTTCTGCATTGGGATGATCCCGATCCTGCCGGCTCCATCACATCTTCCATTGTTGTCGAACAGAATGTGCACCGCCCCTTGGGAATCGTCGCGCTGACAGACGGCGCGCGGCGGCCGGGCTCCATTTCGAACGTTGCCGCCGCTCCTAGCACCGCGTTTGCCTACGACCAGAAGATCGCCGGATCAAACCACATCGTTTTTGCGGGGCAGATCACCCCGGATGAAGAATCCCCCGCGGGCGGAATTGCGACGGTCTGGCTGCCGACGGGTTCCGCGGAGAGTGGCCCTTCAAGCACGATGGTCCTGCGTGAAGCGAAAGTCGGGAACAACGGTTTGACGTTCCGCGGCGTTCGCCTGGACCAGACCGAAACGCTCGCGCTTGGCAGCCGTTTCCTGGTGCGCGCTGGTGGAGAGTACGTTTTGGTTGGTTTGGGCACGCCCGCCTCCGGTCTTCGCGCGCGCGTGAAGCTCGAAACTCGCATCACTTCAAACTGGTATGCGGATGCTATCTACGCGGCGCTGCCAAACGGCACTACCCCGAATGATGCCTTGAATGCCGAACTTGAGGGCATGGATGCTCCCAGCGTGCTGGTGGACGCCCTGAATCAACTCGATACCTTCCCCGCGCTGTTGATGCGGAGAGGCCGCCCCGTCTTGGAGAGCGGGCGCCACGAAGAGTTGGCAGTCGAGAGAAAGATGGGAACCCGTGGTGTTTTCCAGGTGGCCGCCTTTCATGACGACTACAGCCACGTTGCCCTTTTTGGGCGCGGCAGCAGCCTGCCCCCTGAGGAGTTTTTCCAGGATTTCTTTTCCAAAGGATTTGCTTTCGACGGCGGTTCGTCGAGCGATTGGGGCGGTCGCATTGCCCTGCGGGAAAAACTCAGCGACGATCTGGAACTGACGGCGATCTACGCCTTCTCCGGCGCCCTGGTTCCCGTGGCGGAAATGGATGGCGGCTTGCGCGAAGGGTTGCGCACTGCCCAGCGCCAATCGGTAGCCACGAAAATCACTGCCAAGATACCGCAAACCCGAACGCACCTGACTGCAGGCTACAAATGGATTAACGACACGGCCCTTTCGAGGGTGGACCCTTACGGTGAGGCCGCGTATCAGGTGAGTCCCTATCTGAACGTAGGCATCCGGCAGGCGCTGCCGCGGATGCTGTTCGGGCGTTGGGAAGCCAGCGCTGAGTGCGACAATCTGCTCGCCCAGGGTTACTTCTCTCTGAACACCCGAGATGGTCAGCTCCTGCTCGTACCCGCGTTTCGGAGTTTCCGGGGTGGTGTGAGTCTTCAATTCTAGCCATTTGGGGACTTCCGCAAATCTGTATCCGCCCTATTAGAAACCGGATGTGGCCCGCCCTGTGCTTGCAGCGCATCTTTAAGATGTTTGTTTGCTTCTAGATATAGCTATGGCAATCTACTAAACATTGGAACACTAGTTGCTGCAATTGAGTTAAGGTTAGGTGCGAGCTTTTCAGGCTTGAGATGCGACAGAATCTACGCGTTCGGGTAGGGGCGGTCGTGCTGGCGTTAGCTACGCTGGCTGCCATCGTGTTTGCCTGGTTGAACTTTCTTCAGCGCTCCCGTTACGACCTGGTGGATGATGGTGTGGCGTGGTCCGACGGGCTCGCCGGCGTGGAAGCTTGGAAAGTTGCCGCCGATTCACCCGCCTCCGCCGCTGGAATACATTCTGGCGACATCCTGCTGGCGATCAACGACGTTGCAGTGCCCCGGGCGGCAGTGGTGGCAAACCGCCTGTACCGGGCCGGGCTTTGGACCCAACTTCGCTACAAGCTCTCCCGCAATGGCGAGGAATTTGAAACCCGGCTGATCACCACCCCACCGCACAAGCCAATCACCGTTGAAAATTATCTGCGCGTTGTCGGACTTTTGTATCTCTTCATTGGCCTGTTCATCTTTGCACGGAGGTGGAACGCTCCGCGCGCCGTGCATTTTTATGTTTTTTGCCTGGTTTCCTTTGTTGTTTGTTCGTTCCACTTTAGCGGCAAGCTGGACACCTTCGATCTGGAAGTCTATTGGTCGGGCGTCGTAGCAGGTTTGTTCGCTCCGGCGCTGCTGCTGCATTTTGCGCTGGTCTTTCCAGAACGACCGGAAACTTCCCGAAAATCCCTGACGAAGTTCGCGGGGGTTTATCTGCCTCCGTTGGCGCTGCTTGCGATTCACATTCTGGTGGCGTTGAATGCCGGTGGTTTTGTCCCAACCACCCGGTCGAGAGTGGAACTGGATCAACTGGAACTCGGCTTCCTTGGTTTTTACTTCCTGGCTGCCGGATTGATTTTCAATCTCAGTTACCGGCGCTCGCGCTCCGGCGTATTGCGGCAGCAGTTGAAATGGCTGACTGGCGGAACGCTGGCGGGAAGCCTGCCATTCACCTTGCTGTACATCGTTCCCTACATTTTTGACGCCGCAACCCTGCCTTGGATGCAATTTTCCGCCCTTAGCCTGGTGCTGATCCCCCTGTGCTTTGGCTACGCCATCATTCGTTACCGGCTGATGGATGTGGACATTATCTTCAAGCGCGGCTTGGCGTATACGGCGGCGACAGCCGCGGTGGCTGCGGTTTATTTCGGACTGGTGGCGCTGATCGCGCAGATTTTCCACGAACAGACCACCGGCTCCGTAGGCGGCATGATTGCCATCGTGGTTGCCGCATTCCTCTTTCAGCCGTTCCGGGAAGGCATCCAAGCGCGGCTGGACCGATTCTTCTATCGCGATCGCCTCGACTACCGCCGCACGCTGATTGAATTTGGCCGTACGCTCACAAACGAAGTTCGCCTGGAGCCCATGCTTGGCTCGGTGATGGATCGCGTCTCGCAAACGCTGCTTGTCGATCGCCTCGCAATCTTTGTGGAAGACGCACAGAATCCCGGCGACTTGCGGCTGGCGCGCTCCATGGGCGTTCGCCTCAGCGAGCGCCTGGATCTGAGCTTCTTAAAATCTGCCCAGCCCGAGCTTGCGAACAATACAATCTTCTTCGAGTCCTCCCGCAGTGTTCCGGATGTCGCCGATTCCGTTCGCCGCACAATCGAACAGCTGGATCTCAACTACTTCATTCCTTGCCGCATTCGAGAGCGCACAGTCGCCTTTCTCGGGCTCGGCAAAACGGTGGACGGCGATTTCCTTTCGAGCGACGACGTCGAACTGGTGCAGACCATCGCCGGATACCTGGCCATCGCACTGGACAACTCGCAGCTGTACACCTCGCTGGAACAAAAAGCCTTCGAAGTCGCGCGCCTGAAAGATTTCAGCGAAAACATCGTGGAATCGCTCAACGTCGGCGTTCTGGCCGTTGATCTCTACGGCACGGTCGAGGCCTGGAACAGCCGCATGGAACAGCTCTTCCAGGTTTCGCGAAACGACGCGGTTGGCCAGCCTCTTGCCGGACTTCTGCCAGTGGAGCTGGTTCAGGAAATTTCCAGCCGCGGCGACGCCGAACAGGTTACCGGCATCTATAAGCAAAGGCTGCAGCATCAGGGTCGCTCGATGGTGGTGAACGTCTCCATCACCCCGCTGGTCAGCAAGGCCGGAGAGCGCATCGGGCGGCTGTTGCTATTTGACGACGTGACACAACGCGAGCGGATGGAAGAGCAGATGTCGCAGACCGAGAAACTGACTTCCCTTGGCCTGCTGGCCGCAGGCGTGGCGCACGAAGTGAACACGCCTCTCGCGGTGATTTCAAACTACATCCAAATGCTTGCCAAGCAGATGCCCGAAGGCGACCCGCGGCAATCCATTATCGAAAAGATTGTGAAGCAGACCTTCCGCGCAAGCGAAATCGTCAACAACCTTCTGAATTTTTCGCGCACGGGGCCGAGTGCGCTGGCCGACGTGGACGTCAACAGGGTGGTGGAAGAAACACTTTCGCTGGTCGCCCACCCGCTGAAGACTTCGCAAATCCAGGTCGTGAAGCATCTCACCGGCGGCCTGCCCGCGGTGCGCGGCTCCGCCAACAAGTTGCAGCAGGTTTTCCTGAATCTTTTCCTGAACGCGCGCGATGCCATGCCCACCGGAGGAATCCTGGAAGTCCGTACCGGCGCTCATAACGGCAGCGTGGAAATCGAAGTGGCGGATACGGGCAACGGGATTCCCCGCGATCACATCCATAAGATATTCGACCCGTTTTTCACGACCAAGCCCGGAGGCCGCGGTACCGGCCTCGGTTTGTCCGTCAGCTACGGGATCATCAAAGAACATGCCGGCAAGATCGATGTGCGCTCCGCCCCCGGGCGGGGTACTTCCTTCCATGTCGAATTTCCGGCCGTGAGGAACGCAGTTCATGCCTAAAGGCTCGATACTTGTTATTGACGACGAAGCGGAAATTCGCGAGGGGCTGGAACTTCTTCTGAAAACCGAGGGGTATCAGGTCACTATGGCGGATACTGGCCAGTCCGGACTTTTGCGCCTGGGGGAACAGCCCTACGACCTGCTGCTGCTGGATGTGAGTTTGCCGGATCGCAACGGCATCGAATTGCTGAAGGACATCCGGCGGCAGGATCCGCATCTGCCGATTGTGCTGATCACCGCTTATGGCTCCATCGAAATGGCGCGCGCTGCATTCAAAAGCGGCGCGATGGACTATATCACCAAGCCCTGGTCCAACGATGAATTGCTGGCGCAGGTGGCGCAAGCCGTCGAAGCGCATCGCCTTCGCGAAGAAAACGTCCAGCTCAAGCGCGCGTTGAAGCAGCGCTTCAATTTTCCGAACATCATCGGCAAAAGCGAAAAGATGCTGACGCTGTTTGACCTGGTCGCGCAGGTGGCGCCTTCCAGGTCAACCGTGCTGATCAGCGGAGAGAGCGGCACAGGAAAGGAGTTGATCGCGAAAGCGATTCATTCCGCTTCGACGCGAGCCGATCGTGCCTTCGTGCCCGTCAACACGGGCTCCATCCCTGTCGACCTTCTGGAATCCCAACTCTTCGGCCATGTGAAAGGCGCGTTCACCAGCGCTGTTGCCTCCAAAAAAGGCCTTTTCGAAGTTGCCGACCAGGGAACAATTTTCTTCGACGAAATCGCCACGGTCAGCCCGGAGACCCAGGCCAAACTTCTGCGCGTGATTCAGGAGCGCGAATTCATGCGCCTGGGCGGCACGGAACAGCTCAAGGTGGACGTTCGCATCGTTGCCGCCTCCAACATCGATCTCCTCTCACTGGTGAAAGAGGGAAGATTCCGCGAAGACCTTTATCATCGCCTCAACGTCATCCACCTTCATCTGCCCCCGCTCCGCGACCGGCGCGAAGATATCCCGATGCTGCTGGCGCATTTCCTGGAGCGTTTCTGCACGGAAAACACCAAGCCCTTGCGCTCGTTCACGCCGTCCGCCATGAAACTCCTGATGGATTACGACTGGCCGGGAAACGTCCGCGAACTCGAAAATGTGGTGGAGCGCGCCGTGGTGCTTTCCACACAGGAACGCGTGGACGTTGATCTTTTGCCGGAATCCGTGCGCAGCAAGGAGATCGTCCGCGGCGTCCGCTTGCAGCTTTCAGAGTTTCTGCCGCCGCTCCCGGGCGAAGCCGGTTCTCGAACCGCCGCCGACAGTCCGAACCCGTCGCTCTTCCAGATCATTGACGAAGTCGAGCGTCGCATCATTGTGGATATGCTGGAGCGCACCGGTTGGAATCAAACGGAAGCCGCGGAACGTTTTATGATTCCCCTCTCAACTTTGAATCAGAAGATTAAGAGACTCGGAATTGACGTGCGTCGCCGAGGGCGAGTAGAGGAAAGCCAAATCGCATGGTCGGGAAAGTAGGCTGTTCCAATTTGAAACGAAGTTTTTTGCTCTCTGTTTCAATTTATTCTTGCTTCTCCTGTTCCCTCTAGGCACAGTAATTTGCGATGATCCTGCGCCTTTCGGATTCCCTCTCACGAGGCTTGCTCGTCATCGGCTCCCTTATTGTTGCGCTATGGGTGTCTTTCTTCGGTGTGCGCTCCGGAATTGCCGGACTCGCAGCGGATGGCAAATCAATCACTGATCTGCGATGGGCTGTCCGCCTGGAGCCGGGTAATCCTGAATTCTGGTATCGCCTGGGCCACTATCAACAATTCAATCTGGAACAGCCCGATGTCGTGGCTTCGGTTGCGTCTTATCAAAAAGCCGTGGCGCTCAATCCTGGTTATACCGAAGCCTGGCTCGATCTTGGGACCGCTTACGAACTCGACGGAAACAAGGCCGCGGCGCAAGAAGCATTCTCGCGCGCGAAGAAAACCTATCCTGCTTCCGCCGAAGTTGCGTGGCGCTACGGAAACTTTCTGCTACGCGAAGGATCGCTGCCGGAGGCCTTCGCCGAACTCAGGCTTGCCGTGCAGGCGGATCCACGCCGCGCGGGCGCTGTTTTTTCACGCGTCTATCGCGCGGACCCGGACATCGACGCAATCTTGAACGACCTGCTTCCACCTCTCCCGGCGGTGTATATCGACTCGATTGCCGAAGCGGTGGATTCCCAGCAGTTGGCGGTTGCGCAAACGATGTGGATGCGGCTCATGAAGTTGAATCCGCGCCTGCAGCTTTGGCAATTCCACAAATTCGTCGGAGCGTTGCAAGATCATCGGGATTACGACGCCGCCCGCCAGGTTTGGGATCAGGGCACGTCCACGATGAACCTGCCGCCGCTGATCCAGCCAAGGGATTCGGTCCTCTGGGATCCAAGCTTCGAGTCCGGCATCAGCAATTTTTCCTTCGCCTGGTTTTTTCGCTCACTGGTGGAGGGCGTGCATACCGAACTTGACACAGCCGAAAAGCTTTCCGGAAAGCAGTCGCTCCGTCTGACCTTTGACGGAAAGCACAACCCCGGTGAGGATGTGGCGTGTGCCTTGGGCGCCGTCACCCCGGGAACGAAATATCTTTTTTCCGGCTGGGTGAAAACAAAAGACCTCACAGGCGACCAGGGAATCAGATTCCACCTCAAGTCCGTTGGAAATGGCCAGATTCCGATGGCCACCACCAGAGCGATCCTTGGAACCACGCCATGGACGTCCGTTGAGCAGGTTTGGACGGCCGGGCCCGATGTACATGGCGTGGAGGTGTGCATCAGCCGGGAGCCCAGTACAAATCCGGACATTCATATTTCGGGCGACGCCTGGGTGGATGATGTCACTCTGGTGCCGAAGGCTGTGGAGCGCCGGCGGCCATGAAAATTTTGCGAGTCGGCATATGCGTACTTCTAAGTTTTGCTGTTTTGGCGTACGGCGGCGTGGAAGAGTGGTCACAAGCAGTCCTCGAAGTGGGTTTTGCTGCACTCCTGGTCATCTGGGCGCTGCGCACGTATGCCTGGAAGCAGGAAGTGATCGCGATTTCTCCCCTGCTTCCACCGCTTGTGGCCTTCGCCCTGGTGGCGCTGGTCCAGTTGATTTTCCACCGGACCGCGTCGGTGTACGACACGCGCATGCAGTTACAGTTGCTGGTCGCCTGCCTGATCCTTCTGGTTCTGTTGCCACAGGCCTACTACCGCATGAACCACTGGAGAGGCTTGCTGTGGTTTCTGATGTCGCTCGGTTTCTTTGTGTCGGTGTTCGGAATTCTGCAGCACTTAACCTTCAATGGGAAACTCTACTGGTTTCGGGTGATGCGTTACGGCGGATTTCCCTTTGGGCCGTACGTGAATCGAAATCACTTCGCGGGATTCGCGGAAATTCTAATTCCCGTGGCTCTGGTGCCGCTGGTATTGGGAAAAGTAAGGCGGGAACGCCTGTTTTTGGTGGGTTTGTTCGCTTTAGTTCCGATCGTGGCGTTGTTGTTATCCGCTTCCCGTGGGGGCATCGTAAGCTTCGCGGTGCAGATGGTGATTCTATTTTCGCTCTTGGTGGTACGGCGCCTTCAGAGCAAGTACATGTTGGTCGGCGGAGTTCTGGTCCTCTGCGCAATCCTGGCGGTTTCCTGGATCGGCGTCCAGCAGGTATTGCAGCGGTTCTCCAATTACGAGACGCTGGACGTTTCCATGGGCAAAAGAGCGTCCATGCGCCATGACACCTGGCGGATCTTTCTGGATCACCCGATCCTGGGAACTGGCCTGGGGACGCTGCAAATGGTGTTTCCTCCCTACGAGTCCCTCTACGACGCAAAGATTGTGAACCATTCGCACAACGACTATGTGGAAGCACTCGCGGAAACAGGGGCTATTGGCGGGATAGGTTGTCTCTGGTTCCTGGGGATTCTATTTGTGGAGTCGATCAAAGGGCTGAAGGATCTGGGAAGTTCGTTTGGGGCGGCACTGAACTTGTCAGGGCTTGTTGGTTGCTGTGGGCTTTTGGTTCATAGCTTAGTAGACTTTAATCTTCACATCCCGGCGAACGCCCTATTATTTTTCGTGTCGGCCCACATGGCAACAGCCCGCCTGCAGACGTCGACTCCAGGAACGCCGGAAAGCTCCCCGCCCCGCCGGAAAGTGCGAAAAGTAGAAGCAAGTTAATGGTGTCAGACTGTATAATGCGGTCGGGGGGTCACCCATACTGATGGTCCCATATTCAACCATGGGACGGCGCTGCCTCTTTCTCTGCGTCGTTGCCGCAGGTTTCTTCACCGTGCCTTCCATTGCGCGGGCCCAGCAGGGTGTCACAGTCGGTGAAACGCCCCAACAAATAAATGATCGCATTCGAACTCTCACGATGGGCTCAAGGAATTCCGCGTCCCACGACTACGTGATCGGCAGCGGCGACCTGCTGGACATTTCAGTCTTCGATGTTCCGGAACTTTCGAAAGAAGTACGGGTAAGCCAGTCCGGCACGATCAGCATTCCCCTCATTCCTGTTCGTCTCCGAGTTGCAGGGTTAAGCGAAACACAAGCGGAAGAAAAAATTGCTGAACTCCTGGAAGCCAATGGCCTGGTCTCGCATCCCGAGGTTGGCGTTGCAGTGAAAGAGCACCGCAGCCAGCCGATCACCGTGGTCGGAGCGATTCAGCACCCCATGGTTTATCAAGCCGACCGCGATGTTACCTTACTGGAGGTTCTTGCCGAAGCGGGTGGCATCTCCAACGATGCCGGGGACACCGTCATCGTGACTCGCCGCCGGTCCTTCAGTTTGGTTGAAGTTGCCAATCCGCAAACCGCTCCCACGACTGCTGCGCCCGGCTCCGGGGAGCCGCCGCCACTCGATCCACCGGCCAAAGCTGACTCTGCGGAGAAGAAAGCAGAGGCTGCTCCAAATACGCCGGCCTTTCCCTCCGCCGAAGAGTTGGCGCATGCGAATCCGCAGATGCCGTCCGCGACTACGGAGGCGAATTCCAGTCCCTCAAGTCCGGACTCCACTTCCATCACAATCAATTTGAATGATCTGCTGGAGACCGGCGACACGCGCAACAACATTCTGCTGCACGCCGGCGACGTGGTCACCGTGCCGCATGCGGGCATTGTTTATGTCCTGGGCGCAGTCACTCGTCCGGGCGGGTTTGTCGTTTCCAACGACCGCACACAGCTTACAACCATGAAAGTGCTTTCGCTCGCTGGCGGGCTCACGAATATTGCCAAGATCCAGCACGCGGTCATCATCCACAGAGACGACACCGGCAAACAGACTGAGACACAAGTGGACTTGAAGAAGGTGCTGAGCCGGCAGTCCGAGGACATCACCATGCACCCCAGCGATATTCTTTTTATTCCCGATGACCGGACCAAGCAAGCTTTGATTAAGACGGCGGAGATTGCCGTGGGCGTCGCCGCAGGTGTGGCGGTTGTCCGGCTGGCGTACCACTAAGAACACACTATGATCGAAGATTCAAAGCTGATTCCACGAACTCCAGGAAGCAACGGGTCGGTCGAGGTGATTTCCACGTCGACGCGCGTACCGGCGGTTGATTTGTCTCCACGAGAGCCGCACCTTTACGACTACCTGCTGATTCTTCGCAAGCACCAGTGGCTGATCCTGTCGTTCCTGCTGACCGTGGTGACCGTCGTGAGCATCGCCACGTTTCGCATGCGACCGGTTTATATCGCCAAGGCCACCATTGAGATCGATCGCGAGAACAACAACATTCTGCCGTTTCAGGGCACTGATCCTTACGATTCCATGATGGATCTCGACAACTATATCGAGACCCAATCCAAGGTTCTCACCAGCGAAACCCTGGCGCTGCAAACCATTCGCAATACCGGCCTGGCCGCGAACCCTGAATTCTCGGCCGGCGGTATTCCTTCCGAAGCCATCGCAACCGGCTCGCTTGCGAACCAGAAGCGTCCACCGGAAGTCGCCGCATTCCTGGGCAGCCTGAGCGTGAAGCGCATTCCGAGCAGTCGTCTGATGGAAGTAAGCTATGAATCCACGGACCCCGTGCTGGCGGCCCGCATTCTCAACGCCCACCTCGAAAATTACAAAGCCCAGAATATTCAGAGCCGGTACGAAGCGACACTCGAAGCAACCCGTTTTCTCACTTCGCAGCTTAACGAACTCAAGCTCACGGTGAAGCAATCCGAAGACGCCCGCATCAATTACGAGCGGCAGAACCAGATTTGGAGCGTCGACGACAAGTCCAACATTACCAGTCAGCGGCTGGCGGATCTGGATAAGCAGCTCACCGACGCGCAAGGCGAAACCCTGAAAAAGCAGGCGCTCTACGAGTATGCGAAGGCAGGCGATATTGATGCCGTGCCGGAAATTCGCGGCGATCCCCTTTTGCAGGATTTGCAGAAAAAACGGGCGGACCTTGCCGTTCAATATACCGAAGCCCTCAACCAGTACGGCCCTAACTTTCCCAAAGTGCAGCGTTTGCAGGCGCAAATGAAGGAAGTGGACGATCAGATTGCCCGCGAAAGTAAAGGCATCGTCCTCCAGCTTGAGAGCGACTACCGCGAAGCGAAACAGCGTGAAGGACTCATCCGCCAGGCTCTCGAACTGCAGAAAGCCGAAACCAACAACATGGCCGAAAAAATGGTCCAGTACAATATTCTCAAACGAGAGTCCGAAGCGGACAAAACGCTCTATGAGGGTTTGTTGACCAAGCTGAAGGAAGCGGGCATTTCCGAGGGACTGAAATCTTCCAACCTTCGTGTTGTTGACCCGGCCATGATTCCGTCTTTTCCCGCACGGCCCGCGAAGGCCCGCAACATTGCGCTCGCTTTCCTGGTCGGGCTGGTCGGAGGCATCGGCTTGGCGCTCCTGCGCGAGTACCTCGACAACACAGTAAAGACTCCCGACGACATCGAAACGCTTACGCGGTTGCCCAGCCTTGCCGTCGTGCCCGCTTTTGGGGATAGCGCGGGCCGCAACCGTCGAATGGGAATATTTGGCGGCGCTTCGACGAATGGTCATGAGAAGCGCATTGAGCTCGTGGCGCAACATCTCCCGAAATCTCAGATGTCAGAAGCGTTCCGCGCGCTCCGAACCGCGCTTCTGCTCTCTCAACCGGACCACCCGCCTCAGGTCATCCTGGTGACCAGCGCCCTCCCGCGAGAAGGCAAAACCACGGCAGCCGCCAATCTGGCCGTTACTTTGGCCCAACTCGGCGACAAGACCGTCCTGGTGGATGCCGACCTTCGTAAACCTGGTGTTGGAAGATTGCTGAATCTTGGCACCGGCAAGTACGCCGGCTTGAGTTCTTATCTGGCTGGCGTTTCGACTCTGGATCTGGTAACCGTACCGCACCCAGCTATTCCGAATCTGGCAGCCATTCCCACGGGTCCTCTGCCGCCGAATCCCGCGGACCTGCTCTCTTCGCATAAACTCGCGGACGCAATTGCTGAACTCCGCACCAAGTACAAATTTGTTGTGATTGACTCGCCGCCGATTATGGCCGCTACCGATGCGGTGATTCTGTCGGTGCAGGCGGACGGCGTGCTGCTCGTGGTGCGCTCCGGAGAAACTCCCAAAGAAGCGTTCACACGCACATGCGACCTGCTGACCAGCGTGAAGAGCCGCTTGCTGGGCGTGGTCCTCAACGCCGTGGATGCCAGCGCTCCGGACTACTACTATTCCTATCGATATTATCCCTATTCCTATGGCTATGGCCCCCAGGAAGCTTTGGAAATGGGTCACGAAGAAGCTCCCGAGCACGTTCCATCCAAGCCCTCGGATCTGGACGATTCGGACAAACTCTAGGAGGTGTTGTGCGATATCTGATCACGGGCGGCGCTGGATTCATCGGTTCCCATCTTGCCGAGCGATTGCTGGAAAAAGGCGAGCAAGTGGTGCTGCTCGATAATCTTTCCACTGGCAGCATGGAGAATATTCGCCACCTGAAAGGCTCTGACCGGCTCGAATATCACCTCGACGGAATCGAAAACCGGCAAATCCTGGCGGAGTTGGTGGATGACGCCGACGTTATCGTTCACCTGGCGGCCGCGGTCGGCGTGAAACTCATTGTCGAAAGCCCGGTCCGCACGATTGAAACCAACGTCAACGGGACCCAGCTGATTCTGGAAGCCGCCTCTAAGAAGAAAAAGCTCGTTTTGATTGCCTCCACGTCTGAAGTCTACGGGAAAAATACCAATGTGCCGTTTCACGAAGATGCGGACCTGGTGCTCGGCCCCACCACGAAGGGGCGCTGGAGCTATGCCGCATCCAAGGCGCTCGACGAATTTTTGGCTCTTTCCTACTGGAAAGAAAAGAAGCAGCCGGTAATCGTCGTTCGTTTTTTCAACACGGTGGGCCCGCGGCAGACCGGGCGCTATGGGATGGTTCTCCCTAACTTCGTGAAGCGGGCGCTCGATGGAGAACCCATCGAAGTTTACGGCAATGGCCAGCAGTCCCGCTGCTTCTGCGACGTCCGGGACACCGTGGAAGCGCTGCTCCGCTTGATGCCCTTGGACCGCGCAGTGGGCGAAGTGATCAATATTGGCAACACGGAAGAAGTCACGATCGAGAATCTCGCCAAAATCGTGAAGCACCGCACGGGAAGTGATTCTCCCATCAAGTTTGTGCCATACGACAAGGCCTACGAGCCAGGTTTTGAAGACATGATGCGGCGCGTGCCTTCCATCGAGAAACTGCATGCCTTAACGGGTTTTCGTCCTCAGACAAATCTTGCTGATATCATTGACCGGGTTTCGGCATATTTCCGGCAAAA
>Ga0137412_10000572_pt1 | contig 26528 bp, 25 predicted proteins | sample CZODoug2_1_16fun_FD_122160 | JGI IMG/M metagenome (GOLD analysis project Ga0137412, IMG submission 122160) | Vadose zone soil fungal communities from Angelo Coast Range Reserve, California, USA - CZODoug2_1_16fungal (Hybrid Assembly) | ecosystem: Environmental > Terrestrial > Soil > Vadose zone... | reverse complement strand
TTTCGGCACTCAACGGATTCTGCGGCGCACCTCGCGGAGACACCCACCGTCGATTCTGAAGGCCAGTCACTTGAACGCATTCGGAGCTGTGCCCGACGAGATCCGCGGCAAAGCGGTGCGCCGAAGGTTTCTGAGGGCACATCAGAACAGCTGTCGTCACCGGACCGGGGCATGGTGCCCCGGAGGACCCCTGGTGAAAGGCGTTCCGGATGACTGCCTGCCCGATCCCGGGTCCGGCGCCAGCTCCTCGTCCTCATCGTCCGTCCCGCCGGCCACGGCCCGGGCCGCGAATCCAGCGGGCACATAGTTCCCGGCGCAACGCGCCGCAGTGGCGAAGGCTCGCGCGGCGGGCAGGTCGTACACCTCCGCGTCGAGGGTCGCGGTGTCGAGGTCGTGGTGTTCGGCGAGCAGGCCCGGCAGAGGTCGTGGTAAAGCTCGAACTCGGGTGGCATCATGACGTGCGGTCGTCGGAGGTGGAGCCGTGTTCAATCCGTACCGCGCCGTCCTTCTGCGCTGGGCCACGCACAAGTCCTACATCCCGTTCGTGACGTTCCTGGGGATGCCGATGGACAAGCTCACTCGGCACACCGGACATCCCTTTTCGTCGGTCGGCACCGGACTGCCGACCGTGCACCTGACCACGACCGGCCGCAAAACCGGCCAGCAGCGCACCGTACCGGTGTTCGGCCTGGACATCGGTTCCGGTGTCGCGCTCATCAACAGCAACTTCGGCAAGGACTCCCCGCCGGGTTGGTACTTCAACCTGGTGGCGGACCCGCACTGCCGGTTGCAGCGCGGCCGAGATCTGAGCGAGTGCGAGGCCCGCGCGGCCACCGCAGAGGAACGTGCCGAGATCTGGCGCAAGGCGGTGGTGGTTTATCCCGCATGGGAAACCTACCGGCGTCGGACGGAGCGTGAGTTCGACATCTTTGTGCTCGAACCCCGCTGACGCTCGACGCGAAAGCCAGACCACATGCATCGACCTAGCAGTGACTATCCGTCAGCTCACGTCGATCGCCGAGCACAGTGACGAATATTTACCGTCAGAATTTCTGACGGCACAGAACAAGATTCGCAGCCGGGGGCTGCCATGTGTCGCGAAGGCGACAGACAGCACACCACCCCGGGTGTTCGCTGTGCTCCGACTGCACGACACGCACTGAGCGGAGGGCCGAGATGAGCGCAGGCAATCTCAAGCCCAGCACCTCCCTCGATCGAAGCAGTACCAGCCGTCAGCCCGGCCATAAGTAAGCACTACTGACACAGCGTCATTTCCCTCTATCGCGATTGGAGACCGCCATGCGCATCCCCACCGCTGTGGTCGCCGCCGGTTCCATCGGCGTGCTGCTCGCCATGACATTCCCCGGGTCCGCGTCGGCCGCGACGGCGCACCGAATCGCCGGGACGGCAACGATCGGGTTCACCAGCGAGGACCTCGGCGCCAAAGGACTCACGCCGGGCGACCGGCTGTCCTACACCGTCAGGACGACCGACAAGGCCGGCAAGAAGATCGGCGACGGTGGCGGTGACTGCGTCCTGGTCTCCGGCCACGACGAGAAACACGCCCTGTACCAATGCACCGAGACCGACCGTTTCGGCGCCGCCACGCTGACCGTCACCGGCCTCTACGACGCCGGCGCTACCGGCCGCCAGCACTGGTCCATCACCGGCGGCACCGGCCGGTACGAAAACGCCCACGGCGTCGAGGACTTCAAGGCTTTGACCGCCAACACCTTCGACGCGCTGTTCCGCTTCTCCACCTGAGCCCGGGGCTTGGGTTATGCGAAACCGTGGTACTTGCGGCGCGCTGACGGCCGGGCGGCCCGACGGGCCACGAGCGGATGTGGAGCGCGTAACTGACGTCACCTCACATTCCATCGCCCACGCACCCCGGTTGACCCCTAGTCACCGTTTCAACGTCGTGACCATGACACTCAGCGAGGCGGACGGCGTCATCACGAACCTGCTCAACGTCGAAGGAACAGCTGACGGCTTCGGCGCGGTGGTTGGCACCGTCACCGTCCCAAGCCGGGCCGGTGACACGTCCGGGACCTACAGCTTCGTGCTGGTGAACTTCCCGGAAACCGGCGACGGGATCACCGCGTCCGGCAGCGGTGAGTGGTCGAAACTCGCCTGGGACCGCTTCTCAACGGCAGGGTCGAGCACGGTCTCCAGTGGTGAGGCGCTCAAGCACGAAGGCCAGTTCGACTTCTCTGCCCGGACCTGGTCCGGCACGTTCGCCTGAGGACGGGAATCGTGGGGGGGACCCGGACCGCCCCCACGACCGACCGATCGACATCTCGCCAATGAATCCCCGGCGAGCAGCGCCGGTCAAAGTGGAGCCCCCTGCCGCAGCGCGCCTATATGTATGATCATCCATATGGATGGCGAACTGGGACGCGCGCTGCGGGAAGCGCGGTCGAGCGCTGGGCTGTACCAGGGTGAGGTCGCCACGCACGCCCGGGTGGATCAGCCGATGGTCTCCCTGTATGAGCGGGGCAGGCGCGAGCCGACCTGGCCGACGTTCATCCGTTTGCTGCGCGCGACGGGGGCCGTGGCAGATGTGCGGGTTCGTCAACTCCCGGCGCAGCCCGGGGCATTGAGCCTGGCGGACCTGGCGGAACATCTGGTGGTGGCCGAGACCGACTCGCGCCGCCGGCGTCTGGTCCTGGACTTCATCGGCCGCTACGCCGGCACCGATCCCGGGCGGCGGGCAGCGTTGCTGCTGGTCTGCCCTCGCGGCGTGGGTGACCCACGCTGGGACGCCGTGCTCGGCGCACTCGCTGAGCACCTCGCCTTCCATGACGCCGTCGATGCACCCGACTGGTGCACGCAGCCGCACCGGTTCCTCGACCGTCCTTGGTTCTGGGTCGACCTCCCGTCGGTGCGCCGGCACGCCCTTTCCGGTGCACCGACGGCGTTCCGTCGGCGCAACGTGTGGATCGATCGCTCGGACCTGGAGCGGGTGTGAGCCCGGGCACCGCCGGCGGGCCGCTGCTGTCGCGCCGGCGTCTGCTCGACGCACTCGGGCGCCTCGGTGACCACCTGCGCATCGCCGGAGTCGTGGCCGACCTGCACATCGTCGGGGGCGCCGTCATGGTCACCGAGTACGAGGCACGCGATGCCACCGCCGACGTCTACGCCTTCGACTACCAGCCCCACGGCGCCGTCGAACGTGCGGCGCGACTGGTCGCCGAGGAGATGGACATGCCGCAGTCCTGGCTGAACCAGCAGGCCAGCGCGTACGTCCCGCGAGGAGCGGACTGGCGGCGGAGCCACACCTTCGACCATCCGAACCTGCACCTGTACGCGATCGCCCCGAAGCACCTGCTGGCCATGAAGATTCAGGCGGGCCGCCCGACCGACGCCGAGGACATCTCGACCCTGTGCCGCGAGCTGGGAATCACCACGTTCGCCGAGGTCGAGCGAGTGACCCGCGAGGCCTATCCCGATGACGAGCCTTCGCCGAGAGGCTTGGACCTGGCCCGGGACATCCTCGGCCGCTGAGTTCAGCTTCCCAAGCTGACAGTGCGGGTTTGATTCCCGCTACCCGCTCCACCGTAAGTCGGTCTCTGACCTGATCGCCCGTTGTGCCAGGTGGCCACTCACGGCAGGCTGACGTCGATATCCCCCGATCGGGTGACGTTCAGGCGGGGGCGCGCTGATGACCTTGGGACATGACGCTTCGCATGGACAGGCACGAATGGCGCGGCACCGCAACCGGCCGACCGACCGGCACGGTGAGCTTCGTGCTCGGCGATGTGGTGGGGTCGACCCGGCTGTGGGAGAAGCACCCCGATTCGATGCCTGGGGTGTTGGCGCGGTTGGACGCGCTGGTGGCCGAGCACACGCTGGCGCGGTCCGGTCACCGCCCGCCGGAGCAGGGCGAGGGAGACAATTTCGTCGCTGCGTTCGCCGACGCCACCGCGGCGGTCGCGTTCGCCGCGGACCTGCAGGCCGCACTGTGTGCCGAGGCCTGGCCGGACGACCTACCGGTCGCACTGCGGATGGCCGTGCACAACGGGGCGGCGCAGGACCGTGACGGTGGCCGCTACATGGGCGAGACGCTCAACCGCTGCGCCCGACTGCGTGCCCTGGCCCACGGCGGACAGGTGCTGGTCTCCGGAGCGGCCACCGCGCTGGTCGCCGAGCATCTGGCCGGACCGGTGTTCCTGCGCGACCTCGGCGCACACCAGTTGCGCGACCTGTCCCAACCGGAGCGGGTCGCCCAGTTGTGCGGTCCCGGCCTGCCGTTCGAGTTCCCGCCGCTGCGTTCGCTCAATCGGGCGCTGACCAATCTGCCCGCGCAGGTGACCAGCTTCGTCGGCCGGGCGGGGGAATTGGCCGAGACGACGCTGCTGCTGGGCGACCGTCGGCACGTCACGTTGGCCGGTGCCGGTGGGTGCGGCAAGACCCGCCTGGCGGTGCAGTTGGGCGCGGAGGTGTTGGACAACTTCCCGGACGGGGTGTGGTTCGCCGACCTCGCTCCGTTGAACGACCCGGACCTCGTGGCCGGCACGGTGGCCGCGGTGGCCGGTGTCGCGGAGGTGCCCGGGCAACCGATCCTGGACACCCTCGCCGACCGATTCACTGACGCGATTGCGCTGTTGGTGCTGGACAACTGCGAACATCTGCTGGACGGCGCCGCCGTGGTGGCGGAGAGGCTGCTGGCGAATTGCACCGGAGTGCGGGTGCTGGCCACCAGCCGGGAGCCCCTGGGCACCGCGGGTGAGACCACCTACCGGATCCCGTCGCTGGGACTGCCCACCGGCCCGGATGACGTCGGGTGCGAGTCGGTCGCGTTGTTCACCGACCGGGCCGCGCTGGCTCGACCGACCATGCGGATCGGCGCCGAGGAACTCGCGGCGATCACCACCATCTGCACCCGGTTGGACGGCATCCCGCTGGCGATCGAGCTGGCCGCCGCCCGCTGCCGTTCCATGACGCCCACTCAGATCGCCGACCGGCTTGCCGATCACTTCGGGTTGCTCAGCGGCGGCAGTCGCCGCGCACTGCCGCGGCACCGCGCGCTGGAAGCGTCGGTCGAGTGGAGCTACGGCTTTCTCACCGACAACGAACGTGCCCTGCTGCGTCGGCTGTCGGTATTCGCGGGCGGATTCAGCCTCGCCGCCGCCGAGGCCGTCGGGGTCGACGATGAAGCGGACTCCTGGGCGGTGATCGATCGACTGGCCGGCCTGGTGGACAAGTCGCTGGTACTGCAGAACGACGACGGTCGGTACCGACTGCTGGAAACCATCCGCCAGTTCGCCGAGACCCGCATGGCCGCAGCGGGCGAGGCACCGGGCGCCCAACGGCGCCATGCCGAGCACTACGCGACGGTGACGGCAGCGTCCGAGGCCGGCCTGTACGGCGCGGAGGTTGTGTCGACCCGACTCGGGCTGCAGGCAGAGATCGACAACCTCCGCGCCGCGCTCGATTGGGCGGAGTCGGCGGGCCGGATCGACCTGGCGCTGAGCTTGATGGTGACCGCAGATGTGTTCTGGCAACGTCAGTTGGCCGAGGCCACCGAGCGAATGACCAGACTGCTGGCAGAGCCTTCCGCCACACCGCACTGGCGGATGTACGGGTTGGCCGCCGCCGCCGAACTCGGGTGCCTGCGCGGCGACGCGGTGGGTCTGCAGTCGTGCACCGAACAAGGATTGGCTCTGATCGACGAGGACACCGATCCGGTGCTCCGCGGTTGGCTCCAGGAGTTGTCCGGCTGGGTTCGCTTCTTCCTGGGCCAGGAGGGGGCCGAGGAGGCCGCCCGCGCCGGCATCGAGTTGTTGCGCGGCTGCGACAATCGCCGGGCGGAGTACTACGTGATCGACGCGTTGTGGGCGGTGGGGCTGAGCGCGGTCGGCCGGGGGCGGACCACCAGCGGCTTCGCCGCGTTCACCGAAGCGGTCAGCGGGGCAAACCTGACCGGTGGCACGATCGGCCTGGGCCGCAGCACCCTGTTCTCGGGTGTGATGGAGGCGATATTCGGCCGGTTCGTAGCCGCCCGGGAGCTGCTGAGCATCGGCACCCCGCTGCTCATGGAGTGCGACGACGAGTTCCGCTTCATCGGGGCCGGCGGCGAGGCCCTGGCCGAAGGTCTCACCGGCCGGAACCCGGAAGCCGTTGCGCGGCTGCGATCGACGCTGGAAGAGGCCCGTCGCGAGCAACAGTTCACGGCCGTGGCCTGGGGGGAATGGGCCCTGGCGCTGCTCGAGACCCGCGGGTACGGCTCCGGGGCGTGGCGGGAGCCGGTCGAAGCCGCCGAGACGTGGATGCGCGCCACCGGGTTCGTGTGGGGCGCTCCGTGGGCGAAGGCCTTGGCCGCGGAGAACCTGGTGGCCGAGGGCGATCTTGGCGCGGCTCGCGTCGCGGCAGGAGAGGCGTTGGCCGAGGTCGAATCCCACCTGTACGCGGGGTTGGCACGTGGCCCGGTCGAACTCGCGTTGGCCTGCGTGACGCGCGCCGAAGGTGATCCGGTCACCGCGGAGCAGATCGGCCATCGCGCACTGGGGACATTGGCCGAGGCCGGACTGGTGCTGCAACAGGTTGAGGCGCTGGAACTGCTTGCGGGTCTGGCGGTCGAGCAAGGAAGTCCGGCCGAGGCGGCGCGTTTGTTGGCGGCCGCGACGACCGCGCGTACCGACCTGGAATTCCCCGTCGCACCTGCGCAAGAGGCACGCCGCGCCGCCGACCTCGACCTGGTCCGGGCCGCGCTTTCCGCCGATGAACTCGCCGCCGCCGAGACCGAGGGCTCGGCGATGACCCTGGCCGAGGCGAGCAGCTATGCCGCCCGCGGCCGCGGCCCCCGCCGACGCCCCGCGACCGGATGGCACAGTCTGACGCCGACCGAGGCCGAGGTCGTCGCGCTGGTCGCCGAGGGCCTGACCAACCCTCAGATCGCCGCCAAGCTGTTCATCTCCGCCGAGACGGCCAAGACTCACGTCTCCCACCTGCTGACCAAACTCGGCGCGGCCAACCGCACCGAACTGGCCACGCTCGTCGCGCACCGACCGTAGGCACGTCGTCCGGTGACGGCGTCGCCGGGCTCCACAGCTGCAGTGCCCACCAGACAAGGAGATCCGCCATGCCCTCGAAGATCCGAACCTCCGCGGCAGTATTCGCCGGCGTCCTGACCACCGCCGGGATCTGGTCCCTCGGTAGTGCCACCGGGGCCGGCGCCGCCGGGGAGCAGGCGGGAGGCGTTGGCCACCTGACCTTCTTCATCCACGACACGAAGCAGGCGACCGTCGACTCCCCGCCGCACGGTTCCAGCCAGGGCGACCTGTTCGCCTACCACGGGCTGGTCTACGACAAGAAGGGCGGCAAGAAGATCGGCCGCTTCGGCGGTGCCTGCGTGCAACTCGACGCCGCCGGTGGCGCGCCCTCGGACTCGTCGTGCAGCGTGGACTACATACTGCCCGGCGGGCAGCTGCACACCGAGGTCTTCGGCGCGAACGACTTCCTGTTCAGCGGCAAGCCATTCCCGTTCAGCATCCTGGGCGGCACCGGGAAGTACCGCGGCGCCCGGGGCGAGGGCACGATGAGCATCCCGGTCGGCGTCAAGGACCAGACCGACGGCTACGTGACGATCAACCCGGCCTGACCCGAAAGGAATCCACCGATGTCGATGGCAATGAGCGCACCCGAACGCCAAGAGTTCCTCGCCGCGCCGCACGTCGGGGTGCTGGCGGTGGAGCGGCCGGGACGGGCGCCGCTGGCGGTCCCGGTCTGGTACGGCTACGAGCCGGGCGGCGAGGTTCTGGTGTGGTCCTACCCCGGTGCGAAAGAGCAGCTGATCCGCGCGTCCGGCCGGTTCACGCTGACCGCACAGTCGGCGGAGTGGCCGTACAAGTACGTGAGCGTCGAAGGCGCGGTGGTGGCGACCGAGGCGCCCGCGCCACTGGACGTGGCCATCGCGATCTCGGCGCACTACCTCGGCGAGGCCGAGGGCCGCGAGTTCGCCGAGGGGTGCCACCAGCCCGACCAGGTGCTGTTCCGCATGCGCCCGGAACGGTGGCTGAGCGCGGACTTCTCGCAGTACGGCTCGGTCGTCGAGGCGGCGGCCGCACCTCTTGGGGGCACTTCCACCTGAGGCGGACAGGAGGGGGCGGCCAAGACCCCGATCGCGGGGCGAAGCGTCCCTACAACGACACCGATAACGCCCTCAATAATTGAATTTCCGACCATGTCGGACGGCTCGTAAACCCTCGGAAAAGCTGCGCCTGCGCATCCTTCCGGCTGCCTACGGTTCACCAAGATCATGCCGAACCCGGGGGGTAGCGCCGTGCACCATCTCGTCACGCGCCGGCGGCTGGGCGCGATCGCGCTCGTCGCTGGGATCACCGCCTCATCCTGGATTCACGCACCCGCTGCCACCGCCGTCATCCACGCGAAAAGCGATAACCCGGGCGCCCCGTGGGCCGCCCTCATCGAGTACAAACCCAACGGTCATACGCCGGAGGAAATCTGCTCCGGCGCGCTCGTCGCCCGCACGTGGGTGCTGACCGCAGCCCACTGCGTCATCGATTACAGCGTGGTCAACCACCAGCTCCGCTACACCAAACGACCGGCGAAGACATTCGGCATCTACTTCGGGTCCCGGGGCGACGACGGAAAGCAATACCGGGCCGCGGACATCACCATCGGCAACATCGCCCTGTCCGAGCAGGGCTTCGAACACTTCGACAACGACGTGGCCCTGATCCACCTGACCAAGGCAACCTCGCGCGACCCGTTGTGGCTGCTGCAGCGACCGGGCCTGGCCACCACCGGACGCACGACCCGTGGCTATGGCTTCGGTGACGCCGACGGAACGAACCAAGGCAACGGCTCGCAGACATTGCGCACGCAGCGCGACACCAACCGACTGCTGCTCAACTGCGCGGGCATCTACGCCAGCACCCACCCCACCTCCGACGGCGTCGCCTGCGCCACACCCAAACAAGTCCTCTCGGGCGCTGACGCGCTCAATGCCGGGTACTCGCTCCTCACCCACGGTGATTCGGGTGCACCGGTGACCCTCGCCCTGGATCACGGGAACCGGGTCGAGGCATTCGTCCTGTCCCTGCAGAGAACCGGCGGGCCCGCCTACGACCTTCTCAACGTCATCAATGTCGGCGAGACCGTGTTCAACCAAGCCACCGCCGCCTGGATACGTCACAAGACCGGAATCCCGGAGGCCATTCCCGGCCACATCGTCCGTGGCCCCTCCGACAAGAAGTGGCTCGTCGACGACGACGGCATCCTGCGGCCCATCACATCCCACTCCGTCATGAGCTGCCTGCGTGATCACCACCGGCCGATCGATCCGCCGCTCAGCAAGCGCAAAATCGCACTCCTGCCCACGTGGACGTCGAAGAAGGCCGCGTGCTGAACTCCCCACCGCGCCAGAGCAACCGTGTGCGGTGCACATCACGGGTTCTTCCACCGCGATAGACGCTGCAGGTCCTGTCCAGCTAGCGCAGCCAGGGGTATCGGGCGGTGTCGGCGCCGGCGTAGTCCGGGTCCAGGTAGATAAACAGCCGCTGGATCTTGCCGTCGCGGATCTCGAAGACGTCGCACCAGCGTCCGCCGTGGGTCACCCCGGCCCGCCAGGGCGTGCCGTCGGCCGTGGTACCCGAGGAGGTTCCCTCGACGACGACGGTGTCTGCGGAGTGCACGAAGTTGAGGTAGGCGTAGTCGTGCGTGATGGCCGACAGGATGCCGCCGACGTTCTTGAACGTCTCCTGGATCTCCTCGATGCCGTAGGCGAGTGGACACTTGGGGAAGTACAACTGCGCGTCCTCGGCGAACAGTTCGAAGATGTCGCCGCCGTGGTCGAGCCGCTTGAGGTATTCCAGCGCGACCGACTTGCGCTGTTCATCGGTCATCGTCGTCGTGGTGATCATCGGGACAACTCCGTCGGGTCGTCGGGGCCGGCCAGGTGGAGTACCTGCCGCAGTACGGTCGTCAGCTCGGTGGCGGGATCGACACCAGGGTGCTCCGCCCGCCAGGCGATGTGCTGGTCGGGTCTGATCAGCAGTGCTCCCGCATCGCCGATCTCGCGCACTACGGCCCATTCGCCGTACACGTCGTCGTAGTCGCAGCGCGCGCCGACCCGGTAGACGGGCAACTCCACGCCGAGATCTGCGGCGACCTTCGCGGCCGCTTCCTCCCACGCTTGCCCGTCCATTCCGATGATCAGGCAGTGCCTACCGTGCCCGGCCAGATCCAACGTGGAGATCCGCTGCCGGCCGTGCTGCAGCCAGGCGTGCGGAAGTCGGGCGCCGGGGTGCGTGCTCGGGTGGTGGTAAAGCTCGGGATCGCGGTAAGCCACCGGCCACGGCGTGCCGTCGTCGAGTACGGCCTGCGACGCGTAGCGCTGGTCGAGCTCCACCCCGTGCGCGTTGAACTGGTAGTTCTGCAGCTGGACTGCGGCATCGAGGGCGTCTCGGCGTGCGGCGCCGACCGGCCCCGGTGCGAACAGTTCGCGGACGCTGGCCCAGCCCTCGTCGGCGGACTGGCCCGGGGTGAAGCCGAGCGCCTGCGAGACCGGCAGCATGTCCGCGACGCTCTGCATCGCCCGGTCGACCACCTGACGCCCGACCGGTTGACGCTCGTCGTGATAGCTGTCCAGCAGCCGCGGCCCAGCTTGCCCGCCCAGCACGAAGGCAAGCTTCCAGGCCAGGTTGAAGGCGTCCTGGATCGAGGTGTTCGTGCCCAGCCCGTTGGCGGGCGGGTGGCGGTGTGCTGCGTCGCCGGCCAGGAACACCCGGCCCCGGCGGTATTCCGTGGCGACGACGTGGTTGATCTGCCACTTGCCGACCGACTTGATGCGCACCTCGACGGCCGGGTCGCCGATGGTCGCCCGGGCTCGTTCGACCAGGGCCTGCTCGGAGATGTCCGGCTCACCTGACGCGGGGTCATACATGAACAGCAGCACCCATTCGGTCCACGGTTTGACGCAGATCCAGGTGCCGGAGCCGACCCAGTAGTCGTTGCCCGGCTGGCACATCCAGTACAGCGTGCCGGGCCGGTGCGCGGTGTAGGCGGTGAGATCCGCCTCGAGCCAGACGTTGACCGAAGCGCCCAGGCCGTGTTCGCCCTGCAGCGGGAAGCCGAGTTGTTCGGCGACCGTGCTGCGCCCGCCGTCGGCCCCGACCGCGTACTTCGCGCGGATGCGGTACTGCTCGTCGGTGCTGCGGTCGCGGACGATCGCCTCGACCCGGTCGGTGTCCTGCGAGATCGCGATCAGCTCGGTCGCGAAGCGCAGGTCGGCCCCCCGCTCGGTGGCGGCCTGCCGGATGATGGGTTCCATGAGGTGTTGCGGCAGGTTGCACATCGCGGACGGGCTGGCCGCGAGGTAGTCGCCGTGGCGTTGCACGCCGGTTCCCCAGGTCATCAGCCGGGCGATCTCCTGCCCGGCGAAGCTGGTCGCCCAGACGTTGTGGCCCATCAGCTCGTTCGGGGTCGCCGCGGCCCGGATGTCGTCCTCGATGCCGAGGTCGCGGAAGACCTCGACGGTGCGCTGGTTGGTGATGTGCGCGCGTGGCGAGTTGGCGGTGCTGGGGTACTTGGTGACGGTGATCGCGTCCACGCCGTAGGTCGCGAGCAGCGCCGCCGCGGTCAGGCCGGCCGGGCCGGCGCCGACGATCAGGACTTCGGTGTCGATGGTGCGCACGGTGGTCTCCGATGGGGTCAGGCGGTCGCGTGGGCGCCGATCATCAGCTCGGCGAGGTCGTCGGGGTGCAGGAAGGACGGCGGTGGCGGCGGGCCCCAGCTGTAGAGGCCCTGCTTGCCCTCGAAGACCTCGGGCCGCCAGAGCTGGTCGTCGAGGTGGCAGTCCATGTCCGCGTAGTACTCGCTGAAATTGCCCGCGGGATCTTTGAGATACCAGAAGAAGTTGGAGCCCGCGTGATGTCGACCCAAGCCCCATATGTGGCGCTCGGGATGATCTTGCAGCATCGAGGCCGCGCCCCTGCCAACGTCGTCGATGTCGTTGACCTGCCACGACGTGTGGTGCAGATACGTCACCGGCGCGGCAAGCAGAAGCAGGTTGTGATGATCGCTGGAGCAGCGTAGGAAGACGCCCACATCGTTAATGAAATCGCTCGTTTTGAAGCCGAGACCGTCGGTGAAGAATGCTCTGGTGACAGCGAGATCCGTGGTCCCAAGCACGGCATGTCCCAACTTTCGAGGCAAGATCCGCTCGGTACGAAGAACGCCCGGTGCCCGTTCATCCTGTCGTTCGATCCTGCCTGGCCCGTTGTACTTTGTGGCCAGGAACGGGGTCTGGGCCAGTCGAGGAGCGATCTCGAGAGTAGCCCGGACACTAGTGGCCATCTCGGTTGCGGTGACACCGGAATCACTGCGTTCGGCGGCAATTCCGAGCGCCGCGAGTGCGTGGGCGGCACGCGCTACATCATCGAGGTCGTCGACGCCGACCCGGAGCTCGACCAGCCGTCGCGTGGGTGCGTAGACGATTCGCAGCTGGCGACCGCCATCTTGCGTGGCAAACCAGCCGTCGCCAGCGGGACTCAGGCCGAATTCGGCGTAGTAGTCGGACGTCTCGGTCACGTTGGGCACGCCCATGGTGATTGATGTCAAGCGGTGCAGCGACATCTCAGACCTCCGCGTTCACGAATCGGTGCCGGAGTTCACCGATTCCTTCGATATGGCTTACCAGCTCCTCGCCGTGCTTCAGCCACCGTTGCGGGTTCATTCCGAGGCCGACACCCGAGGGAGTTCCGGTGAAGATCACATCACCGGGGAGCAGGGGGAGCGTCGCGGAGAGTTTGGCGACCAGTGCCGGTACGGAATAGATAAGATCCCTGGTCCGGCCCAACTGCACCTGCTCGCCGTCGATCGCGCAGCCCAGCTCCAAGTCGTTCGGGTCGTCGAACTCATCGAGCGTGACGAGCCACGGTCCGATGGGTCCGAAGCGCGGCAGCGACTTTCCGAGGCTGAACTGGGGCGGAGCTGCCGCCATCTGCAGGCTTCGCTCGGATATATCCTGGCCGATGGCGTAACCGGCCACATAGGACAACGCGTCCTCGACCGGCACACCGTAGGCGCGGCGCCCGATTACCGCGACGAGCTCGACCTCCCAGTCGGTGTGCCCTCCGGGTGGCAGCACGATGTCGCCACGATCCCCGGTGATGCAGGAGGGGAATTTCGTGAAGACCGGCGGCTCGCCATCCGGAACGTCAAAGCCGGACTCGTTGGCGTGGGCCGTGTAATTCAAGCCGATGGCGAGGACCTGTCGGGGCGTGGGCGCAGGTGAACCCAATTCCGACGGGTCGAAGCGCTCTCCGGTCCCCAATTGCGCACGGCTTGCCCAGCCCACGAACTCCTCCCACCGCTCGTAGATCGTTTGCGGATCGGCCTCGAACCCACCACTGCTGGCTTTTTCAACATCAACTGCGGTGTCCCCGCGCACGATGGAAAGTCGTCCGGCAATATTTGCGATACGCACGAAATGTGTCCCTTCCACGATGTGGCTCACAGCAGTTTCGGTACAGCTTCCATAAATAACCATAAAGAATGTAGTTGATGGTGGCCCCGCGGTAGCCGCCTGTCAAGCGGCCCTAGGAGCGTCCCCGGCGCCGCCTGACCAGGCTCGACACCGCAACGGCAACGACCAACGCGGCGCCATAGAACACATCCTCGATCCAGCCGCCGATGCCGAGCAATTGAAGGCCCAGGATGCCGCTGGCGAGGAAATAGACGCCAACCATGCTGCCGAGCGGGTTGAACCGGCCAGGCTGGACAACGGCGGTCCCAAGAAAGACGGCGGACAGCGCTGGTAGCAGATAGCCCGGCGAGCTGGAGGCATCGAACCCGCCCAGTCCGGCAGTCAGCAAGATCCCGCCGACGCTGGCGACAAGCGCGCTCGTGACGTACGAAAGAAAGCGAATCTTGTCGACCCGGATGCCAGCGAGACGTGCGACCTCCCGATTCGCACCCACGAACGTCATGTGCCGGCCCAGCGGAGTAAAGGAGACTATGTAGGCGAAGATCAGCGCGATCGCGATGCCGTAGTAAAACGAAAGCGGCAGGCCTAGGACGTTGGTCAACGCGATCTTTCCGAAACCCACACTGAGACCGGAAACCGTCGTAGATTTCGACAGCCACAGGGCGATCCCGACCAGCAAGGTGCTCGAGCCGAGCGTCACGATAAACCCGTCAACACCGACGACCACCACCACGAATGCGTTCACCAGGCCGCACCCGACGCCGATGCCCAGAGCGGCAAGGGATGCCAACGCAATGGGCATCCCGTGCTGGGTGGCAAACACCGGCACCGCGGTCGCCGTCAGGCCCATCACCGAGGAGACCGAAAGGTCGAATTCCCCCACGATGAACGTGCACAGCGCCGCCAGCGCCAAGAACACGAGCGGCTCCTGAGACCCGAATATGCTCTGGAAAGTGGCGACCTGCAGGATCTTGTGCGGCTCTACGGCAATGTAGAACAGCAGCATGAGTGCCCAAATCCCGAGCACCGCAAAACGGTGGACGCCATCCTCGAGGAAAGCCGCCGCAGTGCTCTTCTGCTCAACGGTCGTCGCGGTATCCGGAAGACCCACCGGGGCCGACTCCGAAGCGGCGTTCTCCTCCCGCACGTCGGAGGGGATCTCGAGATCGCGGTGTGAGCGGGTCATTCGTCATGCCCGATCGATGGCAAACCCTGGTAAACGGCCGTCACGACGGCGTCGGGATCAGGTGTCGTCAATTCCTCGGTGATTTCGCCGTCGTGAATGACCAGAACCCGCCGGCAGACGGCGCTGAGGTCGTTGACGTCGTTGGACACGAGAAGGACGGAAGTACCCGATCCGGCGGCAGCGACCACGGCATGCAGCAGATCTTGGCGAGCGGCCACATCGACCCCCTGGGTAGGTTCGTGCAAGATGAGCAGGGACGGCCCTCCTAGGAGCCACTTCCCCAATAAGACTTTCTGCTGATTGCCACCGCTGAGCTTTCCCACCGGCATATTCGGGTCGGCCGGCCGGACGCCGAGATCGCGGATTATTTGCCGGGCTTCGTCACGCTGCCATCGCAGGCCGGTGAACCACGCGTGGCCTCGTCGGCGCACCCGGGGAAGAGAGATGTTCTCGGCCATGCTCAGTCCGACGGCGACGCCGTGAAGCTCGCGACGCGCGGGCACCAGGACGACACCGACCTTTAACAGTGAATGCACGTTGGACCTGGTTAAGTTGATCGTCTTGTCGGCGACCTGAATGGTGCCAGCACTCGCGCGCACCACGCCCGCCAACAGATTCGGCACGTCTTCCCACCCAGAGCCGGCACTTCCGGTGAGCCCGACGATTTCGCCTTGGTATATCTCGAAGTCGACGCTTCGGTCGTCGCGGAGAGTCAATCCCCTAACGGCTACGTGCGGGGTTTCTGCGGTCCGGTGGATGAATGGTGTCAACGGCTCTACGGTGCGTCCAAGCATGAGCCGCGCGATGGCCTGCTCAGAGAGTTCGCTCGTCGAAACACCATCGCCGACGACCACGCCGTCACGAAGGACGGTGACCCGGTCGGCCACCGCCATTACCTCCGGCAGCGAGTGCGCCACGACCAGTACGCTTCCGCCATCGCTAACGGCGTGCCGCAAGGACTTATAGAACGAGGCGGCAGTGTCACTAGAAAGGGCTCTCGTTGCCTCATCGAGAATAATCACCCCACTACCTTCGATCTGAGACCGCAGTGCACGGGCGATCGCCACGTTCGCGCGCTGCTCCGGGACGAGATCCTGAACCAACGTCGAGGGGTCGATGTGCACCTGGAGTCGACCGAGTATTTCGGCGGCCACCCGAGCCTCTCGGCGACGATTGAGTTTACGGGTCCAGGGCGACCGCTTTTCCTGGCCGATGCTGATGTTCTCCGCGACCGACAGGTGCTCGACGAGACCGAGATTTTGGTGGACGATCGATATCCCCGACGCGGCCAGGCTCCCGGGCTTGACCGGCAGGTGAACGGAGTTGCCATCGATCAGCAATTCTCCGCCGCGGTCAGGTGCGTGGTAGCCGGCGATAACCTTGATCAGGGTCGATTTACCGCTACCGTTCTGTCCCACCAACGCGTGGATTTCACCCGGCTCCACCGCGAGGTGCACGTCAGACAGGACGCGGGTGTGGCCGTAGCTTTTGGATAGGTGCCGGATTTCAAGCCGTGCCGCCATGTCCGTGTCCTTTCTCCGTCGTAGTGCGGTATGGGATCGGAACTCGCATTCCGCGAACCCCGCCAGGGATCAGCTGTCGATCTACGCGGCGCCCCAGTTCTTGTAGAACATGTCCTTGAACGACGTCGGCCCGTACAGGCTGTCGATGCCGCCGGCAGTCAGCGACAACCCGGCGAGGTTCGCCGCATCGAAGATACGGATGGGCACGAAAGGCTCCGGATTCACCGGCAGACCGGTCAGCAGACGGAGGGCTCCGTCAGCCTCGTTCCAGCCGATGTAGGAGAAGTCGTAGCCGACATCAGCAGTGACGAAGCGCTTCTGCTGGACCATTTGCAACACACCTAGACTGGCGGTGCCCGTGACGGCCTTGACCTTGTTCGTGAAGTTCGCGCTTTGCACGCCGGACAATGAGTTGGGCACATACGCGTCGGCCTGCAGTTGAAGGAAATTCGTCGATGGATTGCTAATGAGTTTGCTACTCACCGACGTCGCGACGTGGGAAATGTTAGCTGTGTTGAACGGATCCATTACCACTGTGCAACCAGGGCAGTTTTTCGTGAACTCCGCCTTCATCGCGTCGCGTTGGGCCGTCAGGGCCGTTGAGTCCGTGATGTTGACGAAGAGGACGTGCGCCTTGCCGCCGGATTCGGCGATGGTCTCATCCACTGCGACCGTGCCGGCCTTCGCGGAGCTGGTGACACCCGGTTGGAAGGCGATGTCGCTGGTGCTGGCGGGGTTGCCCGGACCAGCACTTCCGACGAGAACGGGAATTTTCGCGGCTTCCAGAGCTAAATAGGCATTAGCCACAAGAGCGTAGGGGATGCCCGAAGAGATTACCGCGGCTGCACCGTTGGCTTTTGCGTTGGTCAGGCACGTCGCCGCCGCCGATGGCAGGAACTTTGGATCGCAGGTTGTCACGTTGATCCCGAGGTGACCAAACGCCGTCTTCAGCGACGCCAATTGCTGCTGAAAGGGCCCGGCTGCGAGACTGATCGGCACGAAGAGAATGGTCTTCCCTTTCAGTGCAGCGATCTTCGAGGCATCCAGCGCAGGGCCCGGACTGGGGTATTTGGTGACGGCGGCGCGATACTGAGCGACGACCCGCTTGGCGTAGTCAAGCCCAGCCGCGGTTCCTCCGCTGCCAGATGTTGACCCCGACGAGGTCGCCGCGCTTCCTGAACTGGAGCATGCGGACAGGAACAGACACAGCGCAGCGACGCTGGCCAGGGTCGCCACGCTGCGACGTCGGACTCGGAGTGAATTGCCGGTAACCGTCGACTGGTGAATGGTCCGGTCCATGAGGTACTCCTAGTTAATGCCGTGAGGCAAAGGGGATGCGCGGGGCGGCGGCAGCCCGCAGATCATTCCCGCATCCAGCGGAATGCGCCGTCGTAAAGCGATTGGACTCGATCGGGCTCGTCGTCGCCGTAGAGACCTTCGCCAACTGACCCACCGACCATGCTCAAGTGATAAGCGAGATACCGGTAGGGCATACGGAACTTGGCAAGTAGCGCGGCGTCGAGCGCGATAGGGGTGCCCGGCACAACTGGGACGAGGGTGTCCCGTTCGTATATGCAGGTAAGAGACCTTATTTGCCAGCCGACCTTTTCTCGATGCACCCGGTAGAGAAGTCGGGTGAAGGAGACCAAATCGGCATCGACACCCTCGAAAACGTCCCGCACCTCAATCGCCGCGGGAAGCTCAAGAACCGCGCGGTCCTGGTAAAGGTGCACCGCCGCTGGAGACAGACGATGCACGGGCCGGATCCCGCGTTCGAAAGTGGCCTGGGAACCGGCCACGAACTCTGCCGGGCTGCCAATAAACCAGCTCACGGTAATGACCGCGTCCGGGTGAAAGCATGCCTGCATCTGCTCCCACCAGCCGCGGTCACGGCCCTGACGTTCGCGCAGCACAAGTTGCGTGATGTCGGTGGTGTCACTCATGGGTTACTCCTACATCGACGGAGGCAGTGGCCGGGGCCTGGCACTGTGCGGTATTGCGTCACCCTTCGGTATCGCCGGCACACCAGCCGAATGCGGCGGCATAAAGCTCGGCGACGCGCTCAGGTTGGTCGTCGCCATAGAGGTCGTCGCGGATGCCAGGTCCCACGATGTGTCCCTTCGGTTGCCGACGTTGCCGCTGATGTCAGGACCGCCTGGTAATTCCACATGTTGATTACGGTGATGTTGCGCTCCGCATCACATCATGTCAATGAGTTGCAGCATATTCTTTATAAAGATTTCCAGCGACTCTGCCTGGTCGATGGGGCGTGCTGGATGAGGACGTCAGGAGGGCGGCGAGGTATTCATCGGAACTGTCCGTACCCGCTGACCGCGGAGTGCGTCAGGAGCTCAACGCCTGAGCCGGGATTCCGCGCCAGCCATGCGCCGCGAGGGTGCTGGCGAGCTCGTCCAGCAGCGCCGGCAGCTCTTCGATCGCCCGAACCGTGCCGAATAGGTAGTTGTCGGGGCGTTCCAGGAACGCTTTGCGTCCGGTTTCGCGGAACCAGAGGTCGTACTCCCCGTCGATGTCGAGATAGGCGCCGGTGCTTGAGCCACGGGAGGCGTGCACGATCTGCACGTTCAGCGCCGCGAGCAATTCTTGCTGTCGGGCGTCGAACAGTTCGGGCGGAACCGCATGCCTGGATACGATCCGCCAACCCGATCGCGGGAACTGGTCGTCCAGGCGAGCCACGCGTCCATCGAGGGCCACCCGCGCCTGCCGGGCCGGGCGCCCGTCCGCCTGCGGCGCGTCGATGGCTCCCGGATGATCGGGTGATCGCACCAGTCCCGCCCTCAACCGTGGGAACAGCGGCGGCCGCGGGCCCGCGCCCGATCTCAGCAGCTCGTCACGTTGCCGCGCTTCTTCCGGGTCGGTGATCAGCACCGTCTCGCCGACCGCGATCGACATGCCGATGATGTCCGCAACGTGCGACGACCGTTCCATCTCGTAGGTGTCAAGGAGCGTGTCGTCGGCTTCGCCGGCAAGCACTGCCGCCAGCTTCCAGGACAGGTTCACGGCATCGCGGACGCCCGACAACATGCCTTGACCCATGAAGGGCGGCATCGTGTGGGCCGCATCGCCTATGAGGAGCACCCTGTTCGAGCGCCATTTCTCGGCGAGCGTGCTCTCGAACGAATACACTGCCCGTCGATTGATCGTGCCTTCCGCCGGCGTGATCCCCCACGGAGCAAGTAACTTCCAGCAGGTCTCGTCGCGCTCGAGAAATTCGCGGGTCTCGCCCTCCATTGCCGCGAACTCCCACCGAGACCACCGGCCACCATTCCACCGTCCGGCCAGCGACGGTCGCTTGATGTCCAGTACCTGATAGACCTCCGGAAGCTGCGGCATATCCCGGTCCGGGTCGTTGTGCTCGAAGTCGACCACGAGGTGATCCATCGCGCGGAACCCGAGATCCGTCCGCGGCACACCGATGGCCGCGCGGACGAAGCTGGCCGCGCCGTCGGCACCAATGACATATGCGGCGTCGACAACGCAGGAGTTAGCGACCGCATCCTCGGTAGCACGGACGGTAATCCGAGCCCGTTCCTCGTCCTGCTCCACACCGAGAGCGGTCACACCCATGAAGACGCCGACGCCCAGCTCACGAGCGCGAACATCGATGATTTCCTCGAGCTCAGGCTGATAGCAGAGGTAGTCGGCCTTCCAGCCGGAGCCATCCTCGCCCAACGTGATCGCGGTGAGGACCTCCATGTCGGCGGTGACCAACTCCCACGACAACATCGGCCGCGCGATCAACTCCACGGCCGCACCGATGCCAAGACGCTGGAACGTACGCATCGTCTCGCCATCGAGGTGGCCGGCTCGGGGAAGCTTGAATCGGTTCGGAAAGCGTTCGACAACAACGACGTCGAGCCCGAGCTGGGCCAGCAGCGCGGCACAGGTCATCCCGACCGGCCCGTACCCTACGATTGCCACGTCGCACGTCAAGCGATCAGGCAATGCTTTAAGGCCATTGCCGCTTGGACCGAACATAGCGGATTTCCTCCGTGTCCAGGGCTCGCTCGGACCGGAGGCGCCCGTGGATCGAATTTCCCATGATTATTACGGAGATATTGCGCCCGACCTCTAGTCTTGTCAAGCGATCCGCGCATATTCTTCATACGGAACTGGACGAGACCGGGAGGATGGTGACTTCGCGTGACGACATCCATCCAGCAGGCTGCGGCCGCGCCGACGAACTGGGCGCGATGGGGGCGAGACGACGAGCTCGGCACCCTGAACTTCATCACCGACGAGAGTCGACAGCGCGGCGTGGCCGAAGCGAAGGCCGGTCGGGTGGTGTCCTTGGCGCTGCCGTTGGACCTCGTGCCGCTCGCCGGTGGTCCGATTCCGTCGGGGGTAAGCGCGATGCCGGCACCGGTCATGCAAATGATGAATTTCACCGGTTCACCTGCGCTCGCATTCACCGATGTCTTGATGTTCAACACGCACAACGTTGCCATGACCCACATCGACGCGCTCGCGCACATCCCGGTCGACGGAAAGGTTTATCCCGGCATCCCGCAGGCCGAGGCGATTGTCGGCGGTACGGTTAAACAGGGTTCGACTACGGCGTTCGCGGATGGAATCGTGACGCGAGGCGTGCTGCTCGATCTCGCACCGGATAGTCGCCTGGACCCTGGACATTCCATAACCGCAGCGGATTTCCAGGCGGCGGAGCAACGGGCAGGCGTGCAGCTTCAATCCGGGGATGCGCTGATCGTTCGGGGAGGTTGGGTGGTATTCAAGGATTTCAAGGACGGCCTGCCCGGGATGACGATCGACGCCGTCCGCTGGATGGCTGAGCGTGAAGTCAGTCTGTATTGCGGCGACGTCGGCGACCGACCGCCCACCGGCCCCGGCCAGTCCATGCCGTTACATCAGGTGGCACTGGCCCAGGTAGGTATGCCGCTCATCGACGGCGCTGACGTCTCGACGCTCGCTGCCACCTGTTCAGACCTTCAGCGCTGGACGTTCTTGTTCGTGCTCGGCGCCATACCCGTGCGCGGGGCGACCGGCGTGCCGGTCAACCCACTCGCCATCTTCTGACCCGACAATTCAATAACCGGCGGCCGTTCACAGTGCTTTAGATCGCCAGTAGATACGTCACGGCTTTTCACTCGACATCGGAGACAGCGTGGTTACCAGGGACAGCAGTTCACATGAACGCGCGGTGCGACGTTCGAGCCGACCCGCGGCTGCGACTCCAAGGGTGCCCGCCAATGGGTTGCGTCGGGTAGCTCCTGCCGCCGCTGACAAACCCGCGGCCCGGCTATCGATGGCCGAGAACGTCGCCTTGCAGTTGATGGCGATCGCCGAGCATCACGAGCCCGGCGACCGCTTGGGATCCAAGGAGGAGCTGCGCGCTCGCTGCGAGGTTTCCGTGGGTACCTTCAACGAAGCCGTGCGCATCGCGCAGTCACGCGGAGTCCTGTCCGTCCGCCCCGGCCCGGGAGGTGGGATATTCGTCGCCACGCAGTCGGCACTCGTACGTCTGGGCAATTCGGTCCTCGCCCTCGACCAGGGCGGATCGTCGGTAGCCGAAGCCGTACGCATCCGCGACGCGCTCGATCCGTTGCTCATCGAGGATGCCCTCTGGCACGCATCACCGGCCGACATAGCCGACATGCGGGAGATCATCGCGGAAATGGCGGCCGCGGTGGAACGCAACGACCCCACAGCCTTCGTCCACGCAAATTGGCGACTACATGCCCGCATTGCGGCGGTCAGCCCGCACCCCGTATTACGTTCGCTGTATGTGAACCTGCTCGATCAGATCGAGTCCCACACCCTTGACGTCCTGCCATTGAGCGACCAACCGCTGCCTGCCTACATCGCCGAACGCCATCAGTTGCACGCGGCGATCGTCGATGCTCTGGACCGTCGCGATCGCACCTCAGCGCTGCGACTCATCGCCGAGCACAACACCACCAACGCGCTGCCCAGTGCCCCGTCCCAGCCAAGACCTTCCCTCGGTGCCGATACCGAAGCGCGGTAGTCCGAGGCCCACAAGACGCCGCGCCATTCGTCGTCCGCCGCCTTCCCGAGAACGTCGACTACGTCCGTCCAGCTCGGACACGCCGTCTGCACGATCCACTACACACAAGCGCAGTGATCCCGGCAGCCCAAATCGATATTCCAGAAGATCGTTAACCTCGGCGCTTGCCGTGCCCTATCGAGGCGGGGAGATGGCAGTGTGCAGGTAATCCGCTGCTGGAACCCGCATTCATTTCGCCTACGACCAACGCCCATTCCCCTCATCGCCGGGCGGCGCCGCGTCGAACCGGCGGTCGAAATTTCACATCGAGGGTGGGACGAGTTCGGTGAGCAGGGCTTTTACGCGGGTGTTGATGTCGTCGCGGATCGGGCGGATCTGGCCGAGGGTTTTGCCGGCGGGGTCTTCGAGTTCCCAGTCGAGGTAGCGTTTGCCGGGGAAAACGGGGCAGGCGTCGCCGCAGCCCATGGTGATGACTACGTCGGCGGATTGCACGCCTTCGGTGGTCAGTGGTTTGGGGAATTCGTACGAGAGGTCGAGACCAATCTCTGCCATAGCTTCGATGACGGCGGGATTGATTTCAGCGGCCGGGGCCGATCCGGCGGATCGGACGGTTACGGCGCCGGCGGCGTGGTGGTGAAGTAGGGCGGCTGCCATCTGCGACCGGCCAGCGTTATGCACGCAAACGAATAGCACCTCGGGTGCGCTCGACATATGGACTCCTTGGTTCACTGGGCCACGTAGGTGCGGTCACCGGGTTGCCTCCACGATGCGGGCGGGTGTGGTGAGGTGGCGGCGCAGCGCGAGAGAGACGTAAACCAGGGCGACGAGTACGGGGACCTCGATCAGCGGTCCCACCACGCCGGCCAGGGCCTGCCCAGAGGTCGCGCCGAAGGTCGCGATGGCCACGGCGATGGCTAACTCGAAGTTGTTACCCGCCGCGGTGAACGCGAGGGTCGTGGTCCGCTCATAGGTCAGGCCGACCGCCCGGCCGAGAGCGTAGGAGCCGCCCCACATGACCGCGAAATAGACCAGCAGCGGCAGCGCGATCCGTGCGACATCCAGTGGCCGGGAGGTGATCTGGTGTCCCTGCAGCGCGAAGAGGATCACGATCGTAAACAACAATCCATACAGCGCGGCCGGCCCGATCTTCGGTAGGAATCGCGTCTCGTACCAATCCCTGCCCTTGCTTCTTTCGCCGAGCCGACGGGACAGAAACCCGGCCACCAAAGGGATCCCGAGAAAGATCAGGACCGACCGGGCGATCGTCCACCCGGAAATATGCAGCGACGTCTGATGCAGACCCAGCCAACCCGGCAACACCGAGAGATAGAACCAGCCCAGCAGCCCGAAGGCGATTACCTGGAACACCGAATTGATCGCGACCAGCACCGCGGCGGCTTCCCGGTCACCGCAGGCCAGATCGTTCCAGATGATTACCATCGCGATACACCGCGCGAGCCCGACGATAATCAGGCCGGTCCGGTAGGCGGGAAGGTCCGGGAGTAGCAGCCACGCGAGGGCGAACATGAGCGCTGGCCCAATGATCCAGTTGAGCACCAGCGACGGAATCAACAGCCGACGGTCACCGGTGACCGAGCCGAGCCGGTCGTACCGGACCTTGGCCAACACCGGATACATCATCACCAGGAGGCCAATGGCGATCGGGAGCGAAACGCCACCGATCTGCACCGCATTCAGCCCCGATTCCAGGCCGGGGATACCACGACCGGCGAGCAACCCGACTGTCATCGCCGCGATGATCCAGACCGGTAGAAACCGATCCAGGGTTGACAGTTTCCCAACAACCCCGGCCTCTTGGGCTGCTACGACGGGAGGGGTGCCGGTGCGGTCGGTGAGACTCACACCGACACCTGCATACCGGCTGGAACCAGCACTGCCGGCAGTCGGGACAGCACCCGCAGCCGGACCGGGTCCGCGAGGGTCTTGAACAGCGCCGACAGGTCGACCGCCTGCGTCTCGCTCAGCCGTTCGGCGGCCAGCGGTGAGCAGCAGGCATCCATCGCGACCAACGGCAGTTGCTTCGACATGGCCCTATATTGACATTCATCTATCTAGAAGACAATCTAAACACGTTCGCCGTGAATTTCAGGAAGCACGCCAGCCGTCATGCAGGGATGCGCCGGCGCGCGGTAGCAGGCATCATGTGGACCGTTGCCCGCGGTGTGCCGGTCCCTGCAGTTCCCCCGATCAAGTACTGATCCAGGAGTAGTAGCCGTGCCTGATGCAGGATCCGTGACGGCTATCCGTCGTTACCCGGTGAAGTCCATGCTCGGCGAGGACCTCGAATCGACCGTTGTAACGACCGCCGGCCTCGAAGGCGACCGGATCGCGGCGGTCATCGACGTGGCGACGGGGATGGTGGCGACCGCGAAGCGGCCGAAGCACTGGCGCGGCCTGCTTGCGTTCTCGTCGCGGTGGAACGATGGTGTGCCACAGATTGTGCTGCCGGATGGAACGACGCTGGCGCTCGACGACCCGGCCGTCGACCAGACGCTGTCCGCTTTCCTCGAGCGCGACGTCAGGGTGAGCCGGGACCGGCCGGAACACGCCACGATCGGGCGCTCCGTGCCCGAAGAGGTCTTCGCGAAAGGCGAGGACATCGATGTTTCGTACGAGACGATGGAGCTCGGACAGGGGACGCCTGGCACGACATTCGTCGACTACGCGCCGATCCATCTGTTCACGACCGCCAGCCTTGCCCACGTCGGAGCCGAGATGGTGCGGTATCGGCCGAACCTCGTGCTCGATCTCCCCGGCACGCCGCCCTTCATTGAGAACGACTGGACCGACCGTGAGATCACCGTCGGCTCGGTCGTTTTGCGCGTCCAGCATGCGACGCCACGCTGTGCCGTCCCGACCCTCGCGCACGGGAAGCTGCCGCGCCGCACCGATGCCGTCCGCACGCTGATGCAGCTGAATCGTGTCCCCGAAGTCGGCATGCAGCCGTGCCTGGGCGTTTACGCGGAAGTCCTGAAAGCAGGCACGGTCGCGATCGGCGATCGCGCCGCCGTCTAATTCCTGCGGTATTGCGGGCAGAATGGGCGCGGGCGTTACAGGCTATTGCCGAAACTCAGCCGGCGCGCGTCGGTGCAGGAGGGAGCCCGTTTCCGTGATCGACGGGCCAGGCTCCCGGCGGTCTTGGGTCATAAGACGTCTCGTCACCGAACGAGTGCCCCATACGGTCCGCCAGCGAATGCGTTCTTCCGTCCGTGTTCAGCTGAGCTAGGAGAGCGCGAGCATCGCCGCCGCGACCTCACCGGCGTCCGCATCAGGGATCGCCGTCGCGGCCCGTTCGAGCACCAGCAGCCGCGCGCCGGGGATCTCGCGGGCGAGCGCTTCGCCGTTGCCGACCGGGAAGAACGGGTCGCGGCGACCATGCACCACTAACGCCGGGATCGCGAGTTCGGACAGCCGCTCGCGCCAGCGCGGGTTGCAGTCGAGCTTGGCGAACACCATGCCCAGCTGGTTGGCCATCTGCACCGCCGGTTCCGTACCCGGTGTGCGGTCCCAGGTGCGCTCGGCGGTCGCGCGCGCGGCGACAGGGTCGTCGCCAAGGATCGCCGCGCCTCCGGCGGCAAATTCCGCCACCGCGGCACGGTCGGACCAGTCGGGCATCGAGCGCGAGAACAGCCGGTCCATCCTCGCCGGGTCATGGTCAGGCAGATCGTCATCGACCGGGCCCGGAGCGACGGGCCGAGTTCCGACGAGAGTGAGCGCCGAGAACGCGTCCGGATGGTCGAGCGCGGCGACCTGGGCGACCATCCCGCCGACGCCGATGCCCGCCAGGTGCGCCGGCCGGCCGTCGAGTTCGCGGGCGAGCGCCGCGGCATCGGCTGCAAGATCGCGCAACGTGTACGCGGGAGCGTCCGGATCGATCGTGGTTGACGCACCGGAATCGCGCAGGTCATACCGTACGACGTGGCGCCCGCCGCGCGCGATCGCCTCGCAGAGCGCGTCGGGCCAGGACAGCATTGTCGTACCGCCCGCGAGCAGAACGAGCGGCGCCTCCGGAGCACCGAAGGATTCGACCCCGAGCGTGGCTCCGCCAGTCTTGACGGTCGTCATCACACCTCCGCCGTCGCAATCACGCGACCGGACGTGCGAAATGAGTGGATCGTCGGGTACAAGGTTAACCTCCAGGGCAGTTGTGGACCGGTGGCGCAGGGACGGCGGCACAAGCTACGCGTCCCCGCCGATGACTCTCAGAGATGGACGACTGGCAGCGCAGAAACTCATCGGCCAGCGACATGTAGCGCTCGACGATGCTCAGCACACGCAGCTGGGCGCTCATCGGGAAGTACGCACGGATGTCGTGGAACAGCGTGCGTGACGGATGAGCAAAGT